>ERZ773022.68-NODE-68-length-100034-cov-8.232569_pt1 | contig 100034 bp, 71 predicted proteins | sample MGYA00580839_ERZ773022 | MGnify/ENA primary metagenome ERZ773022 (study PRJEB29015, sample SAMEA2738020) | human oral metagenome | biome: human oral; feature: human-associated habitat; material: dental | place: China | collected 2044 ...
ACTACCTGGGCAGTATTATTCTCATGGCTGGAACCAGCGCGCTCGTGCTCGCCACCATCTGGGGCGGCAATCAGTACGCCTGGAATTCTCCGCAGATTATTGGGCTTCTCATCGCATCCGCCGTCGCGGCCCTGATCTTCATTCCGGTTGAAAACCGCGCCGCAGAGCCGATCATGCCCATGTACCTCTTCACCAACCGCAACTTCCTGCTCACCCTGGGCGCCTCTCTCTCCCTCGGTGTTGCCATGTTCGGTGCCGTCGAGTACATCCCCACCTACCTGCAAATGTCCCTGGGCGTGAGCGCAACCGTGGCGGGTCTGCTCATGATTCCCCTCATGGGCGCCCTGCTCGTGGTCTCCATTATTACCGGACGGCTGGTCTCCGCACGCGGCAAATACAAGGCATATGTGGTCACCGGTACCGCACTCGTGGCACTCGGGCTCTACCTGATCTCCACCATCACCCCGAGCACCCCCACCTGGATCTTCTGCAGCTACATGGCAGTCATGGGTGCGGGCCTAGGCATGTCGATGCAGTTCCTCACCCTCATCGTGCAAAACGCCTTCCCCATCACCGTCGTAGGAACCGCCACCGCGGCAAACAACTTCTTCCGCCAGGTCGGCTCAACCGTGGGCGCATCGCTCGTGGGTGGTCTGTTTACTTCGCGCCTGAGCAGCCTGCTCAGTGAACGCATGCCCGCGCAAGCGGCAGCTTCGGCGGGGGAACACGGAACCTCCTCCCTGACTCCCGAGCTCGTCAGCCGGATTCCCGAGCCGATTCACGGCATTATCGTGAACGCCTACAATGATGCCCTGATCCCGCTTTTCCTCTACCTGGCACCACTCGGGCTAATCTCCGCGCTTCTGCTTCTCTTCATCCGTGAGGATGCACTCGCCACCACCATCGAAACGCACACCACTACCGATGTGGCGCGTTCGGCAACCGGTGCCATTGAGGTAATCACGCCCGAAATGGCGGCGAAAGATGCCGAATGCCTGAAGAAAATGCAGGGTGAAGCGCATACCGTGATTGACCCGGAACTTGCCGGTAGTGCATCCGATGAAACGGCTGAAACCGAGCAGCACGTTCAGGGCCGAAAGGAAACCGGCGAACCTTCGCGCGGCACCAAGCCCTAACGGCTTCTTAGGTAACCCTATACAGTTATTCCCCTCTCACGCTATGCTGGAGGGGAATAACTGTTAACCCCCTCACACGGGATGCAGGTTGCCTTCGTTGCTGAACGCCAACCCGCAGGCACCATCCACAGGAGGACCCATGAAGATTTTGATCCCTACCTCAATTACGCTCGACGAAGAGAAACTAGGGCTTGAACCCGGCGATACCGTGCGGCATTACAACCCTACGGAACCTATTGCCGAGGAAGATACCGATGCCGAAGTTCTGATTGCTTGGGCGAATACCGCCGATCAGCTCGCGGATTCCGCTCGCCGCATGAAAAATGTGGGGCTTATTCAGGCGCTTCTTGCGGGACCGGATGCGGTGCGCGCGGCGGGCTTCACCCCAGATGCCGCCATCTGTGCGGGTGTGGGTCTGCACTCGAAGACCGTTGCGGAACATGCGCTCGCGCTGACCCTGAACTTTGTGCGCTTCTTGCCGACGTTGGCGCAGGCGACGGTCGAGCATCGTTGGGCTGAGGAGCTCGGCGGCGCGCAGGAACTTCATCCGAAAGACCAGATCACCACCTTGCTTGATGCCAATGTGCTTGTGTGGGGCTTCGGCTCGATTGGCCAAGAGACCGCGTGGCTCTTCAAGGCTTTCGGCGCGAACGTAACCGGCGTTGCGCAGAGCGCGGGGGAGCGCTCCGGTTTCCCGGTGATTGCTACCGAACAGATCGACGAATACCTGCCAACTACGGATATTCTCGTGATGGTGCTTCCCACCAGCGATTCGACCTTCAAGGCGCTCGATGCCCATAAGCTGCAGCTGCTGCCCAAGCGCGCCTACCTGATTAACGTGGGGCGCGGTACCACTGTCGATGAGGATGCACTCGTCGCCGCCCTAAACTCCGGCTCGATTGCGGGTGCGGCACTGGACGTGACGGCAACCGAACCGCTCCCCTCCGATTCGCCCCTGTGGGATGCGAAGAATATCGTGATTACCCCGCATGCCGCCGGTGGGCGCCCCGTAAATCCGGAGGAACTGATCGCCCACAATATTCGTGCTTTCCGCACCGGTGCTGCTGAGAGCGAGTACCGTAACCGGTTCTAGAATTTTCACGAACGTAGAAAGTCACGTGTAAAAGAGATACATTCTCACCCCGCATCCTATGATGCCATTCATAAATCACAGGATACGGGGTGCTTTTGGTATGAAATTCATAAAATTTTTTGCCCTAAATCCCGAAAATATAAGTTAGGACCTACTTATTTTAGATGTTGGTTTTGCTCCTGTTTACATGGTTTTTCGTGGATTTTTTGGGGTCTGGAGAGGGTTTGAGGCGTTGTGAAAAAATATGACGCCATAAATCTTCGGTGTGTGTAAATCTTTCGTAACTTTTCGCCAAACCATATTTTGATAGCGATACCAGGGATGCCGCCTCCCAACTCCTCGCAGCACCCCGCAAAATGGTGTTTGTCGGCTGATTTTAAGGCGATGTGGGTTTGGTAGATACCCGAATGTAAATATAAGATAAAGGGACTACGCTTCTAGTGACTGTAGTCACTGGATTATCCGATGACGGAAGCTGTAACACACATGCCTACGAAACCAGAATATCTAGGAGGGGAACCGCCCCATGTTTAGGTACATCCTCCGGAGGTCGCTCACTTACCTCGTGATGGTTTTCTTAACCACAACTATGGGTTATTTTGCGGCTGTTACCACGCTAAAACCTGCCCTTTTGGAGCAAGAAAAGGTGCCGCGCCCCTCGCCTGAACAGGTGAACCGCACCCTTGCATCCCTCGGACTCGACCCCGAAATGAGTGCGTGGGACAGGTACATTCAATGGCTGACGAATGTTGTCACCAAATTTGATTGGGGACGCAGCCCAAACAGCGGATATATCAATCAGGAATTTGGTCAGCGTCTGTGGGTTTCTACCAGATTGATGCTCGCAGCGACTATTTTGACCATTATTATCGGTGTGGCGCTGGGTGTTTACTCGGCAGCGCGTCAGTACAAGTTTTCCGACCGGGTTATTACCGGGTATTCCTATCTCGTCTATATTATTCCTGCCCCCGTGGCATACTTCGTGGTGCAGCAGGGAGCGACCGCCATTAACAACATTGTGGTTGAAAACGGCGGCGAAAAGATTTTCTATGTGACCGGTATTTCGACGCCCGGTGTAACAGGCTTCTGGGATACCACCATAGACATGGCGGCGCACTATGTGGTGCCGACCTTCTGTATGACGATTTTCGGATGGGCCAGCTATCAGATTGCTCAGCGGCAATACCTGCTCGATAACGTGAATGCAGACTTCGTGCGTACCGCTCGCGCGAAAGGGCTCACTCGTAACCAGGCGATTACCCGCCACGCCCTGCGTGTGTCCTTTATCCCGGTGGCACAGTCGATTGCATACACCATTCCCACCATTTTTGCAGGTGCCTTCTTCGCGGAGTCCGTGTTTGCATGGCCCGGCATTGGTAAATGGTCTATTGACGCGATCGGCCAGCAGGATGTGAACGCTGCGACCGCTACTCTCGCCTACGGTTCCGTGCTGTTCGCCATCGGTGCCATTATCGCCGATATCGCGACCACGATCGTCGACCCCCGAGTGAGGATCTCATGAGCCAGGTAACTGAAACAAGCACGGTACCTGTCGTGCAGAATGGTGACTTTAAAGTTCTCAACAAGAACGTGATTATCCTCCGCCGCTTCTTGCGCAACAAGGCTGCGGTGTTCGGGCTTATCGTCTTTATCTGTGTGGGGCTTTTCGGGTACTTCGGCAAATATGTTTCTAAGTACTCCGCAACCGAATCTGACTTTATGACTCTCGGCGGTGAAGGCCCCTCCGCAGAGCATTGGTTTGGCACCACCGTGGGCGGTAACGATCTTTTCGCCATGATGAGCGAAGCCGTATGGACCTCAATGGAAATTGGCCTGGTCGTGGGTATCGCCACCGTCATTATCTCCGCGATCTACGGTTGCGTAATGGCGTACTTTGGTGGCTGGATCGACAGGGTTATGCTCTTCCTCTTGGAAACCATGATTATGGTTCCCTCGCTGTTGATTTTGGCGATTTTCATCAACGGTCAGATCGGTAAGCAGATTCAGAAGACCGTTCCCACGTGGATTGTGCTCTCCTCTGTGCTGATTGTATTCGGCTGGATGGGGCCTGCCCGTGTGATTCGTGCGATGGCGCAATCCCTGATTGGGCGCGATTACGTGAAGGCAGCACGCTACATGGGCGTACATCCCTTCAAGATCGTGCTGCGGCACCTCGTTCCGAATATCGGCTCGATGCTCGTTCTGAACTTCACGACCGGCATCATGATTGCTGTGCTCTCTGAGGTTGCGTACTCCTTTATCGGCATCGGTATTACCTACCCGAACTACTCGCTGGGGTCGTTGATCTCCGATGCTGCACAGCAGCTTAATACCCTGCCGCATATGTTCTGGTTCCCCGTTATCTTCTTCTTCCTGCTGGTGGGGCCGCTCTCGCTCATGAATGATGGCCTGCGCGATGCCTTCGACCCGACTTCCATGTCGGTCGGTAAGATCAAGAAGTCAAAGAAACCTAAGAGCCAGAAATCGGCATCTAAGATCGAGGAAGCGGAGGCTCAGGAAGCCGGCGCTGCAGCACCATCAACCGACCCCAATCCCGATGCTCAGGCATCCACCCAGAATGAGGAGGCATAAAACTCATGAGCACTTCTCCCGTTCTGAGTGTTAAAGACCTGCATGTTAGCTTCAATACCGAAAACGGTGTTGTACATGCGGTGCGCGGTGTTGATTTTGACCTTTACGCCGGTAAAACCCTAGGTATCGTTGGTGAATCCGGTTCGGGTAAATCCGTGGCATCTATGGCGATTATGGGGCTTCACCCCACGACCGCCGATATTACCGGGTCTATCACATACAACGGCACCGAACTGCTGGGTCTGAGCGATAAGGAAATGTGCCAGTACCGCGGCAAGCACATCTCCATGATCTTCCAGGATCCGCTGTCTTCGCTGACTCCGGTGTACACTATCGGGGATCAGATTGCCGAAGTCCTCAAAATCCACAATAAGGGTATGAGCAAGCAGGCTATTAAAGATCGCTCTATCGAACTCATGCGCTTAGTGGGTATTCCTTCCCCAGCCGACCGTCTGCGTTCTTTCCCACATGAGTTCTCCGGCGGTATGCGCCAGCGCATCATGATCGCAATGGCGATTGCCAACGATCCGCGCGTGCTTATTGCGGATGAGCCTACTACCGCGCTTGACGTCACCATTCAGGCGCAGGTGCTTGAGGTTATGGATAAGGCGCAGGATGAAACCGGTGCGGCAACTATCATGATTACCCACGACTTGGGTGTTGTCGCCGGTATGGCCGATGACATTCTGGTGATGTACGCGGGTAAACCGGTAGAAATTGCTAAGGCTGAAGACCTTTACAAGTACCCCAGCCATCCCTACACGATTGGCTTATTGGGTGCGGTTCCCCGCGTGGATCGCTCGCAGAAAACCTCTTTGGTGCCCATTGAGGGCACGCCGCCGAATCTGCTGTACCCGGTGGATCACTGCTCGTTCCGTGAGCGTTGCCCCGTCGCCAAAAACGGCGGTCAGTGCTGCAAGGACGATGCTGGTGAGCCCGAGCTCGCTCCGCTCAAGGGCGCTGGTGAGGGGCACTACTCCTCCTGCACTATCTCGCAGGACCTCATCAGTAAGACGGCCGAAGAACTCTATACCGTTCCTGAAACTCCCGTCTCGAAATTCGACAGCATTCCGCGCGAAGATCGCGCGCCGGTGCTTGAAGTGCGCGACGTGAAGAAGCATTTCCCGCTCATGAAGGGTTCCCTCATGAAGCGCCGCGTGGGTACCGTGAAGGCCGTGGACGGCGTATCTTTCGATATTCGTGAGGGTGAATGCTTCTCGATCGTGGGCGAATCCGGGTGTGGTAAAACCACCACGCTGCTGGAAATTATGGAGTTCAGCAAGAAAACCGATGGCGAGATTCTGATTAACCGCGTCTCTACGCAGGATCATAAATCTGTCAGTGAGCTTCTTGAACTGCGCAAGAACCAGCAGATGGTTTTCCAAGACCCCACGGGCGCCCTCGACCCGCGCTTTACCGTCTACGAGATTCTTGCTGAGCCCCTGGAAAACCAGGGCATGAAGCGTCCGGATATTAAAAAGCGCGTGGTTGAGCTGATGAAGATCGTGGGTCTGCAGCCCGATCACGTGAACCGCTTCCCGAACCAGTTCTCGGGCGGTCAGCGCCAGCGTATTGGTATTGCCCGTGCGCTTGCCGTGAACCCGAAACTTGTGGTGCTGGACGAGCCTGTCTCGGCGTTGGATGTTTCCGTTCAGGCGGGCGTGATTAACCTGCTTGAGGAACTCCGGGCGAGCTTGGGTCTGAGTTACCTGATGGTGGCGCACGACCTCGCCGTGATTCGCCACGCTTCTGACCGGGTTGCGGTTATGTACCTGGGGCGCATTGTCGAGATTGGTCACGTGGATCAGGTCTTTGATAACCCGATTCACCCGTACACCAAGGCTTTGCTTTCGGCTATTCCCGTGCCAGACCCGGAGGTTGAGGCTAAGCGCCAGCGCATCATGTTGGACGGCGACCTGCCCACTCCGGTTAATGCACCGGTAGGATGCGGCTTCTCCAGCAGGTGCCCCATCTTCAAGCTGCTTCCTGAGGATAAGCAGAAGCGGTGCCTGGAGGAAAAGCCCGAGGTTATCACGCTTGACGGCGAAGACCACGGTTATGCTTGCTACTACCCGGATGGTGCAGACCTTCCCGATGTAGCGCTAGAGTCGGTTTCGTAGAACCGCATGTGTGTTGCGGGGGTGATTCTTCTATGAGAATCATCCCCGCAACGTTTTAAAGAGCTAAAAATTTATATTATGCGATAAAGCGAAATAGTGATATGAATTACCAGTATTTGAGATTGCAGGAAATAAATTCTCGCTCTGTAATTCCATGAATACAATTAAGGTGTATCAAACGCCGCTACCACGGGCGGTAGCGCTAGACTGTGCGTTTGTCGGTGATAGAAAGAATACGCTCGTGAAAGCTCACTCCACTCTGAACCGCCGCACCCTGTTCGCAGGCGGTGCTGCGCTGGGAACCGTTGGCATGCTTGCGGCTTGTTCCGGTAAAAACGGTGGTTCCGGCTCTACTCAGGCTGCAGCAACGGCAGGTGCGAATATCGCAGATCTCGTGAAAATTAATAAGCAGGATGTTTCTGCCCTCAAATCCGGCGGAAAGCTGCGTCTGGCGGTTACCAGTTTGGGACCAAATTTCAATCCTTTGCATACTCAGGGCGCCGTTGGCGATAATGCTCGTGCTATTTCTTCGTATAATTCTTTGCTCACGAGTGGTCTGTGGCAGCAAGATTACGAAGGTAAAACTTCACCTAACCCCGACTTCTGTACCGAGTTCACCTCTGCAATGGAGAACGGCAAACAGGTTTTGCATATCACGTTGAATGAAAAGGCAAAATTCAACGATGGTACCCCGCTCGATATTGAAGCTCTGAGAGCGACTCATAAAGTTCTTTCAGACAACAAGACTTATCAGATTCAGAGTACGGGTCTGTACCCGAATATTGAGTCTATTGAAGAAGACGGCAGCGCAACCCGCGTGAAAATCACGATGTCGAAGCCTTCATACCCGATTGCCAGCCTCTTCAGCTATGTGGTGCATCCGAAAATGACGGATACCGATTTCTTTGCCAATGGTCTAGTGGATAAGCCGAATTCCGATTATGCGGCAGGGCCGTTTAAGGTTGCCGAAGGCGGCTGGAACTCAACCGAGAAAACGCTGACCGTCACACGAAATGACAAGTGGTGGGGCGAAAAACCGGTTCTCGAATCCATTACGTTCCGCCTGCTCGATACCCCTGCGCAGCGTTCTGCCTTTGCCAATGGCGAGCTTGATGCCGTAAACGCTAACGTCGTGAGCGTATACAAGGAACTGGAAAATGTTAAGAATGCCGAGTTCCGCCAGGGCCAGCGCCTCTTTGCAGGTGGTGTGGTGATGAACCCCGTCAAAGTTGATACTCCGCTTCGCCGCGCCATTATGGTGGGCTTGGATCGTAAGGCGCTTTCCGATACTCGCTTTAAGGGTTTGCCGTTCAACGAGACCCTGCCCGGATCGAGGATCCATATGCCGTTCTCGGAGTACTATGCCGATAGTATGCCGCAGGCAGCCGATCGGAAGGCTGCGGCCGCTAAGATTCTTGAAGAGGCCGGATACGCTAAAAACAGCGATTTCTATGAAAAGGATGGAAAACGCGCGAAAGTAGTGGTGAACAACTTTAGCGAGGATAACACCATAAAATCTCTGGCGCGTTTCCTCTCTCAGCAGCTTCGTGATCTGGGCATTGAGAGCGATGTCGATCAGCAGCCTGTTAGTAACTTGGGTAAGGTGATGTCTGCCAAGGAGCACGAACTGAGCTTCATTGGGTACAGCGTAAACAGCGACGATGGTACTGAAGGCACCAAGCAGTTCTACTCCCGCGAAGACAACGATGGGGCTGGTTCCGAAGAGATTGACGCCATGATTGAAGAGCTCTTCTCCATTGAGGATGCTAAAGAACGTAACCTCAAGTGCAACGAGATCGAGAAGAAGCATATGGAGGAATTTGCTACGAGCAGCATCTTCTACAACGGTCCGCAGATCGTATGCTGCCAGAAGAACCTGGCGAACTACGGTGCGTTTCTCTTTGATGATCCGCAGTACAACCCTTCGGCGTGGTCGCGTATTGGATTCACAAACTAGTCTGCTGAGCTATAGCCCCTAGAAATTAGGGGAGCGTTCTACACATATGTATAAGGCGCATCCTGCATTCCCTCGTGGGGGAGTAGGGATGCGCCTTGTCTGTGCCCTCATAGCCACACATGATATTCAGTAAATATTCTGGATTATCGTAAGTTATACTCATTATTTCCTGAAAAATAAGAAAATATACACTCAAATCCTGTGTAAATATGCATAAAAATATGTAATTTACAACACATTATTACTGTTTTCCTTACCCTTTGCGTGAGGTTTGGTGTATGGTTCTGGGTATAGATACTTTATGCATTACACTGCATAAGTTATCTCAAAGCCTCTGAAACACCAAGCCCATCGCAGGGCGCATACACGTAAGGAAACACATCATGAGCATCAGCAAAACCCCAGCAGCGTTCATTCCTCATGCACTGACTCGCCGGTCTCTGCTGGGTGTAGCTGCGGCAGCTGGAACCGTCGGTGTGCTTTCCGCATGTGGCGGCGGTGCGAAGGACGGAAAAACTACCGCTCCCGGGCAGGGTGCAAACCTTAAAGACCTCTACGACATCAATGCTCACGAGGTTTCTGAGTTGAAACAGGGCGGAACCCTGCGGCTGCCGGTCGGGTCGATGGGGCCAGATTTCAACCCCCGGACTACGTCGGGCAATATGACCGATACCCAGACCATCATGAGCACTATTCATGATGCAGGCTTGTGGACCCTAGACTTTGATGGTACTACGACCCTCAGGAAAGAATATGCTCAGTCTTTTACCCCCGGCAAAGAGGGTGAGAAGGTTATCGTCAAGATCGTGCTGAATCCCCAGGCCAAGTTCAACGACGGAACGCCTATTGATGTGAAAGCCCTGCAGGCCACCTGGAAAACTCAGCAAAAGGCTGACGGGGAATACAATATTGTGGCCTCGGATATTTATGGATACGTTGAAAGCGTGGAAGCCGAAGAAGATAACTTCCACGTAAAGGTGACATTCTCGAAGCCTTTCTACCCCTTGAACGCCCTATTCACCTTTATTCTGCATCCGGCGCTGGAAGATCCTAAGGTCTTCAATGAGGGCTTTGTGGATAATCTGCATCCCGAGTGGGGCTGTGGACCCTTCACGATCAAAGACGGCGGCTTTAACTCCTCCGAGAAGACCATTACGGTGGTGCCGAACGATAAATGGTGGGGTGATAAGCCCGTGCTGGAGAAGATTATCTTCCGGCAGATGGATGAACCAGCGAAGAAAGCGGCCTTCAAGAATGACGAAATTGATGCTGCGGCTGCCGGAACCGCCTCTGCCTACTCCGAGTTTAAGGCGGTGGCAGGCACGGAACTCCACAAGGGAGTGCGCCTGCATGTTTCCGGTATTGATGTGAACCCCCGGCGGGTCAAGGATGCCGCCGTGCGGAAGGCTATTTTCTATGGGCTTGATCGGGAAGCCCTCGCCAAGATTCGGTACCAGGGCTTGCCCTATGAAGAAGAGATACCCGGATCGATGCTCCACATGCCTTTCTCGGAGTATTATCAGGACGCATTCCCCAAGGTAGAGGGCAGTCCCAAAGACGCCATCAAGAAGGTGCTTGAGGATGCCGGATACACTAAAGACGGCGAGTTCTACGCGAAAGATGGGCAGCAGATTCACTATAAGATCGTGATCTTTGGCGACGATCCTGTCGATAAGGGTATGGCTCAGACCTTTACGCGGAATATGAAAGAAGCCGGGCTCAATATTGAGGTCGATCAGCATCCCGAAGGCGATTTCGGTCGGGTCTTGGGCAACTGGGAGTACGACATTACGTTCGCGGGATACGAGGCGAATAACCCCGATGCTACGGTCGCCACCCAACAGTTCTTCCACTCGTCCAATAGCGACGGCATCGGCAGCCCTGAGATCGACGCTATGATCGAGGAAATGCTTTTGATTGAGGACGATAAAGAACGGAACCTCAAATGCGACGAGATCGAGAAGAAGCATACCGCCGAACTTGCCTTCTTAGGATGCGCCGCTAACGGTCCTCACTACGTCTTTACGAAGAAGGGTCTCGCTAACTATGGTGCGTTCCTGTTCAAGACCATCGACTGGACTAAGGTTGGTTGGGTGAAGTAGTTTTGCTCGCTCTCTGACGGATGGGGTGGGTGTTATGCACATTCGTACTCACCCTAACCCGGCGAGTAGATAATATTTTGTCGAGCAGATAGTGGATTGTTATCTGCTCGACAAAATATTATCTGCTCGCGCCTTATCTTACCTGCAGATAAAAATTAGTTTTATTCTAAAAAGCGAATATATGACGGGGAGAATCTGCGGCTTTGTATGGTAGAAATTCCGTAGATTGGTAAGGCTCGAAAACTATTTGCGGTGGGGTAGGGGGTTCTGTAGTATAAAAGCAACATTGTTGCATGTGCCTTGAATCATAGATGATGACTCACATCACCATAGGGTCAAGGTAGTAAAGGAGAATCCTTATGAACGTTCAGAGAACCTTCAACCGCCGCACCATGCTGACGGGCACTGTCGCCCTGGGAACTGTTGGCTTACTGGCTGCGTGTGGCGGTTCAAAAGATAACAAGGCTGGTGGTAAAGCGGCCACCAATGCTGAAGATCTTGTTAATAATCTGCAGATCAACAAGCAGGACTACTCTTCACTGAAGAAGGGTGGCGAGCTGAAACTTTCCGTAAGTGCCTTGGGTCCGGACTTCAATACTATGACTCAGAGTGGTTACACGTCATCAAACTTAGAAGCAGTAGGCGGCTGTAATATACCGGCTATTATGGGGTTCTATAACCTTGATCCCGCGGGCGAAGATAGCATGAATAAGGACTTCTGCCTTGAATATAAGGTTGAAACCAAAGATGGTGTGCAGACTGCAGAGTATAAAATCAACCCCAAGGCGGTCTTTAATGACGGCACTCCCGTTGATGTTGAAGCTGTCAAAGCGTACTGGGAGATCTATAAGGGTGGCGGAGACTCTGGGTATAGCATCATTCCCAACCCTTTCTGGGGGCAGATCGAGAGCATTGAAGCTGTCGATGGCGATAAGTTCCACGTAAAGATCACGATGGGTACGCCCTACTACCTCTCAGAGGTCATCGGTACCTATGCGGCGCACCCTGCATTGATCGATAAAGAGCTTTTCAATACCGGTTTTGTCGATAAGCCTCTGGATAAGTACTGGTCCGGTCCCTACAAAGTGGGTAACTGGAACTCCTCAGAGAAAACTTTGACTCTGGTACCTAACGACAAATGGTGGGGCGAGAAGAAGCCTCTGTTGGATCGCATCGTGTGGCGTCAGATGGATCCTGACTCCTACCGCGCCGGTTTCAAGAACGGCGAGCTGGATGCTATCACCTTCGTTGGAGCAGCCACTTACAATACTGTGAAGGGTCAGAGCGGCACCGATATCCGTACGGGGCAGCGGACGAATGTTGATAACCTGCAGTTCAACGCGACTCGTGTTACGGATTTAGCGCTTCGTCGCGCGACCTTTGCTGCAACCGATCGTGAACAGCTTGCCAAGGTTATTTACTCGCAGATCGGCTGGGAAGAGCCGATGCCCGGATCTATGCTCGCTATGCCCTTCCAGAAGGGATACGAGGATAACGTTCCGAAGAACTCGGGGGTGGATGCCGCTAAGAAGATTCTGGAAGAAGCTGGCTATACCATGAGCGGCGAGTACTACCAGAAGGACGGCAAGACCGCAGGGTTTGCGATTACCACCTTTGGTAGCGACGCTACGACGAACGCTAAATTCCAAAATCTTGAGCAGCAGCTTAAGAAGGCGGGAATTAAGGTTACGAACGATAACCAACCGGATGCGAACTATAACTCCGTGGCAGGTACCAAGAGCTATGAATGCCTGTTTAACAGCTGGGGTGTAGGCGCAAACCTGGCAGATAGCGCCCAGTACTTCTACACCAAGGACATTAACAACGGTGTGGGTGACGACGAAATCGATAAGCTGGTTGCTAAGATCTCGGAAACTGAATCTAAAGACGAGCAGATTAAGCTTGCCAATCAGGTAGAGAAGCTCCACATGGAAAAGGTTGCTATTTACCTGCCGTACGCTAACGGTCCCGAGTACACTGCTGCAAAGAGCAAGCTGGCAAACTACGGTCCCAGCTTGTTCCGAACAACATACACGAACGCAGAATACTGGGTCAATGTAGGCTGGCAGGAATAGTCTTTAGCGGCTCATCAACGCGGGTGCCTACCTCACAATATATTGTGAGATAGGCACCCGCGTTATGTTTATCGTAGGTGTTTATTTTCTAAAACTTTCCTTAAAGGCTTCATAATATGTTTTGTATCATAGATGCGTCTCACAATGGGTTATACTAAAAGCATCTTTCACCCCTGGGATACCTCTAAATCCCCAGTGGGTGAGCATTTCTGGAAGGTAGCAGCGGCGCTTCTTCCTAACCCCTCTAAGGAGAAAATCATGAAAACACCTGTGTCGAGACGCAACCTGCTTATGGGAACAGCTGCCCTGGGAACTACAGGCCTGCTGGCTGCGTGCGGAGGCGGTAAATCCAATAAACCGGGCGGCACTGCCGCTACCGACTCTGCAGATGTTCTCTCGCGTGTGAACGTGAATAAACAAGAGTACTCTTCGCTGAAGAAGGGAGGCGAGCTACGCCTCGTCGTTACATCATTGGGACCAAACTTTAATACCCTAACTCAGACCGGGTACACAAGCTCAAACCTGGATGCCATTAACGCCTGTAATATCCCCTCGGGTGCTGGCTTCTTCAATGTCGACTATAACGGAGACCTAAGCCTCAACTCGGATCTGTGCCTGGAACATAAGGCGGAAACCAAAGACGGTAAACAGATTATCCGCATGAAACTTAACCCCAAAGCAAAGTTTAACGACGGCACCCCAATGGATATTGAAGCGGTGCGCGCATGCTGGACTCTCTACGGAAAGACCACCGAAGAAACCGGGTACGAACTCCTCGAATCTGAAGCGTGGAAACTCGTTGAATCCATCGAAGAAGATGGTGATAAGTTCTCAGTCAAAATCACGACTAAGAGCCCGTACTATCCGGCAGAAAGCCTGTTTGCTACCGCAGTGCATCCGGCGCTGACCGATAAGGAACTCTTCAATCAGGGATTTGTGGATAAGCCTCTCGACCAGTATTGGGCAGGTCCGTACAAGGTCGCGGAAAATGGCTGGAATTCCGCAGAGAAGACTCTAACCCTTGTGCCAAACCCGAATTGGTGGGGTGAGAAGAAAGCCCTTCTGGACCGTATTGTGTGGCGTGAAATGACAACCGATGCTATTCGTGCGGCCTTCAAAAATGGTGATGTGGACGCTACTCAATTTGTCGAAAACAATACCTATGCCGAGCTCAAGGGGCAGGCGGGTACCGATATCCGCGAGGGTCAGCGTACAGGAGTGCGCGGTGTGCACCTGAACCCCAAGCGTATTACTGACTTGGCTTTGCGCCGTGCGATCGCCGCAGCTTTAGATCGCTCTCAACTGGCGAACGTTATGTTTTCTCAGCTTGGCTGGAGCGAGCCGATGCCCGGCTCTATTGTCTTTATGCCTTTTCAAAGAGGGTACGAGGATAACTACCCCAAAGAAACCGGTGCCGGTGCCGCCAAGAAGATTCTGGAAGAAGCCGGTTATAAGCTCAATGGCGATATTTATGAGAAGGACGGCAAAAAAGCAGAATTCTCTATCACCTACTTCGGTGGTGAGGCCACGACTCAGGCCCTGGCACGTAGTTTTGCCGAGCAAATGTCGCGGGCTGGAATCAAGGTGAATACTGATAATCAGCCGGGTTCAAATTACACCTCGGTCATCGGCTCAAAATCTTACGAGGCGTTGCTAGGCGGTTTCGGCACCAGTCTTGACCCGGCAGAGTCGGCTGTTTCCCTCTACCATTCCGCTAATAACGACGGCGTGGGCGATCCCGAGATTGATAAGTTCTGTGAAGAGCTTCTGACCGTCGAATCAAGGGAAGAACAGCTCAAGATGACCAATAAACTTGAGAAGATGCACCTTGAAAAGGTCGTGATGTACCTTCCTTATGCTAATGGTCCGGAATATTATGCCGTCAAGTCTAAGCTGGCTAACTATGGACCGAGCCTTTTCAAAACGAGTTACACGAGCGCCGATTACTGGATGAACGTGGGCTGGCAGGAGTAGTCAATCTTGCAGCATTGTTGAGCCGAAGTGCCTCTGACCGATATGCGGTTGGGGGCACTTGCTTTTGCTGGGCTGTTTTCTGAAAGATACTAGTAGTCGCCGAGATGAAGCCCCTGAGGGTCTGTGCTGGTCCTATGTAATTCCAACCAGTGAAGGCGGTATATACCTCCGCCGCCGACAGCCACCGGCAAGATTAGCGTGGCGAAGATCAAAAGAGTGAAGGGCGTTGCGAAAGCGAAGAGCAGGGCATCATCGTGAATAGTGTGGGCGTAGGTCATGCCCACCAGAAACGCCACATAGATGGTGTTGCCCAAGATGAGTCCCCACCCTGTGCGAGTCGCCAAGTAGATAAAGGCAATAGCAATGGTCCAGAATATCCCGAAAAAACGGCTAAAAGAATCGTAACGCAGCCAGGGGAGGGCGCCCACCACGCATGTGATAGTCAGAATCGCCCATAAAGGCAGCCGTAGCTTGATAAGCACGTTTTCAAGGTACACAGTTAGGAATAACCCTGTTAGGGTGAGTGTGCACCATGTGTAGAGGGGCAGTGCACCGTCTGCTGAATGCTGCACACTCAGCCACCCTTCATATACATTGGCGGTGAGATGGGGAGGCAGGGCATAGCGATCCATGAGAATTCCCGGCGCAATAGCCCCAAAGCATGCAAAGGTTGCGAATATGAGGGCTAGGAATCCTCGAAAATTACTGGGCTTTCGCAGCCCGAAACCGACGTCCTTAAGGCCCAGCATGCGATAAGCGATGTATATCAGAGCCGCACCGAACCCGAAATATGCGATAGTCACCCAGTGCTCGGGAATACCGTGAGCATTTTTTGAATCTAAGTCTGCATAGATACCGGCGGGCAGTAGAAGAAACGGGCGGTGACCCTCAAGATCCCCAAAAAGATACTGCCAGAAGACGTAGAAGTACAGGATGATCGTCCAGGTGAAGACAAAGATATAACGTTTCAGGGAAGAAGCACTTACCGATGAAGCGGCGTCTTCTGAACTTGCCGAGTGTGCAGGTTGCGGCTGGGGATCGGGGCGCTGCTCATTGGTATGAGGCGTTTCAACCGTCGTGGTGCGAGGGCGTGTACTCCCCCGACCCTCTCGGTGAGAGATCTCGGCAAGAGTCGCCTCAACGTTGGTTCCGTTGCGTGATTTGCGGTTTTTGAAGATAGGAGCGGCTCCTGACATTGTGACTGCGTGAACTTAGGTCCTGCGTATCTTTACACTCTATATGGTGATGTGCATCATGTAAACCATAACGTGAATGTATGCACCTCAAGGGCGTCGGAACGATAAGCATCTTCTAGGTTCCCCAGAGCGCCACTATGAAAATAGACGACAGCTCATGAAACCGCGTGAAATAAGCTCAAAAGGCAGGATAACCGGGATATAATTAAGCAGGGATGTTTCACTGTTGTGCATCCGGTATGTTTTACCCATCCACGGCGAACTAGCTCACCCGGCACAGATTCTCCCCGGAACTTCAGGAGCTTCGATGAAGAACGTATCTGTCTCTCGCAGAACCCTGCTCACTGGTACTCTTGCGCTCTCAGGAATCGGCGTGCTCAGCGCCTGCCAGTCCGGAACCAACGCTTCAGAACTGCCTGGCTCGGGCTGGGGAACAGACTCTCAAGAGGCAACAGCAACCAATCCGCGCGATAGAGCCGAGTTGAGCAAGGGTGGCAGCCTCAACCTGTCATATCCCGCTATCGGACCAAACTTTAACATCACCTCCGAATCCGGGTACGGCATCTCAATGCTCACCATTCACGCGGCCGTAAACTCGGCGGCCGCCACCGGAGGATGGATAAGCGACTACGCCGGAGACCTCACCACCAACCCCGACTACGTTACCGAGTTCAAAGCCGAAACCGCGCACGGTACACAAACCATCAGCATCAAGCTCAACCCAAAAGCCACGTTCAACGATGGAACCCCTATTGACATTGAGGCACTGCGCACCACCTGGGAAATCCTGCGCGGCAAAGACGACGGCGGCAACGACTACCGAATACACGACGGGGGAGCCTGGAAACAGATAGCCTCGATCGAAGAAGCAGGTGACAAACACACCATCAGCATTACCATGAAAACCCCGTGGTACCCAGCTGATGGAAGCCTCTGCATCTTCCTGCACCCGGCGCTGAAAGACCCGGAGCTCTTCAACAACGGTTTTGATAAACCCCTTGATAAATACTGGGCAGGACCCTACAAAGTTCAAGAGTGGAATACCGCCGAAAGATACCTGAGAGTCGAGCGAAATCCAGCATGGTGGGGTACACAGCCCCTTCTCAATACCATCACCTGGTACGAGATAGAAGACAGCGCCGAGGAACGCGCATCCTTCAAAACCGGAGAACTTGATGTTGTTAACGTGAGCACCGTGAGCGCCTACAACGACATCACGAGTGTTGCAGACATCGAAATTCGCCGCGGAATGGCGCCCTACGCGGGCGTTTTACAGCTCAACCCCCGCAAAGTTCCACTGCCCATACGCCAGGCCGTGGTCGCCGGAATCGACCGCAAACAGATTCAGCATATACGTTTCGGACAGCTTGGCTGGAAAGAAACCCTGCCCGGCTCGCTCTGCTTCCTACCGCTCCAAAACGGGTACCGCAACAACTATCCCAGCAGATCAAGCATCGAAAACGCCGTCAAAATCCTTGAGAAAGCCGGATACACCCGCGCAGGTATCTACACTAAAGGCGAAGAAAAAGCAGCCCTGACCATCACCAACTTCACGACCGAGCCAACGGTGGCTTCCATGAGCAACTTCATGATGGAACAACTCAAGCGCATGGGGATCGACGCCAAGGTTGAAAACCGCCCAGCCAACGAATACAGCACTGCGCTCGCCGCTGGCGACTACGATGCGGTTTTCACCGGGTACAGCATCACCCCAACCCCCGTGGAGGCGGTTAACTACCTGTACGCTTCCGCCGAGGAAGGTTGGAGCACCGAAGAAATCCGCAGCATGGCGGCGCAGATGCTGGGAACCGAGGATACACACCAGCAGCTGGAACGCGCCAACGCCATTGAACAGAAGCATCAGCAGGATGTTGCCACCTACATTCCGCTATACAACGGGCCCAACTATCTTGCGGTGCGCAAAAAACTCGCCAACTACGGCCCCGCGCTCTTCGCAGCGCCCTACTACGACCCCAATGTGTGGATCAACGTGGGGTGGGAGAAAAAATCGTAGTATGAACCGGGGGCTTAAGAGGCTCCGCCGCCATGACTAAACAACGGAATATCACAAAAGCCCCACGTGCAGCTGAACTGCACGTGGGGCTTTTGCCGCATCGGAAAACCTACTTAGTAGTCACCTTCAAAACGGTGGATGCATTATTTGCATTACCCACAACGCCCTCAACCGAGGCGAACTTGCGGGTATTGGTCACAATCACCGGAGTGATGAGCGGGTAACCAGCCTTCTTAATGACCGCAGGATCGAACTCGATCAGCGTATCGCCAGCGGCAACTTGCTCGCCCTTCTTCACCTTGACGGTAAAGCCTTCACCATCGAGGTTCACGGTATCCAAACCGACGTGCACCAAAAGTTCCACGCCGTTATCCAACTTGAGGCCCACCGCGTGGCCGGAGGGGTAAGTAGCTGCGACTTTACCCGCTGCGGGTGCAACCACGGTGGTGCCGGTCGGCTCAACCGCAACACCCTCGCCGAGCTTACCGGCAGCGAAAATCGGGTCTGGAACCTCGGAAAGTGCCACGGCCTTACCCTCTAGAGGAGAAGCCACCTCAAGAACCGTACCTGCCTCTAGTGCGGGCGCTGCAGCGGTTGCAGCTGCGGATGCTGACCCGGCCTGATCGGCGGAATCTTTCTTCGCCGATGCGCTTGCCGCCGCATCCCGTGCGGAATCTGCAGGAGTATCGGCAGTCTTTGCTGCGTTCCTGGACTCATACCCGAAGAGCAGAACACCCGTCATCGCGCCACCGAACGCAATTGACAAGCCCAGAGCATACAGGGCGGAAGGCTGCATTGCGGGAATCGACAGGAGCGAGGTGAAGGCGAATGCGTGCGACTTGACCCCCAGCAGTGAGATGGTGGCACCACCGGCCACAGCCGGTACCAGGATGAGGGGAATAACCCGCTTGTAGCGCAGAACCACACCGTAGAGAGAAGGCTCCGAAATACCACCGAGCAGGCCGGACATAGAAGCACCCACCGCAGTCTGGCGAAGCTCCTTATTCCGTGAAGCCCTAATAGCAACACCGGTTACCGCGCCGAAGACGGCGAAGTTGTAAGCACCCATGGGGGACTGGATGAAGTCAGTACCCAGGGTCTGCAGGTTGTTAATCATCACGGCGTTCAGCGGCCAGTGCAGGCCCAACGGAACCATGAACAGGTACAGACCTGCGATTAGCGCACCCACAGCTCCCGGTGCTACATCGTTAACATTCTTCAGGAAGTCGGAGATACCCATAGCCACGCCAATACCGATGGGACCCACCACGAAAGCGGTTACGGGCACCAGAATAATAACGGACAGCATGGGGACGAAGACCATCTGCAGCATATTCGGAATGATCTTCTTCAACAGACGCTCCAGAGGCGCCAAGAGGGCAACCGCCAGCAGGGGCGGGAACACCTGACCGGTGTAATCGTAGGCGTACAGCGGCAGGTGCAGACCCATAATGGATACGTCAAGCATCTTAGTAGCCGGGTCAGCAAGTTTGGTGAGACTCTGGAAGGTGCTGGTCATCAGCGCCGCCGGAATAGCAGCACCAACCCACATATTCGCGCCCAAACGCTTTGCGGCGGTTGCGCCAAGCATAATGGGCATGAAGTTCAGCACCGACAGAGCGGCAGCCTTGAGGATGTACCAGAAAGCGAACTGCTTCATCCATTCGGCTTCGAGTGCCTTACCGGCGGCTTCATCGGAAAGTCGCGGACCGTTCACAATATCGATGTTCACGCTCTGGCCGGTCAGGTCGGTGTATTGACCGAAGAAACCGAACTGCTGCAAGAACACGATCAGGGTCAGAATCATGGAGGTGCCCAACAGCGCCCACAGCAGGGGACGGAAGGAATCGGAGAGCACATCGAAGATATTGGTGAGCCAGCCAGCCTTCTTGCCCTCGGAAGCCTTCTTGGAACCAGCATTATCTTCGCCAAGGTTCGCCATGCCGGGCAGGGTCTGCATCTCGTTGTAGACCCCCTCAACACGATCGCCGAGCACGACCTGAGTCTGACCGGACTGCTCAATGACCGAGAGCACCCCGGGGATGCTCTTAATCTGTTCCGTATTGACCTTGCTCCTGTCGGCGGGAGTTACGCGCAAACGGGTTGCGCAATGCGTAAAGTGGGCGATATTCTCGGAACCGCCAAGTCCCGTCAGAATCTTCTCGCCAAGTTCGTGGTTTTTCACGTTGTTATCCTTGCACAGTGAATAGTGTGTTAGGGATGTTACCGGCGGCATCCTCAGAGCAAAACGCCCCGAGGGAAACAAAAAAGACCCGAGCTGCATGCCGCCGTACCGTGATGCATTAAAGCATCGTGGGTATAACGATGAACCCTAGGGAATCTATTCCCTCAAGGGATTCAGCAACTCAGGTCTTGCCTGCCTTACCAGTAACAACCCTGTGTTCTATGGTTGTGTGATTCTAAGAATCACAATATCTGCATGTAACTTTAGGCTTAAACCTGCGCGAGCGCAAGATGAGGTTTTGAAAGTTCAGAAAGTGTAAATTGTGCCGTTCAGGTATGCGGCGGTTTTTACGTTACGGCGGGTCAGAGCATCCGAAAGAGTTTAAACGCCGAACCGGTGCCATTCTGATATTACGGCACCGGTTCTTAGACGATTGCTGAGGGGAAGATGCGATCTTGAGCTATTTCGTCGCGGAAGGGAAGAAGCTCAGTGAAGCCACCTCAAGCTCGGGGTAGCTGCGTTTCTGCCAGCGGCGACTACGATGCGCGTTCACCTCAATCAGCACGGCACCCAGTACTCCGGCGCCGATAGAGAGCATAAGAAGTTCCGTTGACGGCATCTCAAACTGGTGATACTTGACGAGAAGCGGTACCAGAAGGGCTGCGAAGAAGATACTCAGAAGCGCTCCGAAGAGAAGCATCCGTGCGGTATTGAGTGGGCGTGCTACCGCTGCCAGGTTCCATAGACCCATAATCACCAGGGTGATAAACGATGCCGTTTGAACCTGTCGTATATCGCCTTCCGGGCGGAAGATAAACAGCGCCGCCAGGTTTACCAGAACCAGCATCGCCACCACGATAATAGAGTTCGGAATCGTGTAATTTAGCACGCGGCGCAAGAATCCGGGCACGTACCGGCGCGAGTTCGGCAGCAGTGCCAGCGCGAAGGAGGATGCGCCCACAATCAGGAAATCTGCGGTCGAGTATTGGCGGGGCAGGAACGGGAAGATCAGCCCCATCAGACCGAAGACCACACCCAGCAGGATCGCAAAGCCGGTCTTTGTTAGGAACAGGTTTGCCACCATTTCGATGTTCGCAATCACCTGGCGGCCCTGTTCCAAGGCAGCGGGAAGCGAAGAGAACTTGCCGTCCAGAAGCACCAGGCGCGAGACGGCTTTCGTCGCGGGTGCAGCGTTACCCATTGCAATGCCGAGATTGGCGTGTTTGAGGGCGAGCGCATCGTTAATACCGTCGCCGGTCATTGCCACGACGTGTCCTTGCTCTTTGAGCGAGATCACCATGTTCTTCTTCTGCTCGGGCGAAACGCGACCGAAAATATTGTGGGTTGCGGCGGCCTCGGCGAGTTCGGGGCCGTCTTCCGGCAGGGTAGAGGCATCAATCGCGCCCGCAGAAATATCCATGCCGGCGGTCTTCGCAGCTGCCTGCACGGTGTACGGGTTATCGCCTGAGAACACCTTGAGGGTTACGCCCTGGCGATTGAAATAGTCCACGATTTCGGGGGCATCGGAACGTACATTTTCGCGGAAAATCACGAAGAGCACGGGAGTATGGTCGGTGGGGATGTGCTGCACCGGGTCTCCGTCATCGTTGCGTACCACGGCGGATGCATGCGCGAGTACCATCGTGCGCAGACCCAATGATGCGAGTTCACGGGCCCGCTCACGTTCCTCGGTGCCCTGGTTCAGCAGAGCCTCGGGGGCGCCGAGAAGCCAGGCTCCCGAAGACTTAAACTCGATAGCACTAAAGCGTAACGCCGATGAGAACGGCACAATGCCGCTGACCTGCTCGGTGGGCGCCTGCTCGAACCCGCCGGTGAGTGCTGCTGCGGTCGGATTCGCGTTTTCATCATGACCGAACCACGCCAACGCCTGGTCCCAGCCCTGCGGCAGGGATGCGCGCCACGCCTGATTTTCATCGGGTGCTTTTGCCTCGGCCGGAGTAGTCAGCGAACGTACCGAATCGAAAATCACGCCGCCCTCGGTCAGGGTGCCCGTCTTGTCGAAGCACACCGTATCCACGCGGGCGAGCACCTCAACGGCGGGCTGTTCCTGCACCAAAATATTGTGTTTACGTCCCAGAGCCACAGCCGCCGCCGCGAACGCCAAGGTTGTCATGAGCGCCAAACCCTGCGGAATCATAGATGCTACTGACGAAACTACCGCAATAGCAACGTTCTCCCAGAGACCGTCACGATTGACGATCTCAAGGCCGCCTGCCGCGCGCACCTGGCCCCACAGCACGATCGGGATAATGATGGCAAGGCCGAAGGTAATCCACCGCACCACGCGGTCGAGCGCATCGCGAAGCTCAGACTGGATGCGCGAGAACTGACGGGCCTCATCGGAAATTTTACTTGCACGGGACTCGGAGCCCACCGCCGAGAGCAGTACGCGCCCGGTGCCGCCGAGCACGCTCGATGCCGAAAGCACCATATCGCCCGGACGTTTCGGAATCGGGTCATTCTCGCCGGTCAGCAGGGATTCATCCAGCTCTAGCGAGTCGGAGGTAAGGACCACCGCATCCGCAGGAACCTGGTCGCCGCGTTTGAGCACTACCACATCGCCCTCAACCAGGGACTCCATAGGAACCTCGATCATAGCGCCATCGCGCACCGCCGTGATCGGGGATCGGTCAAGCAGAGAGATACGGTCGAGCTCAAGTTTAGCCTTGTACTCCTGCACAAAACCGATAATCACATTCGCTACCACGGCGAACAGAAAGAGCAAATCAGCCCAACGCTGGTATAGAATCACAACCAGACCGCACAGCCCAAGCACCAGGTTAAATACCGTAAATAGGTGTGCCCGCATAATGCTCCACAAGGTGCGGGAAGACTTATTATTCTGAGCGTTGACCTTACCGGCGGCGGTGAGCTTAGCAACCTCATCGCTGCTGAGCCCGTGAACAGCAAGCTCTTGAGAACCGCTGTGTGCCTGAGCAGAATATTCGGGAACATAACCGGAGGCTTCAGACAGCATTGTCTTGTGCTGGTCAGAACTCATGGATGGGGTACTCTCCTTCGTGGGGTAGGGGAAGAGTAATACATACGGTTTGGGCTGCACCCGGGCGAGTTCAGACTTCTTATCACGAGAAATAACCCTGCGCCGGGCATTACTTTATTCTAACAAGTAACCATGGCACAGGGCTTATATGCCGAACTGGGAATATACTGAGAATCTGTCGGATACCGGCATGAAATATTCGGGGTAGCAGCCCAGAAAAAGGACGACTCAAAGCACAGTGCCGCTCTATCGCCGCGGCAGAACCAGAGGTCGCTTCGTCACCGGATGCTCCAAAACCTCAATCGGATGCTGATACACACGGCTCAGCCGCTCCTCGGTACACACCTGGGCAGGGGTACCGTTGGCAGCCACACGGCCCTTATCCAGCAGCACGATCCTATCCGAATACGCCGCCGCCACATCTAAATCATGCAGAACCGCTAACACTGCCGTGCCCTCGGCGGCAAGCTCCCGGCTCATCTGCAGAGTCTGTTCCTGATGCTTAATATCCAGCGCCGCCGTAGGCTCATCCAAGAGTATTAGGGGAGTCTGTTGCGCAAAAATACGGGCCAAATGCACACGCCCGCTTTCGCCGCCCGAAAGGGTTGTCACATCGCGATTTGCCATCATCTCTGTATGCGTGCGTGCCATCATCTGCTCGATCACGGCGTCGTCCTCATGCGCACGCTCGGTACCGCGCCACGGGGTGCGCCCCATCGCCACTACCTCGTGCACAAGGTACGAAAACGCCACCTGAGTTTTCTGCAGCAGCAGGGCACGCAGGCGCGCAAGCTCAAGATACGAATACTCACCCACTCGCTTATTCTTGAGCAGTACCGAACCGGAATCGGGCTTATTATCGCCCGCAATAACCCCCAAAATCGTGGACTTACCGGCACCATTGGGACCGATGAGCGACACAACCTCGCCCGCCTGAACCTCAAAAGAGACATCCTCTAAGATGCGCCGCCCACCCACCGACAGCGACACCCCATCAACAATAAGCATTAAAGACCTCCCTTCCCCATCGAACGGCGCAACAGGAAGAAGAACGTAGGGCCACCCACGAGCGCCGTAAAAATACCGATCGGCAGGTCAGAGACCGGAATGAGCGTGCGCGCCCCCAAATCGGAAAGCGCAATTAACAGCGCCCCGCCCAGTGCCGAAGCAGGCAGCAGCAAACGGTTAGACGGCCCCAAAATAAGCCGAAGCAGATGCGGAATAATCAGCCCCACAAAGGCGATAATGCCCGCATGAGCCACCGCCGCACCCGTCAAAAGCGCCGTAGCAGCAATCGCAACACCGCGCAGACGCTCAACGTTCACCCCGGAATGCTGCGCTGCGCGCTCACCGAGCGCCAACAGATCAAGTTTGCGTGAAATCATCAAGCACATGATTAGCCCCGCTACGATCACGAACCACACGCTGGCAAGAGCCTTCCACGTAGACCCGTTGAGCGATCCCATCTGCCAGAAGACGATGCGGTCGCGGCTGACATTATCGGCCAGGTACAGGCAGAACGCGATTGCGGCGTTTGCCACTGCTGTTACCGCAATACCCGTCAAAATCATGGAGAGAACTTTCGCCCGACCTGAGGAACGCGAGAGAAAATAAACCAGTGCTGTTGCCGCGAGGGCACCGCCGAAGGCGAAAGCTGGAACCGTGTAAATATCGAAGAATTCGAGATTGAAAACGACCGCTACACATGCTCCCACCGCGGCGCCTGAAGACACACCGATAACCCCGGGCTCGGCCAGCGGGTTACCGAAAACCGCCTGCATGACCGCGCCCGAGCATCCCAGGGCAGCGCCCACGAGCAGCCCCAAAAGCACACGCGGAAAACGAATATTCCACAGGGTGCTGTCTTCAAGATAGGCGGTCGGATCCTTGGGAATCATACCCAAGCGGCGCCCCAGCGAAGCCATCACATGATCGGTCGGAATATTGTACTGACCCAACCCCGCCGACACCACGGTTATGACGATCAGGGCAATACTCAGAAAGCCAAAAGTTGCGAGAATACGGATGCGGCGTTTGCTGCGATAATCCGCGCTGCCGGGAGTCGCCGCATCAGTGCGGTTGGACGAATTCACAGGTGGAGCCTCTTAATGCTGGGGTGCATAGATAGCGCGGGCCAGGGAAAGCAGAACGGCGGGGGTATTCGGACCGTAGGATAGAATCTGCCCGTCGTTCATATCAACCACGCGCCTGCTCTTTCCCGCGTTCGTTTCGGCAACCCCCGGGCGTGCCAAGAATCCATCCAAGCCGCCGGTGGATTCCACGCCGTGAGTCATGGTCAAAATGACATCCGGGTTCACCTTGACCAGGGCCTCGCTATTCGCGGGAACAATGTTGCGCGCGCCCTGCTCGGAAGCCACATCCCTGCCCTCAAGCGCGGCAATCAGATCATCCGCGCCGGAACCCTTGCCGAGAATGAAGAATACCCCGGCATTACCGCGCACGTACAGGAATGCCATTGACAGTTTCTTATCGCCTTCAGGGGCAACTTCTTTGATGGTATTCAGGGCATAATCAAGGTCTTTCTGCACGCGCTCGGCGACCTTATCGCCCGCCTCCTGCACACCTAAAGCCTGTGCCACAGCCTTGAGCTGGGGAATAATCTTATCCATGCGCCTCTCATGGTCGAACACCACCACAGTCACGCCCGCATCGCGCAGTTGTTCAACAACTTCTTCGGGACCATTGCTCTTATCCCAGAGCACAAGATCGGGGTTCGTCGCGAGAATCGCATCCGCGTTCAGGTCGTGGCCGTTCTGAGTGACGAGCGGCAGCTTCGCTAACGAAGACTCGGTTGAAGACGTCACACGACCGACCAGACGATCACCCAAACCCAGCGAGATAACCTCTTGCGCGAGAGTGCCATACAGATCAAGAGCCAGGATGCGGTTCGCCGACTTAACAGTCACCTCATCGCCCTTGAAATCCTTGAAAGTCACGGGAAGCTGCGGGGTGGGAGTCTCAACCATCGGCTGAATTTCGGGGGTGTTCTTCGCGCTGCTGGGACCCGTCAGCGATTTCGGATCGGAAGAAACATTGCTCTTGAGCTCCTGCGCAAGGTTCTCAAGCTCAGACTTGGTGGTCTGTTCATCAACCACGGAATGCGAGGATGCGCTCGTGCTGCCCGGATTTTGGGTGCCGATGCCGCATCCGGAGATAAAAAACATGGATGCCGCTAATAGCGCGGCGGTAACCTTCTGCGATGCGCTCGCTCTGCCGTGCCGGTGTCTGGGGCGTGTTGTTGCGCCGGAGTGTGAGAGACGAAAAGCCATATGAAGAGTTCCTATCGGCTAAAACTGTGAGTGTATGTATTCGTGATGAGAGCGTGTGCTTAGGGTGAGGGTGCGGGCAGTCGATACTACCCGCACCCTGGTGCATCCGGTGAGCTATGAGGTGCGGATGCTGCACCGAGGAATAAACCCGAGCCTAAGAATCGCCGCATATGCCGGTGGTTGATAGGCCGATCTTAGGTTTATTCGGAGCGCTCAGACATCCTGGAGGACTTGCGACGGCGCGTGTACAGTACGGCACCAATACCGGCGACCAGAGAGGCCAGACCACCAGCAACCCCAGCCTCTACACCGCTGGCACCGGTATGCGCCAGACGACCATGAGAGCCGCGTGCGTTGAGAGATTCGCATCCCTGACCCTGATATACGGTTTCGGTCACAGTTTGGGTGGTCTGGGTCTTGGTGGTGTTGCCCGCGGGCTGTGTACCCGAAAGCGACGCTGAGAAGCTCAGCGGAGCCATATCCTTACCCGCCTCGTAGAAACCTGCAAACGCTTTAGCACCCTCAGCGGTAATGGTAGTGCCCGCACCGCTGATGGAAATCTTATCGCCAGAGACCTGCAAACCGCTCACATCAACGTTGAGCAGAGCAACTTCACCGTAATTATGCGATTTGCCGTCCATATCGTTGCCGACCATCGTTGCGTAGAGAACGGCGGTCTTGCCGTTGATCTCCAGACGCGGGTTTGAGATGGTGGTGTCCAGAATTCCGTGGTGTCCGGTGAAATGCACCGAACCGGTGAAGGAAATCGAGCCCTTACCATCTTTGAAGGAACCCGTGCCCTTCGCCCACTGGAAGGCGTTATTGGAATAGGTGGTGCCGTTCAGATCCCAGCTGCCGTTCGCGATGCCGCCGCGAATGTAGTTGCGGAAGGAATCGCGCACGCCCCATCCAAGATCTGCGCTGGTGACCTTACCATCTGCGGATGCAGCCGGTGCATTCTTTGCAGCCTTAACGGGAACCTGCTTGGTCACGGTCACCGGGGTGCAGACGGGCTGGGCGGGGTTCTTTGAGACGCTGCTGAAGGAACCGCTCTTACCGCCATTCGGGTGTGCAGCCGGGGTGGAGCCGTTACGGGAAGGGGAGGCATTGCCGCCGCCATTGTTCACGGAACCGCCAAAGTTCGTGCCGCCAATACCCGCGTTTGCGTTATTGCCCAAGTTCGCCGAACCGCCGCCGGTGTTAGAACCCTTAACCGTGGTGTCGGTAACCTTGTTTTCCACCAGCTGAGAACCGAGTTTTGCGCTGAAGGAGAGCGGAGCCATAGTGCGCTTGTCGGCGTCGTTGTACTGACCTGCGAAGATCGCCTCAGACCCCTCGACGGTAACGGTAACGGCTGCATTCTTAGCCGAGAGCACGTTATTTTCTAAGGTTGCACCGCTCAAATCGACCTCGGCTAGTACAAGATCTTTGAAGGTGCGGTTTTCGCCCTGCATGTTGAGCGCTTCGGCGTCGACAACCAGGTAGCCCTTGCCCTCTTTGATGACTAGGCGGGTGTTCTCGAAGCTGCTGTTGAGCTGGCCGTGATGCCCGCTAATGTGCACCTTGCCCGCGAAGTTGATCTGACCGGTCTTCGTTGCCTCATCGTACGAGCCGGATGCGCTGTTAAAGTCGAGCCCGCCTGCCGCGTTCTTCGACAGACCCTCGACGGTGATGTTACCGCGCGCAATGGTGTTGAGGTAGTGCAGGAAGGAATCACGAATATTCCAGGTCAGGGTGCCGGATTCAATAATGTGCCCCTGTCCTCTCGGCACGTCGGTTCTCGGTGCTGCATCGGTAGCCGGAGGCTGAGCTGGTGCGGGCTTAGCGGCTTCCGAGCTCTGTGAGGGCTGTGGCGCCGGTTGAGAGCTGGGTGCGCTGGGCCCTGAAGGGGTGGAAGCAGGTGCCTCAGAAGTTTGAGAGGGTTGCGGTGCCGGAGCTTCGGAACTCTGTGAGGGCTGCGGTGCCGGTGTTTCAGCGGGTTTACTCTGCTCTGGAGCAGGTTGGGTTGGCTCAGGAGCTGGATCGGCAGGCTTACTCGGTTCTGGTGCAGGCTGCTCGGGTTGAGTAGGCTCAGGTGCAGGCTGAGTCGGCTCCGGGGTCGGATCAGCAGGTTTCTCCGGTGCCGGTGCCTGCTTGGTAACGAGCTTCGCGGAGAATGCCAGCGCATCCAGCTCTTGCCCCGCCTGATAGAACCCGGCAAACACCGAAGTTGCTTCTGCGCTGAGTTTCACCTTGGTGGCATCAGATGCTGCCAAGGTCAGCTGCCCACCTTCGTTTTTCAGGGAGGAAGCATCGAAAGTACCAATCAGCGTGTGATCGTGCTGTACGGGCGGGTTCGGGGTGGTGTTGCCGTTATAGGGGCGTTCGCTGATATTTGCGTATAGGCTGCCTTGCCCGTCTTTGATGACAAGTTCTAAGTCGCTGATAGTTACTTCGAGCACGCCGTGGTGCCCGGTGTACTTCACGCTGGAACCGGTGAATTTAACGTGGTACGAACCGTCTGCTTCGACGGTACCTTCAGCGGCGGTGAAGTGATAAGAACCATCCGCGTTGGAGGTAGCACCGGTTAGTTCCTGCGAACCACCAGCGACAGGACCGGTGATGTATCTGCGGAATGAGGATTTGACGCCCCAATCTACGGATGCATCCTGCAGGCTTTGTGATGCGGCAGCTGGCGCCTGCTCAGAGACGATCTGCGCGGTCGGTGCGGGTTGGTTCGCTAGGGCGGGGGTGGCGGCGATGCCACTGAGACCAACGGCGGCAGACGCTAGAAACGCCCATGAGCGCTTCGCGTTATGCGACATAGACATGTGTGTCCTCTATTCGTGGTTTTAGTAATGAGCAGTCTTAGTCTAGACCTATTAGCTAAGACTTGTGTAGCTTAATTGTAGTACTTTGCTTCATGATGAGGTTCCCCTTAATAAAATTTTTTGGCAGCGGTGTTGCAAAACCAAAAATTTAGTGACACTATGTCGTTTATCAACTTTGGTGACATAGTGTCATCAAAAATATTCATGACTCTCAACTCAATCAGGAGGCGTTCCATGACCGCCATTATCACTCCCGAAACTACCTCACCCGATGCTGCCGACCAGCGGTTTTCGGCGCGGCTAAAAGCTAGTACCAAGCGCGTGCATGACAATGCCGAGCACTCTACTTTTATGGAAGATTTGATGGGCGGAAGACTCGATACTTCCGCGTATTTACGCTTGATAAACCAGTACACCTATATCTATGAGGCGCTGGAGGAAATCTCTCGGAATCTGCGTGAATCCGGTAACTCGCTGACCGAGCCTTTCACCTTGGAAGGGCTGGACCGTACCGCCGCGATTCACCATGATATTCGTACTCTAGGGCAGACCGAGATTGACGCCCCGCTGCCAGCGACTATCGAATACGCGGCGCGTATCAAGGCGACCGCGCAGGCTCCCGAGCGGTTCTTGGCGCATCATTATTTGCGCTATCTGGGGGACCTCTCGGGCGGGCAGGCTGTGGCGGCTTTGGTGGCGCGCCATTACGGCATTGCGCGGGATGCTCTGACCATGTACTCGTTCCCGCAGCTTCCCAAGCCGAAGGTCTTCAAGGATGAATATCGGGAGCTTCTTGATCGCGCTCCTTTGAGCGAAGAGCAGCGTGAAGCCCTGATTGACGAGGTTATGGAAGGATTCCGTATTAATGCCGCGCTTTTTGCTCAGCTAGGCGAGCAGAGTGGCCGTCTGTAAGCGTCTCGATAGATGTTCAAAGTTCGTGTTTGAGGTATATCGGGACCATTTGTGACAGATTGTTACACTTGTATAGACAGTACCTCAGAGTGTTTATTATCACTGAAAAATATACGTAAATAACCGTTATATGACGTTTGTATGACAGGTTCACATGCGTGCCTGGAAAATCTCCGTGTGACGCAGAAATACAAGGATGCGGTGGTTCCCCAGAGGGGCAAACCACCGCATCCTTCGTTACAGAGGCAGTATCTCTCACGTTAGGGAAGAAGCGACATCCTTCGGTTCTTCAAAACTTTTGTCAGCTGTTTCAGGCGATGGGAATCGAAGGGCAGCTCTTCCTGAGCCTGTTCCAGCATGCTCTCGGTAGCGGAAAGAACCTCGCGAAGTACTCGGTCAGCAATTTTGGCAGATATTCCTAGTTCATGAGCAAATTCAAGGAACTTGCGGCGTGATAGTCCATCACGTTTACCGCTGAGAAGAATCGCCATGTTTTTATCCCCATAAGGTGCCGTAGACGGAATGTCGTAGATGGGCGAGAGCTCGTATTGTCCTTTACGGTTCTCTACAATTGACAGATTTTTAGCGTGTAAATCCCCATTTCCGGTGAGCCATGCGTAGACAAACTGCCGAAAAATTTCGGGGGCGGCAAGGCGGGGCGAAAAGACCTGTCGAAGAATGGCATGGGCACTTTGCTCAGCCGTCAGATTATACTTATCCGCCGGATAGCGGTTATTGAGCTGGCATGCATCTTCAACGGCAAGGCGGTGGGCTGCTCCATGCTCATCTACGTACCGGTCAAAACGACGGATAAGGAGCCCGGGGCGCCCAGTAGCATCATGTACAAGATGGTGAGAAACAACTCCTGGTGATGCATGTATTCCGTGGGCTATCGTGAGAAAAAATGCTTCATTTTCCACTACGTGCGGGTACTCGGGAGGAGAGACTTTAAGAAGATAAAAATCTTCGTTACTTTGCAGCGGGATCGTAAGCATTTTTCCTGAAACTTTATCCTGAACGCCCGGTATAGAGACAGGGTCTATAACGCTTTGCTGAGTGATAATTTCTGAAAACCTAATGTTGTGGAAGTTTTGGCCCTGGATAATGTCATGCCCATCGGGGACGACAAGCTGGGCGGGCTGGTCACCATGAGGTACCACCTGCACATCCCCAACAGTATCGGCTCCTACTGCAATCAACATGCGGAGCTCGTCGTCCGAGGATACTTTGAGATGCTGACGCAGTCCGGTAAGCCGACGGCCCTCAGGAAGAAGACCTGTAAAGAATGGTGGTAACGCACCACTCCCGTACAGGTATGCTTCCGCGCGTATGGGGAGGGTAGAGGATATAGGTTTGCCGTCGGACTCTATGTAGTTTTCGGCATATGTGTACGCTGTATCGCCGTGGTCTGTTCGGGAAAGATAGCCAGCGATGTTCCCCTTTTTATAGACGTCTGCAAGGATTTCATGCATTAGCGCTCCCGAGGGATGAGATCGATGCCGAGGGTGTCGAGTACGGCGGTTACTTTGTCAAAGGCGATAGACTCGCGCCCTTTTTCGAGATCGCGGATCGTGCGCTCCGAGACTCCGGCAAGAAGCCCCAAATACTCCTGCGTAATCCGAAGTTCGCGGCGATGCTCGCGAACGATCTGGGCGAGCGAGCCCCTTAAGTCCCGTGGCACGAGCGCATCCTTTCCATGAGTCTGAAACCCTATAAATCGGCAAAATAATTCCGAATTCATGACATTATGGCATGAAAATTGGTGAAAACACTATATTTCGGCAATATTTTGCCGATATATATAGTTTTAGGGGGTTAGAGGGAGGAAAACCACGCTTTTCGGCAGAATATTTCCGATTTTTAGGCTTCCTGATAGCCGTCATGCGGATGCGGTGGTTCCCCAGAGGGGCAAACCACCGCATCCTTCGTTAGTGCCGGTATACGCGTTGTAACTCAACTGCACATAGCACTACCTGCTGCTACGCGGTCTGAGGCTCGGGTTTGGGTCCGGCTATGACCGCGCGATCGCGATTCTGCGCTATGCGCACGGCCGGGGTGAGCGCCGAACCTGCCCAAAGAGCCATGACCGCATAGAGACACAGGATCGGCACGGTCGAAAACAACAAGGCATACTGCGCAAGATGATTGAGACTGTTGAAACCTCCACCGATAGCAGCTCCCAGCCACATAGGCGAAATATATAGACCGATAAACGCCACCCACGTCAAAACACGTGCGATACCGGATAACCAGGCAGGCAGGTGCGCAAAAAACAGGAGGAAAGCGTCAAGAATAAGCGCCATGATAATCAGCGGGAACATGACGTTATGATGCGACCAGCTGATGGGGGAGATGCTCACCATCAAAAACCCGCCGACCGCCACCTGAGATAGCACAAGATTACGGCGAATAAGCTGGCGCAGAAGCACCGCACAGAGACCGATCGTAGCAAGCACAAGAGCGTAATATACAGGCCTCAGAGTGGGCTCGCGCAGACCCAGGTGCATCAGCCAGCCTTGAATCGAAATATTATCGGCGAAGTTAATACCTCCAACACGGCCGGAATCCGAAACGGCGCTCGTCCAGAACGTAACTGCCTGCTGCGGAAGGAAGATAAACCCAAGAAGAATGGTCGTGCCGAAAGAAGCGCCTAGGGTAAGGATGCCGCGCCAGTCTTTGCGCATGAGCAGAATAAGGCCGAAGGCAAGCGGGGTGAGCTTAATACCGCCCGCGATGCCGATAAGCGCACCCCGGGGAATGCGGGTTGCCGGTCGTATAAAATCGGCAAGCACCAGCGTAAGGATGATGGGGTTGATTTGTATCAGCGAGAGCCCGCGCCGCCATGGCCCGGTCATAATAATGATGAACGTGAGAGCAGCGATGATGCCGTATGTGCCGAGTCTTTCCTGGAAAGGGATGCTGTAGCCGCGGTCGGTGGCGTAGTTATAGATAAGGGTTGCCAGCCACCATGCAACACCGATGCTGATCGCATACATGATGGCGATACCCACCCATGCGGGCAGAAAAGCGAACGGTAAGAACACGAGCGCGGCAAAGGGCGGGTAGGTGAAGGGCAACCTAAAGTCGCCGTACTCCAGGAGATTGCGGGCGTAGAGATCTTTGTGCATGCCGTCGTTATCGAAGATGGTCATGGCACCGAAACGGTAGACATTGAAGTCTAGTCCGCCCGTGAACTCGATATAGATAAGCCAACCGATAACAAAGAGAGCGAATGCCGCGAGCGTTATTCTGCCCGCTTTAGGTATGTCTGGCGTAAAGACCTGCACGGATGGTGCTGCGGTCATGGTGATCTTTCTGTTGTGTCTGTGCATTTTTTTGGATGCGGTTCGGCGGGGCGAATGTGTTATCGGTGTGAACGGTTTATGTAACCTATCCTCCAGTCTAGCGTGTGAAAGCGCAGGTGGGGAGTGCCTTGAGGCAGAAAAAGGCTCTTGATGTGAAGAAAGCGTTGGAAACTCCGCTTTATTCACATCAAGAGCCTAGCTGTGCCGATAGAGGGATCTAGCCCTGCGCCACCTCACCAAAGTGAGCTGCCATGGTGCCTTCGTGAGCGGCACGCAGCTCATCAAGGTTGATGGAGACCTCGTTTTGGAAGTCCAGCGCGTTCGAGAGCGCATCCACTACGCCGATGCGCGCGAACGGGAACTGCCGGGCGGTGCACATATCCTTGAAACGTACCTCCTCAGAACGCGGGACGGAAACCACCACGCGACCTAAGGACTCCGAGAACAGCAGGGTGAACAGGTCGAGCCCGTCGCGTTCGGCAACTTCGCCTAGCCCGATGCGCGCCCCGGTGTTGAAACGCAGGCAGGCTTCCGCGAGTGCTGCGGCAAGACCACCGGCGGCAACGTCATGTGCCGCATCGATCATGCCGTCACGCGACATATTCACGAGCATATCGCCAAGCTGACGTTCAACCGCCAGATCAACCTTCGGGGGCAGACCCCCCAGGTGGCCCTTGAAACGCGCCCATTCTGAACCGTCTAGCTCGTCGTGAGTGGTACCCAGCAGGTAGATGGCCTGACCGTCGTGTTCCGGGGCCCAACCCGAGGGGGTGCGCCGGGTAACGTCGTCCATTACGCCCATCATCGCGACCACAGGGGTCGGATTAATGGCTTTACCTCCGGTCTGGTTGTACAGCGAGACGTTACCACCGGTGACCGGAACACCCAGCTCCATGCAGCCGTCGGCAAGACCGCGTACGGCTTCCGCAAACTGCCACATGACGTCCGGATCTTCGGGGGAGCCGAAATTCAGGCAGTCCGAAACCGCGACCGGGCGGGCACCCACGGTTGCCACATTACGGTAGGCCTCCGCCAGAGATGCACGCGCGCCCTCATACGGGTCAAGGTAGGTAAAACGTGGTGATGCGTCAGTCGCCAGCGCGACCCCCAAGTTGGTGTGCTCATCCACACGCACCACACCTGAATCATCCGGCATAGAGAGGGCTGTGTTGCCCTGCACGTAGCGGTCATACTGGTTGGTGATCCAGGACTTGGAGCACATATTCGGGGACGCCATGAAAGCCTTGATAGCCTCGCCCAGCTGTTCGCCGCGCGGGCGTGCATCGTCGGCAGCGGAGCCTGTGAAATGGTCTGCCTGGAGTGCATCCTGACCAGCCGGGCGCGCATAGGGGCGCTCATAGGTGGGACCATCGTGCGCCACAGTACGCGGGTCTACATCAACGATCACCTGGCCGTCCCATTCAATGGTTAGGCGACCGGTATCGGTCACCTCTCCCAAGAAGGAGTACTCCACGCCCCATTTCTTCATAATCGCCTCAAAACGCTCGACGTTCTCGGGCGAAACGACCGCCATCATGCGTTCCTGCGATTCCGACATCAGAATTTCGCCGGGGGTTAAGGTGGGGTCTCGCAAGAGTACTTTGGTAAGGTCTACATGCATGCCGCCCTCGCCGTTTGAGGCGAGCTCACTGGTTGCACAGGAGATACCGGCAGCGCCGAGATCCTGAATGCCTTCGACCACGGAACCCTTGAAGAGTTCCAGGCAGCATTCGATCAGAACCTTCTCGGCGAAGGGGTCGCCTACCTGCACTGCGGGTCGCTTGGAGGGCTTGGTATCGTCAAAGGATTCTGAAGCCAGTACGGATGCGCCGCCAATACCGTCGCCGCCGGTGCGTGCCCCGAAGAGCACTACCTGATTGCCCACACCGGATGCGTTTGCCAGGCGAATATCTTCGTGGCGCATAATACCGACTGCCAGGGCATTGACAAGGGGGTTTGCCTGGTAGCAGGCGTCAAATTCGGTCTCGCCGCCAATATTGGGCAGCCCCAGAGAGTTGCCGTAGCCGCCGATGCCCGCAACCACACCGCCGACCACGCGGGCGGTATCCGGGTGGTCGATAGCGCCGAAACGCAGCGGATCCATAACCGCGATCGGGCGTGCACCCATCGAAATAATGTCACGCACAATACCGCCCACTCCGGTTGCCGCACCCTGATAAGGCTCAACATAGGAGGGGTGGTTGTGTGACTCGATCTTGAAGGTTACCGCCCACCCGTCGCCGATATCGGTTACGCCAGCGTTCTCGCCGATGCCGACCATCAGGTCTTTTTTCATCTCATCGGTAACCTTGGCGCCGAATTGCTTCAGGTGCACTTTCGAGGATTTGTAGGAGCAATGCTCGGACCACATGACCGAGTACATGGCCAGCTCGGCCGCGGTCGGGCGGCGACCCAGAATCTTCTTGATGTCTTCGAACTCATTTTCCTTTAACCCCAGCTCTGCCCAGGGGAGTTCGGTATCGGGGGTTTCCGCCGCGTGCTCGACGGTATCGAGGTTAAACTGCTTCTCGCTCATCGCTTGTGTCTATCCTTGTCGTCGTGCGTCTAGCGGGCGTTGATCAGGTTGGAAAGAACGGAGGTGAAGACGCCCAAGCCGTCAGCACCGCCTCGTAGTGAAACATCACCGAATCCGGAGGATGAGGGACCAAAACCGGGCTCAACTGCGTGTTCTGGGTGGGGCATCAGACCGACGACATTTCCGCGTTCGTTGCTGATACCGGCAATATCGTGGCGTGAACCGTTCGGGTTGAAACCCACATACCGGAACACGACGCGATTCTCGGCTTTGAGCGCCTCTAGGGTTTTGGCGTCCGCCACGTATTGACCGTCCTGGTTTTTAAGCGGGACCACAATCTCTTGCCCGGGTTCGTAAGATCCGGTCCACGAGGTAGCGTTATTTTCAATGCGCAGGGTTTGGTCACGGCAAATGAACTTGCGGTGATCGTTCTTAATCATGGATCCGGGGAGCAGATGCGACTCGGTGAGAATCTGAAAACCATTGCAGATGCCCAGCACTGGCAGGGGAGCAGAGCCCGATGTCCCCGCTGCGTTTGCTGCCGCGATGACCGAATGCATGACGGGTGCTTTCGCGGCGATAGCGCCCGCACGCAGATAGTCGCCATAGGAGAAACCGCCGGGAATGATGACGGCATCAACGTTTTTGAGATCTTCGTCGTCATGCCAAAGTTCGACGACGGTTCCGCCCGCTAACCGTACGGCACGCGCCGCATCGCGGTCATCAAGGGTGCCGGGGAAAGTAATAACGCCGATGCGCGCATCAGCAAAGTTGGGGTTGGGTGCCGAGACGCTGAAGTCGCCAACAAGGGGAACTTCGTGTGCTGCGAGTGATTCTGCCATGCTCTTAGTCCTCCAGAACCGAGACGTTCACAACGTCTTCGATGACGGGGTTTGAGAGTAGCTCTTCTGCCGCTTGGCGTGCCTGCGCAAGATGCTCTTCGGTAGCTTCGCCTTCGACGGTCAGCTCAAAACGCTTGCCTTGGCGAACGTCGGTGAAGGAATTCAGGCCGATACGGGGCAGCTCGTGAGCGATAGCTTTACCCTGCGGGTCAAGAATTTCGGGCTTGAGCATAACATCAACAACAATACGGGCCATGTGCGGGCACTCCTTGGGTGCATGAGTTCTGATTGAGCCGTCTTAATGTTACCGCAAGCACGCTTCTTGACGCCCGATCGGCGAGCGAATTTTGACCGCAGTATCAGTGAAAGAGCGGCGGGTACGGGAACGTGAAACTAGATGTACAGAAATATGAAGATACCCATGGTGAGCTATGCCTTACCAAGAAGAAAGTGTGGAATCAAAACTCCTTGTAGGAAAGCGTAATAATTCTTCTCAAAAATCGTTCTCTGTGAGCGAACATCGGAATTTTGAAGTCTTTAGCAGGTGATGTTTCAGAATTGCGGATTAAAGAATAATTTTGAAGATTACGCATATCAGGATGCGCGCCTCAGCTAGTTCTCAAGCGTCGTGTCAATGTTTAAAGTATGCTTGAGCGGTAAACTAATCTCAAAGTTGCTGACTTCACATAAACTATTTACATGTAAATTATAAAAACCAATCTCGCATGCTGTATAGTATATTTCCGTTGTAAACTTTTGCTCCAGAAAAGTGACATCAACGATTCATTTTGCTCACATTTTGTTTAAAGTGATTATGTTCACAGGGAATGCATGATTACAAATTCTCTAAGAGCGTGTATGATGTCGCGCCAGTTTTCCAATGGCGCCTCATCGCACTCCTGCCATCACCACTGGCAGAAAACAAAACGGGCAAACCCTGAGCTGCATCAACCGCATAACCACCGTGGCTTGAAGAGGCATAGCGCGCGGCTATGTTAATTCACTCCGTTCCACCGAGCGGAATGAGCCATCATTTCCGGGGTGGGCGGTGATGCACCGCGCTGAGTCACCGCACAAACCGTGCAGGACAATCACCACTAAGTAAATAACGATCGCTGAAAATATTCACCGAATACATGCGAGCTTGAAAAGTTTGGCACTTCAGAAAAGCTCGAAGATGCTCCTCGGGACGAAAAAGACAGGCTATCGCGATAGATAAACTCAACCACAAGTATTTCTCCCTCGTTTTCCGGCGGGGGAGAAATTAGTTTAAGCCACGGCGGTGCGATCGAGAGCGCCCTTAACCCGGCTCAAGACGCGACGGCGCAGCGTTACCGAACGCTCCGAAAGCTCGCGTTGATACCGCACATACTCGGCTTTACCCTCGGGGGTCTCTACCTTAATAGGCTCATAGCCCCACTCGAGAAGGTCGTACGGTGCGGCGCGCATATCGAGTTCGCGCGCATCCCAGGCAAGCTCAAAACAGTCCATCACGAGCGCCGAATCGATGAGCGGGATCAGCTTGTATGCCCACTTATAGACGTCCATATTGGCGTGCAGGCAAGCGGGCTGTTCCAGAGTGCGCTGTGCTTCACGGGTGGGCTGCAGCTCGTTCATGGGTACCGCCTGAGGCATGAAAAACCGGAACGCATCGAAATGCGAGCAGCGGATGCGGTGCGACTCAACCACCCGGTCAGTGCCTTCAGCCCCCAAACGCAGATCCAGGTAGTCGTGACGAATATTGTTCTGAACTGATTTATACGCCATCGCCCATTCGTGCATACCAAAGCATCCAAAAAACGCTTTTTTATCGGCTGTATTTGACAGAATTTCGCGGGTGAACGTGAGAGCGGTGCCGCGTTTGTCCACGAATTGGGGTATATCCACGAGAACCGCATCGCCACGTTCGGCATGGGTGTGTGCATCGTCGGGGGAGAGCCCAGCTGAAAGGAGCTCGTCCTCGGTTGCTGCACGGTAGAACTTCCAGCTGGTGCGTTCAGCGGCATCCAGCAGAATGACACTAGCCCCAGGATGCCAGCGCTTGAACTGACCGGGCTTGAGCGTGTAGTACGTAAACAGGAAATCCTCGACCGGATGCGCCTGTCCCTGCTCGCGCCTGCGCGTAAACGGGTCAGCAAAACGACCCGCCCGGCGCTCATGCTCCTTCGCACAAGCACGCCAGAGCGAGCCGTCAAGTACTGTCACAGAGTGACTTATCTGCATTCTCCGAAACTAGCGACCTGTTCCGCCGTATACGGTGGCCTCGCCTTCGGCATCAAGCTCAAAAGCGGTATGTACCGCGCGGACCGCCTCATCAAGCTTTGAAAGCTCGGTGATAACCGAGATACGAATCTCGGAGGTCGAAATCATCTCGACGTTCACGCCCGCATTGCTCAGCGCCTCAAAGAAGGTAAACGAAACACCCGGGTTGGTCTTCATGCCCGCGCCCACAAGCGAAAGCTTACCCACTGCCTCGTTATAAATAACCTCTTCAAAACCGATCTCGGCCTGGGTCTTCTCAAGTACCTGTAACGCCTGTGGACCCTGCGCCTGATTGAGCGTAAAGGAAATATCGGTCACGTTCGGTCGGTCGGTCGAGACGTTCTGCACGATCATATCGATGTTAATCTTGGCCTCATTGAGCAGACCGAAAACCTTAGCGGCAGATCCGGGGATATCGGGCACGCCCACCACGGTAATTTTTGCCTGTCCACGGTCGTGCGCAACGCCAGAAATCAGGGGCTGTTCCAAGGGAATCTCCTTCACATGGGTGGGGGTTAGTTCCGCGGAATTTTCCGGGATAACAAGAGTGCCTTCAAGATTCGAGAATGACGAACGCACATGCAGTTTCAGATTGAAACGGCGGGCGTACTCCACGCTGCGCAGATGCAGAATCTTTGCGCCATTCGCCGCCATCTCAAGCATTTCTTCACTTGTGACAGTATTGAGCTTATGCGCGGCTGATACGATGCGCGGGTCGGCCGTGAACACGCCGTCCACATCCGAATAAATCTCGCACACATCCGCATGAAGCGCCGCCGCAAGAGCGACCGCCGTAGTATCTGAACCGCCGCGACCGAGGGTCGTAATGTCACCGCTCTGGCGGTTAACACCCTGGAACCCCGCCACAATCGCAATGTTTCCGGCCTCAACAGAGCGGCGAATACGGTCTGGATTGACCTCCACAAGCCGCGCCGAACCATGCACGCCGTCGGTAATCATGCCCGCCTGAGAACCCGTGAAAGACTGCGCCTTCGCGCCTAGATCATTGACCGCCATCGACAGAATAGCCGTCGAGATGCGCTCGCCCGCAGTCAGGAGCATATCGAGCTCGCGCGAGGGGGTAACGGTAGCGGTTACTTCAGCGGCAAGGTCGAGTAGTTCATCGGTGGTGTCGCCCATCGCGGAGACGACCACGACCACATCATTGCCCGCTTTTTGGGTGTCCACGATGCGCTGGGCGACGCGTTTGATACCCTCGGCATCCGCGACGGAAGAACCGCCGAACTTTTGGACGATCAGGCTCATTGAATTCTCCAGGTCAGTATTGAGTATGCCACCGGCTAGTTTACCGGCTCTTTACATAGTAGGCAGATGCGGCGCGCGGTGGGAATTGTGCACGTATGTGTATTAGAACGTGAAATATGAAGAACTGTTACGGATGACTCTGCGGAACCGGGCGCTGCGATTCCGCTTTTATAGAACGGCAGGGCTTATTAGCTCCACGGGTTAACGTATTTGGTGCCGGGCAGGGGTGGAACCTCCGGGGTGGGTGTGCGTAAGGGCCCCTCCTGTATTTTGCGGATGCGCGCCTCATAATCCTCCGACCGGTGTGCGTGGATGCGGTAGGCATCAGCGCGCGTAATATCCACCGGAATCTGCTCAGCTTGAGCCGCTGATTTATGGGTCTCTTGAGAGAAATCTGGCGAGTCTTCGGAACTCGGGGCTTCTGCATGGGCAGAATCATCGAGTGCCTGCTCGATAAGCGCCTCATCAACGGTGGTTTGCGTGCCAGGTGAGGGGGAATTATCTGTACGAGGATTATCGTTCTTCGCGTCGTGGGGGTTGTCAGAGGAAGAGTCCTCGGGCTCACCCTGGGAATTGTCAAGGTCGTCGAACATGCTCCCGCTCCAGCGTTTACGCGGCGCCTTTGGTTCGGCATCCGCGCGCTCACGTTCTGTCTGCTCTTCTTCAACCACCTGCTCAAAATCTTCGGCGGCATTCCCCTGAGCGATACCCGCGCCTTCGCTGATCACGCGGCGCCCCTCAAGCGCGCGCCCGAGCGTAATTTCGTCCGCATATTCCAGGTCGCCTCCAACGGGCAGACCGGAAGCCAGCCGTGAGAGGCGAATGCCCAGTGGAACCAGCATTCGCGAAAGGTAGGTTGCGGTAGCTTCGCCCTCAAGGTTAGGGTCCATCGCTAGAATAATCTCTTGAATACGCTCATCCGCCAGGCGCGAAACCAGCTCACGAATGCGCAGCTGCTCGGGTCCAAGTCCCGCCAGCGGGTTAATAGCCCCGCCCAGCACATGGTAACGCCCAGTGAAGGAACGGGTGCGCTCAATCGCCACCACATCCTTGGATTCCTCAACCACGCAAATCAGGCCCGGGTCACGCCGATCATCACGGCAGATAACGCACTGCTTCGTCTCCGAAACGTTGCCGCATATTTCGCAAAAGCTCACACTCGATTTGACCTTCGAAATCGCGTTGGTCAGGCGTGCCATGTCTGAGGTGTCAGAGTTGAGAATATAAAAGGCGATGCGCTGCGCCGACTTGGGACCCACCCCCGGCAGGCGACCAAGTTCATCAATGAGATTTTGGACTGCGCCCTCGTACATGCTTCTCCTCGTCTGTGTGTGCTGTGAGCGCGTTGTGCCGCGCTAAATCTGATGGAGTGGCCGTTCGTCGATCACCTTGCCGCCAATAACCTTTTCGATGGCGCGCAAACCGATATGAACGCTATTCTCAATTCTTTCGTCGTCATCAGAAACAACATCTTCTTCATCGCTCTGCTCCTGCTGCGCGCGTTGTCCGCGTGCCGGGGCAGTCTCCTGCTCGGATTCGGCGGGCGGCTCTTCGGGTTTTGTGTCCGCTGAATCCGGCCGCTGAGCCAGGGGTGGTAAAGGTGAGACCGGGGCGGATGCGGCAGCCTCCCGAGCCGGCTTATTCCCCGCAGCCAGCGGTGCGGATGCGCTCGGCGCCGGGATATTGCTGAACTTGGCGTTCTCGGCGGTATCTACAGACTCAAGGGAAACTGAGGGGGAAGAGCCCTCACCCTGCGTCTGACCCGGATCCGGCGCGGAATCGTCCACCGGTTCATCATGGTTACCGGCATCCTGAGGATCTTTATTACCGCTATCCTCACCCTGTTCGTGCGGACTCGGAGAATTCTGCTGCGGAATCCCGCTGCCCGAGGCCGCGAAGGAATCGCGCTCGCCAAAACCGCCCTCGGGAACCCGTGTATTCCCGCTATCTTCGGGTATTTCAGGGGGTACAGGCTCGGTTTCGGGAGGCAAGTTCGCTTGCGCCTCCGAGGATATGCTGGGTTGAGACGGGGAATCTTGAGGCGCTGTATCTTGCGGGGAAGAACCGGGCTGTGATGCTGCGGCGGGCTGGCCCTCAGCCGCATCATCCGGATAGGAATCCTCGGAATCTTGCGGGATAGGCGCGACCTCCCAGGCCGTAATGGGCGCATCCACGTTGGTTGTACCCTGTGATGTCGCCTCTTGCTCGGACGGGACGGGCTGCCCGTGGCGGTTCCACGCATCCACGCCGCCACGCGGGCCGTCAGCGATCGGAGCGGGATCAGAAGATTTCTGGTCCGCGGCGGGTGCCTGGGCAGGGCGTGCATCTGGCTGGGTTTGGGGACGCGCAACCTCGGCACGCACACGCACCTGCTCACGCAGAAAATCGCTCACGCGCGCGCTCAACTCCGGCACAAAAGAAGCGACCGCCTTGAGCGTAGGCATATCTGCCCGCACATACAGTTCGCCGCTGATCAGACGCACGGGCTCAACCTGCAATAGTTTTTCGGATGCGCCCGGCGCACTCACCCGAGCAATCACGGCACGCCAGTTGGCACGCACCGAGGCAAGCGGGTCTTCTGCATCCGCGACGGTAACGCGCTTGACGGGAGGTTCCTGCGCGGCCGATGGTTCTGAGGGAACCGAACGGGATGGTGTGGGCTCCGAAGGCGCACCTTCGGAAGATCCTGTACTCCCTGCGGCAGGGGCCAATGGCGCGGAGTTCTGAGGCGCGGAACCCTGAGACTGTTGATTCTGGGGCGTCCCTTTTTGCTCGCCTTCCGTTTCAGACTTAGGCACCTGCTGATTCGTGTTCTGCCCTAAAACGGGGCCGCGATGCTGCGCTGATGCGTTCATAGCCTCGGCACCAGCCGTTTTCTTTGATGCTTCGCCGCCTGCCGCCAACGGGGGAGCGGCATGCTGCGCGGGAGCTTGACGTTCGGCAGAACCGCCAGCGCTGGGCGATACGTTATTCTGCGCGGCGGAAGGCGTACTCTGACCCACTGCGGGATTTCCCGAGCGTCCCCCACGTTGAGGCGCACCCGCACCACCGGCGGCAAGACGACGTTCGAGCGCATCCAGTCGAGAGGTCAGAGCGGTAATATCGCCGCCAGCACCGCCCGAATTGCCCGCAGGAACTAGCAGCCGCGCACATAGCAGTTCAAGCTGCAGCTGCGGGTTGGTGGCACCGGTCATAGAGTTAAGCACTTCGTTAACGGTGCTCGCCGCGCCGGTCAGCTGGGCCGTGGTGAAGGCTTGCGCCTGCGCTTTGAGGCGTTCTATCTGGTCGGCGGGAACGCCCTGCAGAATTTGCGCGGCATTCTGCGGTACCGCCTGCACCACAATCAAATCACGCAGGCGTTCGAGCAGGTCTTCGACGAAACGGCGGGGGTCTTGCCCGGTCGCCACCACCCGCGAGACCGCCTCGAAGAGGGAGGGCGCATCCTGGGCGGAAAACGCATCAATCACGTTGTCGAGAAGTTGGGCGTGCGTGTACCCGAGCAGGGCGACAGCGCGGTCGTAGCTAATGCCGGATTCGGTGTTGGCACCGGCAATAAGCTGGTCAAGAATGGAGAGCGAGTCGCGCACGGAGCCGCCGCCAGCACGGATGACGAGTTGAAGCACACCGGATTCGACGGGTACGTTCTCTTCGCCGCAGAGTTTTTCGAGGTAGGGCAGAAGAACTTCGGGCGGTACCAGCCGGAACGGGTAGTGGTGGGTGCGTGAGCGGATGGTTCCGAGAACCTTATTTGGCTCTGTGGTGGCGAAGATGAATTTGATGTGCTCGGGCGGTTCTTCCACGATTTTGAGCAGGGCGTTGAACCCTTCGCGGGTGACCATGTGTGCTTCGTCGATGATGAAGATTTTGTAGCGGTCGCGCACGGGTGCGAGGGTTGCACGTTCACGCAGGTCGCGGGCGTGGTCTACGCCGCCGTGGGATGCCGCATCCATTTCGATGACGTCGAGGGAGCCGCCGCCGTCGCGGGAGAGTTCGCGGCAAGAGTCGCATACGCCGCAGGGGATGGGGGTTGGTCCTTGGGCGCAGTTGAGGCAGCGTGCCAGGATTCGGGCGGAGGTGGTTTTGCCGCATCCGCGCGGGCCTGAGAAGAGGTAGGCGTGATTGACGCGGTTGTTGGTGAGTGCGGTAATGAGCGGTTCGGTGACGTGTTCTTGCCCGATGACTTCGGCGAAGGTCTCGGGGCGGTAACGGCGGTAGAGTGCTGTGCTCACGGGTGACCTTCTGGTTGACGACGCGGGGTTCTACACTATTTTAGTTCACGGATGCACGCTTGGGGCTTGGTTTCGTCATCGGCGTGGGATGGTTTATGCCTAAATTCTCGCCTGTGAGAAATGGCAGGCAGGTTATCTCAGATAAGTCTCTTGAAAGCATAAAGCGGGAGGGTTTTCTTCATTCGGGAGCGGAAAACATCATTTTGCCAAAAAACACTAGAAACCCAGAGACACTTGCCCCTCCGCCCCAAGGGAAACGAGATATTGGGTTCATCGGAGAAGGTTGATGATGCGAGTGCCTAGGGATGTCAGCAAGCGAGGAACGAGCGTAGCTGACAGGGGCCCTGTAAAGCGAGCGCATCAAACTGATGCGATGAACTTTGCAACGATATGCGAAGTTTAACGTAAAAACCTCTTACGCACCCGTCATAGCTCGAATACCCTTGCTACCTTCCGGTCCTGGGGGAGTTTTCCAAGATAACGCCACGTAAGAGGCACGTACCAGTCTACCTGATTTTGTGGTGGTTGTGAACTTGGTGTCGGGGCCTTGGGGTGCCTAGTGGCATTGGGCACTTTCGTTGGGGCAGAATTGCCTTAGTGTTGGGTTCCCTGTATAGTTTTATCCGTTCGCCCTTTTGGGTGTTTTGTTGGAGGATTCGCCTAGCGGCCTATGGCGCACGCCTGGAACGCGTGTTGGGTTCACGCCCTCGGGGGTTCAAATCCCCCATCCTCCGCTCTTTCCCCGGCTTCGAGTTTTCGAGGTCGGGGATTTTTGTTTTTGGTGTGCTGACCGGGTTTTATTGTGGCGTTGTGCCGTGTGTTGTGGGCGTGGCTTTTCGGCCTGGGGGAGCGGCATTTTAGAATGTAGATATGATTTTCAAGAAGGTTGGTTCTTCGCGCCCGTATCCTGAGCATCATTTGTCGCATGCTGATTGGGGTAATGTGCCTCCGCAGCAGGTGCGTCTTGATGCGCTGATTACGACGCAGAAGACGCTTGACCTTGAGACGCTGCTTGCGGAGGATTCCACGTTTTATGGGGATTTGTTTCCGCATGTGGTGAAGTGGCGTGATGATTTGTACCTGGAGGATGGGGTGCATCGGGCGTTGCGTAATGCTTTGCATCGGCGTGCGGTGATGTATGCGCGGGTGCTTGATTTGGATCAGGTTCCGGGTTTTTAGCCGAATGCGCGTTCGCTCCCCGCAGTCAACTTGTGGAGATGAAGAAAGCCCCTGACGTAGCGGTCGGGGGCTTTCGCGTTTAACGCTGGTTCGTTTTCTGCCGAACGGGGGGGGCGAGTGTCTTTAGGATGCGACGGTCAGCTCGGTCGTTTTCTCGCTTTTGTTTGCTTTAGTTTCTTCGATTTTGAGGGGGTTTCCGTCCGCATCAAACCGGGCGCCCAGCCCCTTCTGGATGAACCTGATGGTACTTTGAATCTGGCGTTCGCGGGTTTGTACGTCGGGGGCGTCTTCGGCGCGTCCGGCGCTTGAGGAGAGCGAACCGTGCACGAGCATTGCAAGTTCGCGAATGTCGTTTTCGGGTATGTATTTTTCGGTGATGGCGTCGGAGAGGATGTTTGCCAAAACCATTTGCAGTTCGCTTACGTGTTTGCCGAGGCGCGCGTAGGATTCGGGTGAGAGCATGGAACGCATGGCGGGCCCGGGGGGAAGGTGCCTGCGGGCGAGGTCTTCGATCTGCAAGCGAATATAGACGGCGAGCTGATCGATGGGGTTGGTGACTCCGGCGAGCCCTTCGTCGAGTTCGTGCAGGAACCGTTCGGTTTCGTCAAGGGCGTAGGCAACCAGGAGTTCGCCCATGTCAGCGAAGTAATTGTAGACTGCTGTGCGACCAATACCGGCGTTTTTGGCGACGTCGGTCATGGTGAGTCCGGGGAGTCCTCGGGAGTAGAGGAGCTTCCCGAAAGATTCGAGGATAGCGCGTTTGGTGTTTTCGCGCTGAGCGGCGTTTGTTGCGGCAGAAATACGAGGCATAGTGACACTTTACCGCAGAACGTCAATAAATTGCGACTGCGGCACAAAAAATTACCGAAAAACTTGAGATATTTCTCAACGAGCGCATCACGCCCTGACTAGGAGTAAAAATATTGTGCCCGAAAATTTAAGAGCCCCGGCTCAGAGATAGCCCAGTCGTGTGGCGGCGCGCAAATCGTCCCGAATCAAAGAGGTCAGCGGATACCCACGATGCCCCTGCTTCGGCAGAATACGCAGCATAGTGCGTGCCTGCCGTCCCCGGTAAAACTCTTCACCCTCATGAGCTGCACGCTGCGCTGACCAGATCTGGCCCGCAGAAGCCGGTGCTTTGCCGTCACGGTCTCCCACATGCCAACTGAGCAGCATCCCGTTTAGGGAGCGGCTGGGCCCACGGAAACGCTGCGGAATACCGTCGGAACCGCCTCCACCGATCATGGAAGCACCCCCGCCCAGCAGCCAGTCGTTGGAATGCGACAGCAGTTCGTAGGTAATAAATTCCGCTCCGCCCGAATACCCGGCAAGCCAGATGCGCGTGCGATCGTATCCGTAGCGTTCGGCGAGGTCGGCGGCAAGGGCACGAAAAACACGACCGTTCCTGCGGGCACGCACCCACCAGGTGGTTGTGGGGTCATTGAAAACGGGTGCTTCAAGGGTCCCTGGTGCCAGCACGGGCACGCACAGCATACGATGTTCGCGGGCAATATCGGCGAGGTCGCGTCGCAAACTGGAGGTGCGGCTGAGCAGCCTGCTGTTGGAACGAAGCAGGTAATCGCCGTCGAAGAAGAAAAGAATTCCGGGCGGTTCGGCCTGGGCAGCCTCAAGATGGTGCACGTTATCGACCCGATAGTGCAGGGTTCGTCCGTAGGCACGATAGGGGAGGTACCCGATGAGTTCGCTGGAGGAAACGAGCAGGGGTTCCAGAACTGAACCGGCGCGGCGGGCACCGCGCATCGCCGCCGAAATGCTTCGGGGCAAACGCGGGATGTGCGCGGTTGTGCGGCGCACGGATGAGCGAGCAGGTTCTTGGTGACCCATATTTATAGTTTAAGAGGAGGCAGCCTGCACCGTAAAAAGGCTCGTGATGCGAATAAAGCGGCGAAACTACGCTTTATCACCTCAAGAGCCTTCGTTAGGTTCTCACCCAAACGGAGTTACTGGGTAAGATAGTGAGTGCTCGGGTGGCAGACGAGCATAATCTCAAAACAACATTCACATCAAACCTTTCAGGGAGAACTATGTCTACACCCGCTAAGGCACCGCAGGATATTACTACCCCGCCGTGGGCGAAGCGCCGCAGCTATTTTGATCTGCTGCTGGGCGCATCCTGCGTGATTCTGATTATTTCGAATATTGCGGCTACGAAAGGTATCGAATTCGGGCCGCTCCCATTTGAGCTTCCGCCGTTCACGAACGGCAACTTTATCCCCAGTGATGGTGGTTTCTTCTTGTACCCGCTGGCCTATGTACTCGGCGATGTGCTCTCTGAGGTGTACGGGTTTAAGCGCGCTCGCCGGGCTATTATCGCCTCGTTTGTGGCGGCGGCGTTCGCTGCCGGATGCTTCCTGCTGACTGTTGCCCTGCCGCCCGCCAGCTACTATGAGAATCAAGAGGCGTTCGCCATTATTCTCGGTCCCGTATGGCAGATTTTTGCCGGGTCGCTGCTGGGGTATTTGACAGGTCAGCTTCTGAACGCATGGGTGATGGTTGCCATGAAGAAGGCCACCTCCGGGCGGTTTATGTGGGCGCGTATGATCGCTTCAACCCTCGTGGGCGAGCTGGCGGATACCATTATTTTCTGTGCGATTGCTTCGCCTATTCTGGGGATTACCAGCTTGGATCAATTCATCAGCTACACCTTGGTCGGGTATGTGTATAAGTGCCTGGTTGAGATTGTGCTCATGCCTATCAGTTACCCGGTGATTGGCTGGTTCAAACGGCACGAGATCGAGTACGACGGTTAGGCTGATGCCGCACGCCGCCGTGAAAAATTGATGATGTGGCGAGAAGCAGATGGGTTGTCTGCTTCTCGCCATTAATATTTGTGGCGCTGTATCCTTGTGCGGTGGGTGGCGCATCCTATGCACAAATTTGCATTACATCGTGGAACACCCAAAAATAACCAAACTCTGAGAATCATAGGGAAAATCTGTTTCGCCACGCACAAACCCATGCAAAAAGTTGCATAGATGATGCTCGACGCGGGATAGTTATTCGATACGCCTTTGCCACATTTGCTGCAGACCGGGTACCGAGCCGCGCTCGGTTTCGACGCGACATACGAGGGCAGGCGCCCAACCGATGAACGAAAAAATGGAAAGCACCACCTGATGAGTAAAGCACAGGACGCCTCAGCACCTAAGACGGCACCGGCAGAAAACGGCGAGCTGAAACGTTCCCTCTCGCACGGTCAAATGACTATGATTGCGATGGGTCTCGCCCTGGGGACCGGCCTCTTTCTGGGCTCTGGTTCCGCCATCAAAATTGCGGGACCCGGTGCTATCATCGCCTACGCTGTTGGGTCCATGATCGCCGCTATTATCGCGGCGTGCGCGGGCGAAATGGCGGTTCGCCACCCCGTTCCCGGCGGGTTCGGCACCATCGCAACCAGATACCTCAGCCCCTACGCCGGGTATATTGGCCGTTGGGCGTATTGGGCAACTACCGTGCCGCTGACCGGCGCCGAACTCGTGGCGGTTGGTAAATATTTCTCGTACTGGTTCCCCGCAATTCCGCTGTGGGTGACGGTGGCAGCCTCTGGCATCCTGATTCTCATCCTGAACCTGGTGAGCGTTAAATCCTTCGGCGCCCTCGAATTTTTCCTCTCTTCCATTAAGGTGATTGCGGTTATCGTCTTTATTGTGCTGGGGCTGCTTCTTGTGTTCGTTGGCCTGCCCGGACACACTGCGGTGGGTACCGCAAACCTCGTGAACGACGGTGGGCTGCTTCCTAACGGACTCGGCGCCGTCTGGGTTTCGATGGCAATTGTGATGTTCTCTTTCGGCGGTGTTGAGATGCTTTCCATTTCCGCCGCAGAGGCGCAGAACCCGGCACGTTCGGTACGCACTAGCGTCAAGGCCATGATCTGGCGGCTCTCCAGTTTCTACGTGCTCTCGATGTTGATTATTCTGTGCTTGATGCCCTGGCAACAGGCGGCGCAGACCGGCAAAGACCTCAGCCAATCGCCCTTCGTGATGGTGTTCTCTGAACTGGGCATTCCTTATGCGGCAGATATTACCAACTTCGTGATTCTGATCGCCGCGCTTTCGGGCGCGAACGCCTCGCTGTATGCGGCAACCCGCCTGCTCCACGCGCTTGCGGGCGATAAAATGGCACCCACGTTTGCGGGCACCACGAACCATAACGGCGTGCCCGTCACCGCGCTTATGCTCTCTTTCCTGGGGGTGGTGGTCGCATCTGTCATGGCGGTGGCAGAAATCAGTAATATTTTCGAGTTGCTGATGGCCCTGGTCACCCTATGTGTTCTGGTGGTGTGGATTATGATTCTGCTGACCTATCAGGCATACAAGAAGCACCAGGGGAACTCCTCAGGATTCACTGTCTGGGGTGGGCGCATTACGGCGGGTGTAGGGCTTGCCGGGGTCCTTGCCACGCTGGTCGCCCTTTTCATGCTTCCCGATTCGAGCGCCATAGTATCCGTGCAGGTGGGCGTGGTGTTCTTCGCCATTATCTCCGTTTTCTACGTGGTGTTGGCGAAAAAACGTGGCGGTTTCCCCCGTGCCGATCTTGATGCGCTTGCCGAACAACAGAAGGAAGACGCATAGCCTGTTGCTATACCACGAGCAGATAGTATTTTGACGAGAAGATAGCGCTATCTTCTCGTCAAAATACTATCTGTTCGCGGTTAATACGGGCGATGTACTACCCTAGAAACACACTCATTCTTTGACATTTTCACAACATCACAGTCCAGGCACTCAGAACCCGAAGAAGGCTTAAACATGACCGACGGCCACACCCCTCAACCTGCTAAGAGGCATAGAAGCGGCGCTGCGCATCCAGCTGGCGGAGCACCACGCAATAAATCCGCCCGCGCCGAACTCAAGCGTTCCCTCTCGCACGGACAGATGACCATGATCGTTATGGGCTCGGCGCTTGGCACCGGCCTATTCCTGGGGTCCGGGCGGGCAATCGCTATGGCCGGACCAGCCGTTATTCTTGCGTATGCTATCGGCTCGGCGCTCGCCTCCGTCATAGGCGCGGCCACTGGCGAGATGGCGGTGCGTTATCCGGTGCGAGGCGGTTTCGGCGCTATCGCCACCAGGTACCTTGGTCCCTATGCCGGGTTTCTCACACGCTTAGCCTATTGGACCGCAACCGTGGTCATTACCGGCGTGGAACTGGTCTCTGTGGCTACCTACCTGAATTACTGGTGGCCGCAGCTGCCTCTGTGGGCGGGCATCGCAGTATTCGGTGTCGCAATTATTATCCTGAATATCACGAGCGTGAAATCCTTTGGGGCGCTCGAATTTTTCCTCTCGTCCATCAAAGTTATTTCGGTGATCGCCTTTATTCTGGTGGGTCTGTGCCTGGTATTCTTCGGACTGCCCTCACATGCGGCGGTCGGCACCGCTAATCTTGTCAATGATGGCGGGTTCATGCCTCACGGGTTCGGCTCGGTCTGGCTTTCACTGGCGGTCGTGATGTTCTCATTCGGCGGTATTGAGATGATTTCTATCTCCGCCGCAGAAGCCAAGGATCCTGCCCGATCGGTGCGTTCCAGTGCGAAGGCTATGATGATTCGTTTGGCAACGTTCTATGTGCTGGCGCTGTTTATTGTGGTGTCGATTATTCCGTGGCGTTCGGCGGGTGAGCTGGGCGAGAAGGTCGAAACCTCCCCGTTTGTTCTGGTTTTCGATCAGTTGGGCATTACGGGCGCGGCGCATTTCGTGAACTTTGTGGTGCTTATTGCGGCACTGTCCTCGGCAAATGCTAACCTGTATGCCGGTGCCCGCCTGATGCACTCGCTGGCGACCGACCGTATGGCGCCTCGCGCATTGGCAGCGGTGAACGCCTCCGGGGTGCCTTCGCGTGCCGTATGGGTTTCCACCAGCGGTGTTGTTATCGCTATTCTGCTGGCGCTGTTCAGCCCGCAAGAAGCATTCCTCTCCATGATCTTCCTGATTATGGTGTGTGCGCTCACCGTGTGGGTGCTGATTCTGCTCGCGTACATTGTGTACCGGCGGGTTGAGGGCAAAAGCTCGGCATTCCGCCTGTGGGGCGGGCGCGTTACGGCGGGCGTGGGCATCATGGTGCTTTTCGCCGTGTGGGTTGCCCTGTTTATGGTGCGCGGTTCGCTCATTCCCGCGATTGTGGGCGTGGGGTACTTCCTGGTTCTGACGATTGTGTACTTTGCGCGTGTGAAACACACACTCACGGTTGATGAGGATGCGTTTGCCGAGGCACAGCAAGCTTCCAACGAACACGCCACGGCCTTAGAGGAGGAAGAGGAGGCGTTGAAGACAGCCTCCGAATTCGGTCGCTAGAGCGCCTTGCTGATGCGGCGCATGCTGGGTTTCGTCGCTGAAGTGCGGGGTGATGAGTGCTCTGCCGCAGCCATCACCATAATAATTTGCAGGGGAAACCTCAAGTAATGATGATTTTATCTATCATGTAGTACTTGAAGGTTTTGTGGGTATTCTCGAAAGACCGCGAAATTCACAAAAAGTTTTTCTGTAACAAACCCGCAATAATGCATCATAGGCTTACAAGAGGGTCTATAGTTATTGGTGAACCGTATGATCTTGTATGCGTTCAAATGTCTGTGTGTTGGGTGTTCCCCGGAGGCGGTGATGCTTCCGGGGAACATCATCTTTAAGGCTATTTAAGATGTTTTGGTATTAGCAGATGACGATCTAGCGAGAATTTCTTACAGTGCGCTGTATAGGCCCAACAGTAGTGCAAGTTAGGGGAAGTACGACTGTAAAACTTTACCCATATACGTATTTATGCATAAAAATGCACAAGGTAGAGTTAAGAGCATGAGCGCACATCAATCCACTGCGAACCCATCAACTTCGATAACCGGCGAATCCGGTCTGACCGTGCAGGTGCCGCCGCGCTGGGGTGATATGGATGCCTACGGGCACGTCAATAACGTTGCAATACTGAGCCTTCTCGAAGAGGCACGCATCGCCGTCTTCGGACCGCCACCGTCTTCAGGGCAGAAACCGCAGAATTTGCCCGCGCCGCCCATCCCGCTTTTTGAAACCATGCCCGATGGAGTGCAGGCCCTTATCGCCGAACACGGGGTGCGTTATCTGGGGCAGCTTCCCTATACGGGCGAGCCATTAGAGGTAAACGTGCGTATCGAAAAGGTGAGCGCCGCCTCGGTGCGAGTGGGCTATAGTATCTATTCCCCGGTGGATCATGCTGAGTGCGTGCGTGCCTTCACTGTGTTGGCTTTTTGGGATGCACCTGCCGCCCGCCTCGCGCGCCTCACCCCCGAGCAGCGGGAGCTGCTAGGAATGTATACAGGCTAGTAGCTTGTCTAAGCTGTGGGATATGTAAAGAGGAGAGATTCTAAGTTTTTTAAGATGATGGAGTGACGCTCCTGCTGTGAGAAAGGGGTTCAAATTTTGAGGGTTGACCCATCAAATAACATATCGATAAAATGTAATATGTCGATATAACGATTTGAGTTGATGTTTCACTTGATTTTGGTCGTTTGGAGTCGTACTTACTTCACTGCAGAAATAGCTGACTGTCGAATAAGTCGATATATAGGCTGGCTTTTTGCATGAATTGCTTATTTAGAGAGGATGTTATGGCAACAGAACAGAAGTCAAACACCTTACCAGCTGGACTCATCGCCCTGGCTTTAGGTGGGTTCGGCATTGGCCTAACAGAGTTTGGGATCGTAGGCCTCCTCCCAGAAATTGCTAAAGATTTTTCAGTAACCGAAAGCGTCGCAGGGTATCTTGTTTCCGGATATGCACTGGCTGTGGCGTTTGGGGCTATTGCACTTACTGCGGCACTTGCTCGAGTAGAACGTAAGAAAGTTCTTTTGGGGCTTGTGGTTCTATTTATCATAGGAAACTCGGTCTCGGCTTTGTCTCCAACGTATACAGTCATGATTATTGGTCGCGTTATTGCTGCTTTGTGTCATGGAGGCTTTTTCGGTGTAGGTGCTGTGGTTGCAGCAAATATGGTCGAAGAAAAGAAGAAAGCTGGGGCTATATCCCTGATGTTTGCAGGCCTTACGGTCGCTAACGTAGTTGGCATCCCGTTTGGAACTTTTATAGGTCAGCAATTTGGCTGGCGAGTTACTTTTTGGGTTATTACCGTAATTGGAATCGCTACCTTCTTTGGTATTCAGCTTCTTGTTCAAAAGTCTCCAGCGCCTGAAACTGCAGGATTACGTTCCGAGCTTGGTGTTCTTAAAAGGGCACAAGTTTTGCTCTCTGCTCTAGTAAGCATCATGACCTTTGGCGGTCTCGTCGGAGCTTATACTTATATTGCATTTACGCTTACTGAGGTCAGTGGTTTTGAAGCGAATGCAGTACCTTGGCTGCTATTACTGTTTGGTGTAGGAACTTTTGCAGGAAATCTTGTTGGCGGGAAGCTTGCTGACCGTGCACTTGACCGTTCTTTGTTGAGTATCCTTATTGCACTTGTAATTGTTCTGACGACTTTTGCATTCGGCGCATCACTATGGTGGATTGCTCTCGGGGGAATGTTCTTCTTAGGAGCCATTGGCTTTGCAACTGCACCTGGTTTGCAATTACGGATTATGCACTTTGCTGATGATGCTCCTACGGTGGCGTCAGGTACAAATATTGCGGCACTAAATATCGGTAACGCCATTGGAGCATGGGTAGGTGGCTTAGCTATTGCAGCTGGTTTAGGGTTTGTTTCTCCGCTTTGGGTTGGTGCTGTTATGGTTACTTGCGCATTCACCGTATTATTACCTACTAGTATTGCTGGTAAGCAGAGTACATAGTTTAAAAATAAAAATATGCTTGTTTTGCATCATACGTAACAAAAAGGCCTCATTAATTCAGTTATATATTTTATATTCACCGTAACACTGGAGAAGCATTGTATGACTGGGGTATTGAGCACTTATCAGATAGAAGGCAAGAGGAACTAGAATGGCTTTATGATAAATCATGTCTTTAGTCAGGCTCTATCACTTACGTGAACTTGAACGCTAGTCTAGGGAGTGAAGATAAAGGCGGTTCTTGTTGATTAATATGTAGTCGCTTAGTTTGGGCTAAAGAGGGCTGCTGCATTAGGCAGTGATAGACTGAGAAGAGTTTATTATGAACAGCTCTCGGAGGTGAGTACTACATGACGGTGCATGCCGATGGCCCCCCAAGTGATATTGAGGAACTTGGTGACTTAGTTGAAGTTTTGAAAGTGCTTGCTCATCCAGTGCGTTTGGAAATTCTTCAATGGTTACGAGATCCGCAAGGGCAGTTCCCTGTTGACCAGGGGATTGCTGATCCTGATGACTATGGAATTTGTGTTAGTCAGATTACGGATAAATCAGGACTTGCCCAGTCTACAATTTCAGCTTTTATGCGCTCGTTGGAACGTGAAAGTCTTGTAACTTCTACACGCGTTGGTAAATGGACTCATTACAAGCGCAATGAAAAACGTATTGGTGAGATACGTGAGAGGCTTTCGCTTGCTCTGTGAGGAGAGTGAAAGCTACGTCAAGTTACATCGGGGCGCGTGGTACCATACTACGTGCCTTTCTTATAGATAGATAAATTAACTGGTTTTGCTTGTGGTATGACGTAGTACTGACAATGGATCATACTGATTGCACAATGTGATGCAAGGAATTTTTTGTGTTTTCGGTGTTTATGCGCTCACACAACGCCGCGAGTCTCCAGGAAGGAGGTGTGTATCGTGCAGCAGATGATATTCGGCGGCGCAGAGGCATAGGCAACTATCCCTCTGAACCGAAACGAAAGCATGAAAAAACTAACTCAATACTTCAAAACTCCCCTTCTTCTCATCACCCTGATCGATGGATTCGCGGACGCATCCTTCGGGCTGATCCTCATTGTTTATATCTCGCGCATTGCCGAGCCCTGGTGGCTCACCGTCATGGCTGTCGGCGGGTTCTTCACCGGCATACTCTTCGGTCCTTTCACAGGCTGGGTTGCCGATCGTTTTTCGGGTCGAGCCTGCTGGTCTGGCTCCCTGGCCGTATCCTCGCTCTGCGTAGCAGTCATCGCGTTTTTCCCGAATCCGGTCACCATCATTGCCATGAGCGTGCTCAATGGAGCCGCCGGAAATCTCACTAACGCCGCCGAATTCAAACTACTGCCGAAGGCGCTGGGTATGACCCCGTCGAGCGCATCCGCCTCTATTGTGGGAATCGGTTCGTTCTGCTCGATCGTAGCTCCTCCTGTGGGTGCCTTCTTCGCTACCTGGAATATGACCGCCACTATAGTAGGCTCTTCGGTGCTCCTGCTGGTCGCGGCAGTCATCGCCTGGTTTAATGTGCCAGCACAGCGCGGTCACGAACTTTCCGATGCGATTAAACGCGATAGTTTTAAAGATATTTTCCTAGGATTCTCGGCTATTTCCAGCGCTCGCGCCCTCGTGATTTTCTTACCTGTGATGGCGGTCGTGGTTGCTTCCACCACGATGGAAGGCATCGCCGGGGTGTTCTACCTGCAATCCATCACGAACACTGCATTCGAGTATTCGCTCGTGTTGGCGATGTGGGCTGTCGGGGCGCTCATCGCTAGCGTTTTCTATGGGTGCGGATGGTACAAGCCGCAGCTGGTGAACGCGATTTTGTGGGGTGGATTCTTTATTGGCGCCGCGATTCTGCTGGAAGGGTTGGCAGCGAATCCTTGGATTGTGGGAGCTGGGTTCCTGGTAGGCGGGTTTTTCAACTCGATCCACAATATGGGTATTCGTGACATGGTGTATATGCAGGTGCCCGAGCATCGTCAGGGGCAGTGCTGGGCTCTTGTCGGCTCGCTGTTCAGCTCGATGGTGCTTGTGGGTGACCTGCTTGGTACGCCGGGAATATTGGGGGATGCGCGCACTATTGTCATGATCGGCGGTGCGACGGCAACCGGTGCGGCAGTGGCGAACCTGCTGCTGTATGCGCTGGCGCGTAACCGCACGGGGCACATCCATCGCGCTTAGATGCGGCTAGAAGAGGAGTCGGTAGGCAGAGAGCGTTTAGGGTGAGGGTAAGCATAAGGAGTAGTTAAGGTCACAGTGCAGAGTCTGAGGCAATCCGACCAGATATATGTGACCTATGATACTTTACATATGTCTAGTTTCTCACTGAATACACCCTAGAGAGGGGTTAAGCAATGTTATCTTTAGCTGTTAATCGTCGTACCGCGCTCCTGTTCCTTGGTTCTGGTGCTGGGGCTGTCTTGATGAGTGCATGTGGTGGGAATGCGTCAAATACCGAAAGCTCTGCTTCGCCTCTCGCAAGCTCTTCATCCGCGAGTTCCACGTCTTCGTCGTCATCAGAAACTTCATCAAGCGCTTCGCCCAGTGCCAGTCCAAGCAGGCGGAATAGCTTCCAGCGAGGATTCGATGTGGAGCTTAATAATGCGGATATGGAGTATACGGGTGAGGGCTATATGTATTCCACGCGCGAAAAGCCGGGCTATGGGTGGTCGCATCCTAAAAGGCCTCAAGAAATGAGTGAGAACTCTGAACTTGGGCTGTACTATAGCTGGGCATATGCATCGGCTGGAATAAGTTATGCCATGAAAACGGGTGACGATACGTATATTAAGCAGTCTGGAATGACTGAGGGCGATCAGAAGCTTTTTAAAAGTATTGCTCTTTTGGAAGAAACGCGTGAGGGTAAGTATTGGGAGGAGTCAGGTAACTTCGTGTATAGGTTAGAATCCGATCGCCCCGAGAAAAAGGGTGAAGAATATTCTTGGCCTTATCAATTACAAATGTTTCATGGAGACTTCTACGTGCGTAACGGAGAAGTGCATGAAATTCCTGAGAATACTGATGGTTGGGGGCAGACTGTCTACTCCACTGGGACCCTTAAGGCGAGGTATCTTGATGGTGCCTGGCAGATGGAAGGGTTCTTTGAAGGTATCGCTACCGATGTTGTTGGAAAACCCTTTGATAAATAGCCTGTTATTTATTTGAGAAAAATGCTGTCTCACGCAGTAGCTTTTCTCTGGTTTGAGACCGCAGAAAAAGGTTCTTGGTGTGAACACAACACTAGATATTCCGCATTGTTCACACTAAGAACCTTTTTAGTATATATGAATAATATTTTATAGTTTTCTCAAAGTTTAAAAGGATGGCAGGGTATGTAAATTTTGAGAATAGTATATGGCTTAGTGCGAACGCTAGAATATCCAGAAAGCACTTAGAGAACCATGTTTACAGCTCGTGAAAGAAAATAATACTAATTATATTTCATATCACTATAAAAACTTTAATGATAGTGTTCCTCGTATGCACTCTGTATCAAAAGACGGAAAGCATCATATTAATCACACACTATGAAAAACTATCGTTATAAAAATTGAGGAGTACTTATGTCTACGAAAAAGATGCGTACTGCAGCCCTAACTGCGCTCGCAGTTCCCGCCCTGATTGGCTCGGTCATGGCAGCCCCCGCCCAGGCAGAGGTGCAATCGGGAACTAATCTGACCTATACCTCACCCCAAAATGTGAGTTCGCAGTACCACGTTTACGCCGATAATATCGACTGGTCACAGCCCGTGGGCGTGGTGTTTTACTTCGATGGTGACTATAACCGGGACGACGTAGATAGTTCTTTCTTCTACAACCCTAAAGGTGACACCATGCAAGGTATGGCGAATGCAGCTCAGAAACACAACAAGGTCTTTGTCTCCGTAGATACGCCCGATGAATTCGACCCAAATAAAGCAAATGATTACGCCACTTGGTGGGAAAACGCTGATGGGAATGGCGACTATTTCCGCAGTTTTGCCCAGAAGTTTATCGCCGATTCAGATATAGATGAGTCGCAAGTATGGCTTATGGGATACTCTGGCGGCGCCGAATTTATCACCTATGAGCTTGATGCCGATCAGCAGGGAACTTGGCGTTCCGGCGGTGGTTCCATCATGGTTGGCGGTGGCGGTGGAAAGAATGGGCGCATGGAGACTCAGGCACCGCAGAACATTAAAACGCAGCCCATGTTCTGGTGGGTAAACGAAAAAGATACTCGCGGCGCTACTACACCGGAATGGTGGGACGCTCTCAACACGGCTACAGCCGGTCACGACTGGTATACGAGGGAAGGGTTTAACACCCAGCCGATGAAAATCGACAAGAAAGAGACGACCTTTAATAACGCTCATACAGATTATGACCTTCCGGGCATCCTCGATCAGCTGTTGTCATAGTCAGAGGGATAACTCTCCGAACCTCTCTGGATAATTGCCCGGGGTACGCCATTAAAAGGCTCTTGATACGAATGGAGCGGGATTTTCAACGCTTTATTCGCATCAAGAGCCTTTTTACGTGGTAAAGATAGTAGTGTCAGTGTAGATTCAAGAAAGCGGATCTTACGATGGTTTACATTGCTATATAGACTTTTATGTGGGTAAGTACTTCACTTTTTCTGTAAAGAGGTTTTTGTAAACTCCTCAATAAGCTCGGCAACTTCTGGCCACACCCCATAGCCGTCACTGGAGGCGATATGACCAGCCGATGGTAGTACTGTTAGTTCTGCGCCCCATGCTTCGGCTAAATCCTCAAGGACTTTCAAGCTCATAAAAGGATCGTTATCGCTGCCAATGACTAACGTAGGAAACGGCAGCTTATTGTACGGCAAGGGGGCTTGAGCCGTAATGTCAGGTGGCAGGTGTTTATCATCGACATTAGCCGGAGCCACGAGAACAGCAGCTTTGACTTTGGGTTTATGGGGCGAGTCAGTATTAGCCCATTGTGCTATTGCGTTTGACCCGCAGCTGTGTCCTATCACAATTATCTCGTCGTCGAGCAAACAGAGCATGTTTTCTATCTCCTGAACCCACCGTTCTCGGTCTACGAAGTCCCAATTATCGTGAATTATGCGCTCAAAAGACGTGTATATGTTTTCAAGGTGGGTTTGCCAATGGTCGGGTCCTGAGTTTGTATACCCCGGACTAAGCACATACTTCATATCTACTCTTTCCTTATCGAGGAAGGGCGTTGTTAACATTGAATCGCACCAAGAGTACTATTGCATGCCCACCATACCATCGGGGCGCTACCGGCATATTACTGTTTTGCGCGAGCAGAAGGCACGAAGCCGAAGGATGGAACGGCAAGCGAGGCATAGCAGGGTCGCCGCAGGGAAGTGGCGCAACCTTCATGAAGATCTTGAGAATTCCTGCACGGTTGTACAATGAAACTATGTCCCCACTGTTGAGGAGATCTCTATGAAAACTCGTTCTTTCGTGACTCTTGGTGCCGCCTGCCTGCTGGCGCTGACCGCCTGCTCGGGCGGCGGCGATACGAACGCGCAGAACACTGCCAGCGCCTCCTCCCCGCATCAAAGCAGCTCTGCGAGCCGCAGCGCATCGGCAACCCCGAGCGCGAGCGCGAAACCTGTTATGCCTGAGCGCACTCCGGTGGTCAATGATGACTCCACCCTGCAGCCTTCCGCAAGCTCAAACAGTACCCCAAACCCCTCGAATTCTGCCCAGGTGTGGACCTCCCCGGGAGCGGTCAAGACGGGTACGGTCACTACCGCATCGGCTGACCCGAACGCGGGTAATCCCACGAACGTGCGCCGTGCCGGGGAGAGTTGCGGGTCAATTCCTCAGCAGGGGCATCTGCGGGGCAGCAATGCACAGTTACGTGTGGTTGATGGCGTGGTGGATTGCGATTACGCCATGTCGATCATGACCCAGTACATCAACAGTACCCCCACGCCCGATAACCAGACCCAGCACTGGGTTATGCGCATTCAGGATGCCACCTGCTACTGGCGTCCGTTCTTGGACTATACCCCCGATCGCGGTGCACCCGAATGCGTTGTGGAAGGGCATAATATCAAGATCACGGCGCGTCTGGACGACCCAGAGGCTGCCATGCGTGCCTATAACGAACTCGACCCGGAGAACCCGGAATATCAGTCCGAAGATTAACGCTTCGCCAATGTTCATAAAACACGGGTGGGGAGCGGACAGTTTCTTATAACAGAACTGTCCGCTCCCCACCCGTATTATGCGAGGTCGCTTGACCTAGTTACGGTGCTTTCCCAGCGGCAAAAGTCTCAAGGCTGCTTGAGCCTATGCCGCATCCTCTTTGAGTAGAGCATCTAGCCGCGCGAAGGTAGACCGCCAGCTGGCGCGTACCTCCTCGTGTACCGAAACCGGCATGGGGCCGATCTCCACGGTGATGCGCGTACCTTCGCCCACGCCATCGGGAGTAATAACCGTCTCGGTAAAAAAGCGGAACCGCTGATAGACAACCACGCCTCCGGGGTTCCCTAAATGGTCCGGAAGCTGTTCGGCGTATTCGAGCTCCTTGAGCGGATCAATAGCGAGAAACCGACTCTGCAGGACGCATGATACTGAGGCATCAAGCTCGTTAATCATCGATAGCCGCTGCATGCCGCCGACATAAGGTTCCAGCACAATATCTTCGGCACGGGTACGCCACCCCGTCGGCCCATACCAGCGATGCAGCAGATTCGGGTTCAGAAACGCCCCGAAAACCTGCTCGACGGGGGCAGCAATCTCATGGTCGAAGATGAGAAGTTCTTCGTCGGGAACCTTAGTGATGCTCATCGTACACTCCGTGACGGTTGTTGAATTAGGGCTTCTTACCAGAGTAATAGTTACCGAGGAATTCGTCACGGTACTCAAAGTAGGTGCCGTCTGCAATCGCGGCGCGCGCATCATCGACCATGCGCACGATAAACCGCTCATTGTGAATGGAAGCGAGGGTTGCCGCCAGCCGCTCATCCGCCTTGAACAGGTGCCGCAGATAGGCACGCGTATAGTGTGCGCACGTATAGCAGTCGCACCCCTCATAGATGGGCGAGAAATCTGCCTTGAACCGGGCATTCGTCACGTTAAAACGCCCGGTGGGGGAGTAGAGCGCCGCGTTACGCGCCACGCGGGTGGGCGAGACACAGTCGAAGGTATCCACGCCGTTTTCCAGCCCCACAAAAATATCGTCCGGTTCCGAAATACCCAGCAGGTGGCGGGGCTTAGCCTCCGGGAGTTCTTCGGCGCACCAGCGCACAATGGTGCCCAGGTTCTCCTTTTCGAGGGCACCCCCGATACCGAACCCATCGAAAGGCATATCACCTAAATCGCGGCAGGCTTTGCGGCGTAAATCCTCATACTGCGCGCCCTGAATCACCCCAAAAAGCGCCTGGTAGGGTTTGCCCGTGCGCTCATCCGTGAGCCGTTCATGCTCCGCAATGCAGCGCAGCGCCCACAGACGGGTGCGTTCCAGCGCCTCTTCCTGGTACCCGCGGGAATTGTACAGAGTTGTCAGCTCGTCGAAGGCAAACATGATATCTGCCCCGATCTGATGCTGCACCTGCATTGAAACTTCGGGGGTGAAACGGTGAATAGACCCGTTGATATGGGATTTAAAATTCACGCCGTCATCATCAATATGCGCCAGGCGCTCTTTGCCGTGAGCCACATCGTCGTCACCAATCGGGCGCCCGTCAGCGCCCTTTGCGTCGGCAACGGTTCCCATGTCAATCACCTTTTTGAACCCCGAACCCAGGCTCATCACCTGGAACCCGCCGGAGTCGGTGAAGGTTGGCCCGTCCCAGTTCATAAACCGCCCCAGCCCGCCGGCGGCATCCAGAATCTCAGGTCCGGGCTGCAGATACAGGTGGTAGGCGTTCGCCAAAAGCGCCTGCGCCCCGAGTTCCTTCATCGCTTCGGGAAGCACCGCCTTGACGGTCGCCTTCGTACCCACGGGCGTAAAGGCGGGAGTCTCAATATCGCCGTGCGGGGTGCGGATCACACCTGTGCGCCCCAAAAACTGCCCGCCGTTAGCCTCAACACGCTCGGCAGACGGGGATGCGGTCTCGGCAAGGCGGCTCGTGACGGTAAAACCGAAGTCGGGGTGGGGGAACTCGTTGTTCATCTGTGCCTTTGAAATATACGGGTACGACTAGGGGAAATGTGCTTACTCCGGGGAGGATGCGCACGGCTATTATACAGGCGCGGTACGTCAGAGCATCTGCAGACCCGCGCCGTCTCACCTCGTATGTAGAGGTATGACGGGACGGGCCCGATAAGCGGCGCACCCCACCAATACCGGAAAAGACTTAGTCTTCCGCGCTCAGGCGGGCGGCGGCTTCCAGAGTCATCCAGGCCTGAAGCTGACCGGATAGTTCCACGGGCTTACCTGCGGCGAGCGCATCGCGCGCGGATACGGTGAACTTCGGTGAGAAAATGGCGATCGCCTGGTCACGAATTTCGTTCGGATCAATACCCGGTTCATTCAGCGGCAGGGTGGGGTCGAATTCGCGACGCCCCTCCCACACAGCGCGGGCACTGCCGTATACGAGGGCACTCGCCAGGGATCGTGCCTCCGGGCTGAGCATGGTGGACATTGCCGCCTGCGCCAGGTAGCGCACCAGAATGCCGGTGAAGAGCGCGCCATCGCCATCGCCACCGGAGTGAAGTACGAGATGATGTGAACCGTCTGAGAACTCGAAATCTTCGCTGAGGTTTTTGACGATCCCGACGATCAGGCGTTCGGCGCGCAGCAGGTATTCTTCACGGCGTTCGTCTGAAATCTCCGAGGATTCCGCAAGCGCCAGAAGCACCGCTAGGGTTGTGCCCTGATTGTAGGTGTAGATATTGCGTTCTACGTCGAGGGGAACATCGCGGCGGCCAGTAATGTCATCAACCATCACATCCTGCGGGCGCAGGTTAGCGCCGTCGAAGTAGAGCATACGGTCGCCGTCCCAAAGAACGTCGTTGAGCCAGGACATAAGATTCTGCGCGATTTTTATCTGCCCGATGCGCGCAAAAGCAAGGGCCGCGGGAGCGGTTGCCGGGGTATTGCAGAAGTCTCGTTTGCCTTTGGACCAGCTCATGCCGCCGCAGGAATGAAGGCCGGTGTTAAGCCTTTCAAAGAGCACCGATCCGGCATCCTGCGCCGTAACATCCGAGGCGCCGGTTATTGTTTTACTGAGCCTATTGAGCCGCCCCACGGCGAGCGCCAACCATGCCATATCGTCATAGAAGTCGTTTGCAAATCCCAGGTTGCGGGTATGGATGCCGCGTACCACGCTCCTGGCGGTGGCGAGCATGTTCTGGGCTTGTTCGGTGTCGCCTTCGCGGACGGCACGTTCGCCCGCATCTATAATGCAGTCGAGCAGGTGCGCCTGCCACCAGTAATGCCATTCGGCAAACCGTGCTCCTAGACCACGCGATTCGGGCATCTGTACTGCCCCGAGTAGGGTTCCGGGTACGCCAAAAACGCGGCGGGTGTATCGACTGAGGATAGAGTCGGCGGCACGCGAGGCGCGTTGTGCATGCTCGGTGCTGGGGACTGTTTCAGAAGGGTGGTTGGAGGTCACGTTCTTTCTTCCTTGCTTATGAAAGCTACCTACGATACTGCCACGAGAGGCGAGGTGCTACCACATTATCGCATTATTGGTGCTTGGGTCGTGCCACATTTCGCGGTCCGAGAGAAAGCGTGCGTGCGCTGTACAGGGTGAGCGGTTTGCCCGTGAAGGGGTGTACATAGTCAAGACGATGTGCTAGAAGCTGCAGCGGCACAGACGCATCATTTGGTGCTGTTGGCAGAACCTGCGGGTAGAGAACGTCGCCGAAGATGGGGGTTCCGAGCAGGTTCAGGTGTGCCCGCAGCTGGTGCATTTTGCCGGTGTGCGGAGTGAGCTCGTAGAGGGCGAGTTCTTCGCCGGGCGCCGGATAGGGCAGATACGGGTTTTGTGCGCCAGATTTTATTGGAACACTTTGCGGTGCTTGATAGATTTCTCGGATGCGCACCAGAGTTTCCGCGTTCATGGTAAGTCCTGCGCGCTCGCATTCGCGGGCCGAGTACTGCCGCACCTGTAGAATATTCCGATCCTTATCGATGCGGCTGCACACCTGCACGCCTTCGCCCAGCATGTTCTCACGCAGGTCTTCGCTCGGCGCCGGGGCGATAGCAAGGTAGGTTTTGGTGACCTGCCGGTTCTGAAACATCGTTTGGAAGGGGCCGCGCGCCTCTCGGGTTTTGGCGAAGAGTAAGATCCCCGCGGTGGGGCGGTCCAGCCGGTGAACGGGCGTGAGCAGAGGATTATTCTCGCGTACCCGCAGTTTGGTGAGCGCAGTCTGTGCGATATAGGCGCCGCGCGGGGTGACGGGCAGATAGTGCGGCTTATCTACGGCGAGCAGATGCTCGTCTTCATAGAGAACCGGAAGGTCATCCGGCAGCGGCGGTTCTTCGGGAAGTGGTCGGTAGTACCAGATTCTCAGACCGGGCAGATATGGGGTTTGGTCGGTGAGGATCGTGCCCTCATCGGTGCGCACCTCGTGCCGAGCGAAACAGTCAAGAATTGTTGCGGGGTCTTCGGGCGAGAACCGGGTAATGAGGTACTGAGCCACCGTGTTGGGGCGCGCATCCGGCCCCTGGGTCGTCTCATGCAGTGCTGGATGCGCGGGCAGAGTCAGCGATACGGGGTCTATGCCCGCGCGCTGGGGCAGGGGTGGTGTGAAGAGGTGGCGATTGACTCGTCGCGGCATAGGTTGATTGTAGCGTGCTTTGTGAGTTGGCCTGTTCCGGAGGAATCTCTAGCCTCCTGCGTGAAAGTATAAGGACCGCGCCTTGAGGACAGTACATACTTCGGTCATCATGGCACGACCCTCTCATGTTTTTGGGTGGTAGGTGAACAGTGTGAAGTTAATGCGAAATATTCCTCACAAAAGTGTCTAATAAATAAATAAAATCATAAAATTTGTTTCAATACCGTGAAGCATGGAACGGCTTAATAGCGCGGCAAAATCAGCGTATAAGCATTAAACTTCATATTAAGTTTTATAGGTAGCGGCTTAGGGTTAGCGCGGTACTATTAAAAAAAGAGGTTCGAGAAATCGAACGATTAGAGGGATATATGGAACACAACGCACGCAACGAAGCTAAGCACACCGAACCCGCACAAAAAGCCTCTGAAAAAGCAGCTGAGAAGACGCGGCAGAGCGGTCAGCGTCTAACTCCGGCGCAACGGGAAGAACAAATCCTGCAGGTCGCGGCGGCTCATTTTGCGCAGCACGGTGTTGTGGCAGCCTGCATGAGCAGTATCGCTCGTGAGGCCGGCATTACTCGGGCACTGCTGTACCATTACTTCCCCGGCAAAGAGTCTTTGGCGGCGGCGGTAACCCGGCGCGAAGCGCGGGCTGTTCTTGAAGCGCTCAGCGAGCATCACCCTAACCCGGTGGAGGCTCTTCGTGTTGAGCTGCGCTCCTACTTCGCCCATGTTGCTGAAGGCGGCAGTGAAAGCGATGCTCCCAGTACTCCTGACGAGTACTTGGAATGGATGCTCGAACGCACCGAAATGCCCGTTAATGACCGCACCCGCATGATTTTAGGCGGATGGCTACATCTAGTCGATTACTTCGCCCGGCATGTGGTGCAAGGCAGCCCGCGCGGTAACGCTCCGGCGGGTGCACGCGCCATGCGCGTCGATGAAGCTATCGACATATGCGTTGGCGTGGCAGATACCATGACCGGCGGGTACTAAGCTAGAGCTTCTCAATGAGACCCCACATCGAGAGTTACCGAAAATATTTCGGTTCTCCTCGATGCAGGGGTTTTCTGCGCTTAAAGACCTCAGCATTTTAGGGGGAGCGGCGCATCCGCAGACCGCGCGGAGTTGTGTAAAAGCCCTGCGCAAGCAGTGCGCGCCGTAACGCCACCACCGGATGCTCGGGCAGCCGGTTAGAATCGGTCTTCGACGCTCCCCGATGAGCCGGCGGTTCCGGGGTCGCCAGAATATCACAATCGTTGAGTTTTTCCACCACGATCTTCTCAGCGATACCCGCCTGCACGATGCGCGCCAGCAGCGGGGCCGCAGCCTCAAGTTTGAGCGGATCAGCCGTGAAAGACAGCAGGGTTTTGCCGCCGCGTTCCAGATAGAGGACCGCTTCACCATCGAGCAGGATGAGGCAGGCACCCGCCTTACGCCCCGGACGATGCCGCACGGACCGAGCGGTCTCTGCGCTTTCGTGCGCAGCCTCTTCCGTACTGCCGGGTGCAGAAGAGACCGGGAACAAACTGGGGACGGAAGGCCACGTGAGCGCCGCACCATAGGGATTCGCCGGATCTGTAGCCGCCAACAGAACACCCTCAAATAAACCGAATACTTCCTCGGTTGTAGTTCGTTTTACTCCGGTATTCTGCGGGGTGTCGGTGCCAATGTTCGCGTAGGAACGCACCGCATCCACCGTTGCCGGGGAGGCAAACTGAGCCGCACCCAGCCCCTCAATGAAGTATCCGCGCCGCACCAGGGCACGTTCCTCGGCAGCCGCATAGACGCGGTACAGGGCAGCAAAGCCGCCGGGCACATCCTCAGAGGCGAGCGCGCCGCGCGTGAGCACACCGTACCTGTCTAAGAGAAGTTCCGCGCGAGCATAGGCGGTAACGGTCGCATCCGCCTCTTGCGAAGACTCGGTGCCCGTTGGCTGGGGAAGGCTAATATGGCTGAAACGCCCGGAATCCCGGGCCGAAACCTGCGGATCAGAAGAGCTGGCACGAGTGCCGCCCAAGCCGCTATACCTGCGCGGATAAGCACCCGCAGAAGTACGCGCCGCCGACAGTCGTGCGGCACCGCGCCTGCGCACCGGGCGCGCCAAGGGAGCGGCGGGCCGCACCGGATGCGCACTCGATCCGCCCGCCAGCATGGCACGTACCGGGGCGAAAGTATCATTTGTGACCAACCCCGCCCACACCAGGCGCCACAGTGCGGCAGACACCTCCGAAGCCTCCGGAAAATACACAACCTCGCCCGAGGCGGCGCGAGAGGCCAAGATCTCGTGCACGCGCTCACGAAGCGGCATAAAGAACAGCCCGCCGCCAGAAAGCGCCTCAAAGACGGCGTGTTCCACCGGACCCAGCTCATCCAAGGCCTGCGTACGGGAAGAATCGGGCAGGGTCAGCTCGGCGGATTCGGCAAGATGCAGGCTCACCCAGCCGTCATTGCCGGAGATTTCGCCCTCACCGCGCCAAAGCACCTCTCCGCTGGCCAACAGACTATCTAACAGCTGCGGCGAATAATCACGCACCCGAGCTGGCAAGACGAGGGTCTCCAAAGCAGAGGCGGGCACACGCACCCCGGCCAGCTGATCAATGACCGTCAGCAAGCCCTCACGACCCTCTAACGCCTCGGCGGATGAACCTTTGCTCTCGGTGAGAACCTGAACCGTGCGTTCGGGTTCGTAATAGGCACCGTACTCGGTGGTTTCTGCGAGCCTGCGCGAAACCTTGACCGTCTGCGCCCGCACTCCCTGCCAGGCGGGCAGGAACGCACCATAGGCACGCTGCGGTACCGGCTCAATCTCGCGGCGCAGCGCCGCCAAAGACCGGGCACGAAGCAGGCGAAGCACCTCGGCATCCACCCATTCCAGGCTTCCCGTGGGCGCGGGGGAGAGCGGTATCGTATCGGCTGCCTCCGCGCGAGATACACGCAGTTCCTCGGGCAGGTATTCGCCCGAGAACAGTCGATTTTGCGTCTCTAAAGCGCGTAAAACCGGCAGAATAGCACCCGAACCCGTCGGCGTAATACGACTGAAATGGGCGCTCGCCTCGGCTGCGGTAAAGGGAATGTGCGTGCGCGCATACCGCGAGATTAGGTCTTCGAGCGGCGCGGCGACCGGCGTGAGGTACGCCTGAGCAATCCCGACCGGAAGCGGCAGCCCTAACCCGTCGCGCAGCCGGGCGGCATCTTCCACGGCGGCGTAGATCGGTTCCGTGCTGCCTGCCATATTTGAGTGCGGATTGATAACGAACGCCCTGCGGGATGCGACCAGCTCTTCGGCAAGCGTGCGCGCCTCTTCGGCGGTGGCGTGCGGGGTAGTTTCAAGGTCTTCTTCCGGCAGACCCTCATCGGTATTTTCGGCTGAATCCCCGGTTTCATGTGAAATATCAGCCTTTTTAGATCGACTTTCGCTGCCTTTTGGAGTGCTCCAAGAGACCTCAGGCACGGCCTCAACCCCGGACTCCTCATTCCCGCGCAGCCGTAGCGCCAACTCCCTCGCCGTGAGCGGACCGAGCTGGCGCAGAAGATCCGCCACGCCCTCAACCCCGCGTGCCCGATACTTCGCCCCGGTGCGCTGAAGACGCTCCTGAACCTCAAGAATCACCTGTGGATCCAGCAGATCGCGCAGCTGAGCGGTACCCAGCAGCTCTGCCAAAAGCGCCGGATCCAGTGCCAAGGCGGCAGCGCGGCGTTCGGCGGCGGGCGCATCCGTATCGTAAATATGCTCCGCCACGTACTCGAAAAGCATGGTGCGGGCAAAAGGTGAAGGCCCCTCGGTCTGCACCTGCGACAGGCTGATGCGCCGCGCGGCAATATCCCGATGCAGCTGAAGAAGCGCAGGAACATCGTATACATCCTGCAAGCATTCGCGGGCGGTTTCCAGCAGAATCGGGAACTCGGGGTATTTGCGCGCAACATCCAGCAGCTGGGCCGAACGCTGGCGCTGCTGCCATAGGGGAGTGCGCCTGCCCGGATCGCGGCGCGGCAGAAGCAGAGCACGCGCGGCGCTCTCTCGAAAACGAGACGCGAAAAGCGCCGATTCGCCCACACGATCCTTGACAATCTCTTCTAACTCATCGGGCTCGAAGAGAAAAAGCTCAGCACCCGGCGGGGTATCTTCCACCGCAGGAATACGCAGCACAATACCGTCATCTGCCGCAAGTGCGCTGGCATCAATACCGTACCGTTCCTGCACGCGGGCGCCCACCGCCACAGCCCAAGGTGCATGCACCGGATATCCGTACGGCGAATGCAAAATAACGCGCCAATCTCCCAGTTCATCGCGGCAACGCTCCACCACAAACCGCGTATCGGTGGGGACCACGCCGGTAGCCTCGCGCTGCTCCCGAATATAGGCAAGCAAATTATCGCTCGCCCAAGAATCCAGCCCTAACCGGGTCAGCTCGGCGCGTATCGCAACCGTCGCTGAGGCGTCTTCACTTCCGGAGTCAGCACCCGCAGACTTCGCTAATTCGCGGGTAAACTGTCCCAGACGACGGCCCAACGCCACAGGGCGGCCCACCCGCTCACCATGCCAAAACGGCAGGCGTGAAGGCTCGCCGGGTGCAGGGCTCACGCGCACCGCATCGTGCGAAATGTCCTCGATGCGCCAACTGCTCGCACCCAAGGCGATAACATCGCCCGCCCGCGATTCGTAGACCATCTCCTCGTCCAGTTCGCCCACCCGTTTAGGCGCCTTGGAATCCTCAGAACCGGCCAGGTAGACAGGAAAAAGCCCACGATCGGGAATCGTCCCGCCCGAAGTTACTGCAAGCCGCTGCGCACCGGGCCGTCCCTCAATCGTGCCGCTTGGCGCATCGGCGGTGGCGGTGCGATCCCAAATAATGCGCGGGCGAAGTTCCGCAAACTCGTCGGAAGGGTACCTGCCCGCCAGCATTTCTAAAGTACTGTCATAGAGCGCGCGCGAAAGGTTCGCGAAAGGGGCGGTGCGGCGCAGCGCCTCGTACCAGGCATCCACCCCGATAGGTCCCAGAGCGCAGGCGGCGACGGTCTGCTGGGCAAGCACATCCAGCGGGTTTGCGGGAACGGTAAGCGGTTCTAAAGACCCGGCGAGCATACCGGACAGAGCCACGGCAGAGCCCAACAAATCCCCGCGATGCTTCGGATAAAAAAGCCCGCGCGAAACCTCGCCCACGCGGTGCCCGGCACGACCCACCCGCTGCAGACCGGAAGCCACCGACGGCGGAGACGCCACCTGAATAACCGCATCCACATGCCCCATATCGATGCCGAGCTCCAGGGAACTTGTGGCGACCACGCACCACAGCGAACCATTCTTGAGGGACTCTTCGATAAGCGTGCGCTGATCCTTCGCCACCGAACCGTGATGCGCCCGCGCCAGCGGCGCAATATCTGGCTCCTCACCAATGTCAGGCAGAGGCTCACCCGCAAGCTCGCGCCGTGAGAGCTCGCGGCGGACATGAATATCGTTGAGAGCCGCGGTAAGTTTTTCGGCGAGCCCACGCGAGTTCACGAACACGATTGTAGAACGATTATTCTCGATATCGTCCACGATGCGTTCCTGAACATAGGGCCAAATCGAGGCACGATACCCGGATGCGCGCTCGCCCTCACCGCCCGGCTTCCGTGCTCCTGCACTCGCCGTTGCGCTCGCAGCACCATCTTGTTCGGCAGAGCTGTTTGGTAACTCAAGGGATAATCCTTCTTCGCCGGGGAAGATGCCGATAGCATCTGCAAGAGTATAGGATGGCGCATCATCGGCTGCCTGAACCTGCAAATCCGGGGCGTTCGGGGCTGGACTGGACGAATTCTGTCCGCGCGGTGCCCGCTGCTCCCCGGGTGCATAGCTGCCCTGTCCGTAATCGTTTGCCCCGCCGAGTGCCGCCATATCCGGCACGGGTACCGAGAGCTGCAGATCCCAACGTTTGGGCACCTGCCGCGCCATGATTGTCACCGGGTGCACCCCGCCTAAAAATGTGGCGACGGCTTCGGGCGGGTTCACGGTTGCAGAGAGTCCGATGCGCTGCACCGGTCGCTCCACCAGCTGATCGAGCCTCTCAAGGGACACTGCCAGATGCGCCCCGCGCTTAGTTCCCGCCAGGGCGTGCACCTCGTCCACAATTACAGTTGTCACGCCGGTGAGTGTCGAACGTGCCGCAGAGGTCAGCATAAGGTAGAGCGATTCGGGGGTGGTCAGCAGAATATCGGGCGGGTTGCTGATAAGCTGCCGCCTCTCACGCGCCGGGGTGTCACCGCTCCGAATACCCACGGTAATATCGGGTGGGGTTCGCCCGGATTCCTTCGCTGTATGCGCAATCCCCGCAAGCGGCGCGCGCAGGTTGCGCTCCACATCCGCCCCGAGAGCTTTCAGGGGCGAAACATACAGGATGCGCGTACCGCCCGCACGCTGTTTCTTGGTCTTTTGTGTTTCCCGAGCGTCCCCGTTTTTCCGTGCCTGAGTCGATGTCGTGAGCTCGCGCTGGTCCGGTTCTGTGCTTTTGTCGCGGTAGAGCGCATCGAGTGCCCATAGGAAAGCGGCAAGGGTTTTGCCAGAGCCCGTGGGGGCGATAATAAGCGCGTTTTCGCCCTTGCTGATACTCTCCCAGGCGCCTTCCTGCGCGGCGGTCGGGGTGCCAAAAGCGTTGCGGAACCATTGCTGAGTGGCGGGTGAGAAAGGTTCTAGAGCGTCGGGCATGGTCCCATTATCTCGTATATGCCCCGGATTCTCCTTGAAAGTTTTTTGAGCGTGGCACATATTACAGGGGCAATTGTGCGCGAATACAAGACTTTTCCGTGTGATGGGGCCATAATAATTGGATATGTACATTACGTACATCATAAAATTTTACATGTAAAGTAATTTATTTCACTGAAAGGACACAGGTATGACCCGCTTGACCGAAGACCAGATCACCGCTCTCTTTCGCGAACCTCGCACTGTGAGCGCATTCACCGATCAGCCCGTCACCGACGAACAGCTGCAGAAGATCCAGGAGATCGCCTACCTGGGACCTACTGCCTTCAACAGCCAGCCCCTGCGCATTACCTGGGTGAAGACTCCCGAAGCTCGCGAGCGCCTTGTCAAGTACATGATGGACGGAAATAAGGAGAAGACCCTCAAGGCTCCTGTAACCGCTGTGCTGGCCTTCGATAAAAACTGGCAGAAACGCTTTGGGGAATTCGCACCCCAGGCCGCTGCCTTTGAATCCTACTACGAGGCTGAAGAGGCACGTATTCCCGCGGGCGCGCTGAGCTCTGCACTTCAGGCTGGCTACTTCCTGACCGCCGTGCGCGCTCTTGGTCTGGATGCGGGCCCCATGACTGGCGCGGATTTCGATGGTATCGCCGCTGAATTCTTTGAAGGTACCGACCAGCAGCCTTTCCTCGTCGTAAACCTGGGTTATGGTGTGGCTCCCGAGTATCCGCGCGGTACCCGTTTTGAGTTTGATGACGTAACCCGCAGCATCTAAAAGCTGTGTTTCGCGCTCGCTGAGCCGCCGAGGTGCGCCTTCGGTCCCCAGCGAGAGTAAACCGCAGGAATCCGGTAGCTGTGTACATGTGTCCGGAGACCTGCGTATATGTGATGTACCGGTGGCTGCCGTATCTGATGATGCGGCAGCCACCGGTTTTTGCTGGGCTCTGAGGGAATGGGGAACTGTCGCGGCGTGAATTCTGGGGGTAGCTTTATGGTGCGAACCGGTGCATGATGGAAAGAACGGCGCGGTAGCCTTGCGGGGGACGAATAGATTCACCGTGTCGAGAGAACCTGAGGTTATAGGAAAGGATATGAGAGATGACCCGTTTATCTGAGGACCAAATCACCGCTCTTTTCCGTGAGCCCCGAACTATGCGTAAATTTACCGATCGGCCCGTCACTGATGATCAGCTTCGGGAGATTCAGGAGCTCACCTATCTGGGACCCACGGCCTTCAATAGTCAGCCTTTGCGCATCACCTGGATCAAGAGTCCCGAGGTCCGTGAGCGCCTGGTCAAGCACCTGATCGAAGCTAATCAAGAAAAGGCTCGTCAGGCACCTGTCAATGCCATACTCTCATACGATAAGGCGTGGATAGACCGTGCAGATGTGTTTAACCCCCGCGCGGCAGAGACCATCAGGAACTACTGCACAACCGAGGAAGTTGTTACCTTTGCCGCTCAGCAGAGCGCCAACCTGCAGGCCGGTTACTTTATTACCGCTGTGCGCGCCCTTGGTCTAGACGCCGGTCCCTTATGGGCCGATTTTGAGGGGCTGTATGAAGAATTTTTTGCAGGGACCGACGAGCATCCCATTCTTGTGGTGAATCTAGGGTACGGCGTTCCTACCCAGCACCCGCGCGATACCCGGTTCGGATTCGACGAGGTGACCCGCAGCCTCTAGCGGCTCGTGCATCTGCACCAGGATGCACCGCCTACCGGTTTTGTGACGAAGTTTGACGGAATCTATCGGGAAAACCCCTGTGGCTATGCGTTGAAGCTGAGGCGGGTGCACTATGGAAAAGGGGAGTGGTGCGTAACGTGCCTCTTGCTCCATATGCCGCATACTCGCCGAAAGGGAAAGAACGTGAGCTCACGCAGTGCTGCCGACCGGGGCATCGAACCGGAACCCTATCTCGCGAATCCGAGCCGCCAGTCACGTCTGTCCCGTGAACAGCGTGAGGCGCTATATGAACTGCCCCGCACCTCGTATCAGTTCAGCGATGATCCGGTGACTGAAGAGCAGCTTCATGAGATTTATCGGCTTACCGCGCTCGGGCCTACCGCCTACAACAATCAGCCTTTGCGCATTACGTGGGTGCGGTCGAAGAGTGCGAAAGAACGCCTTTTGGGATATCTTCACGAAAGTAATCGCGATGCTGCCGCCAGCGCGCCCGTGAATGCGGTTCTTGGGTACGACAAGAATTGGCAGAAACGGTTCGCCGAGTTCGCTCCGCACGCCGTGGCAGCGCAGGAGTTCTTCGAGGCTGAAGAAGAGCGCATTCCGCTGGGCAGGCTAAACGCACAGGTACAGGCGGGGTACTTTATTACCGTGGTGCGTGCGCTAGGTTTAGATGCCGGGCCTATCACCGGCGTAGATTTTGAGGCTCTTGCCGCCGACCCCGTTCTGCTCGGCGGTGCAGATCAACAGCCTTTCCTCGTGGTGAATCTCGGCTATGGTTTGGGCCCCTATCGGGCACGCGGGCTGCGCTTTGACTTTGAGGATGTCACGCGCACTGTTTAATTTCCGTGCTTCGCGTCCCGCCACGAGATTTTCCTGCGCTTACGGCAGCCCTGAAACGTGGCGGCGTATACCACGTGCGAGCGAGTTCCTAGCGTTTTCCTTTCATCTGGTGGTCTATTTCATAGATAGGTAAGAAATATTTCCGTATCAGGGTGATGAGGTGGAAAACTTAGGTAAACCTCGTGTATAAATAAAGCATTGTGTAGATGCTGAAGAGGCGGTTCCCGGATGAGGAACCGCCTCTTGCTGTTATCGCTTCTTCTCGAAGCGCATCATTCGTGTGCTGATTGGTTACGAACCGAACTGTCCCACGGACAGCTGCTGAACCTTGCCGGTGCACGCCTCAGAAGAAGCAGAGACCGTCGTCCAGTTGCCGTCACCGGGAACCTGAACTAAGAATCCGTGTGCCATCGTCGGTGAACAGTTCTTACCCAGCGGACCAGCGTTGACCGAGGTCACTGGGGCGTTTGTAGATTCACCTGTGTGCAGAAGCGTGCCGGTGGGGTTCGTCGAACCTGCCGCCGGGCGTGCCGGTGAGCCAATCTGACTGAAATTAGAATCTGCGTAGACAACCGTCGGGTTACCCTTGAGCACGCAGGGCTCCTCAGAAACGTTCGTGAACGTCAGAATGAATTTCCGGGCTCCGGGTGTGCCCTTATCTTCGGAAACAGAAACCGAGAGATCGGTGATCTGGCAGGCTGACGCTAGGAGTGAACCTGAAGAACCGGTTGCTGAACGCCCTGGCTGTTTAGCTTCTGGGCTGGACGATTCTTCAGTGCCGTTATCTCCATCGTTATTCGATGAAGAGCCATCCGCATCTTTGCTTTCCTCGCCGGATGAACTCTTTTTATCGTGAGAATCCTTAGAATTGGAGTCTTTTTTCTTAGCTCCATCCTCGGAATGTTCATCGTTTGAGTGAGAGTCATTATTATCTGTGGGGTTATCCTCAGGGCTTTGAGAACTATCCCCGCCCGCGGTACTGATAGAACCGGGGGACACAGAATGCGCCGGGTCGGAAGCACGGGTAATTTTACCCTGAGCAACGCTGGCGGATGCGCTCGGTGAAGCGTCAGTCTGCGCAGAATGATCGGCATCGGAAACGCCGCAACCTGCCAGCGTAAGGGCGCAAAGAAGTGCGGTTGCGGAGTAGAGTATCTTAGCCGAACTCGTCATATTACATCGCCGCCTGCAATTGTATAGAGGCGCCATCCATGCCGGGTGCGTATTCCACCTGGCAGCAGAGGCGCGAGTATTCGTTAGCTACGTCGTCTACCATGTCGAGGAGATCCTCCTCAGCGTCGGTACGATCGCCTGAAGCCGCGTAGTGTTCTGGATCAATAAAGGTATGGCACGTGGCACAAGATGCGTTGCCACCGCATGTTGCGAGCACGGGGAACCCGTTCGCCTGTACAGCTTCTAATAGAGTCTGGTGATCCTCCCATTCGATCTCTCGGCTGTCACCGTCTTCTCCGGTTACATTGATCTTCACGCTCACGCGCGTGTCCTCCTCACATTGTGTAGATGCACCTCTATTGTAAACTCAGAGCTTACCCCGTAAAACTTTGCGACGGGGGTATGACAGAGGTGTACCCGCGAGAAGAGTACCAAGGTTAACCCTATGATGCAGTGGTGCCGTGCACAGCGCATCCGTGACCCGTGCGCCCTAGGGAACGAGTCGAAAATGGTGAATGAGAGTGCCCTGTTCTGGAGGTTATTCCTCGAAATCTTCCTCTGTTTCCAGGGCATGCACGATACCGCGGCAGGTATCTTTGGGATTGGCGTATCGCAGATCCACACCAAAAATCTCGCGGATCTGACGAGCCGAATTCAGATGCCAACGTTGGCTGTCGGAGGGGGTCACAGATGTGGTAGCTTTCATACCCGGCGCCAATTTTTCGTGACGAATATCGTAGTGCTTGCCACCCATCGTAATCGTAAAACCGTGACTTTCCAGAAGATTCTTAAAAGCGTGGATATCGTGCGGAATCTTAACGCCGCGCTGCGACTTGGTGCCGCGCATCCTGGGCTGCGATTCGAAGGGGTTGCGTGTTTTCACCACACCCTTGCGCACGCTGACAATCTTATGGTTGGTGTTTGAGAACTCTACCGAATAGCCGTGCAGGGAGTATACGGTACGGTTTGTACCCGGAATTGGGCGGCGATCATTCGCCTCTTCGAGGATGCGCTCCACAAGTTCTGCTGTGAGTCCCAGGGCGCTCAGCTGTTTCTCGGCATCGGGGGTGAGCTCGTAGTGTCCGCTGGGGGCGCTGAGCGTAGAGCCATCAAAAGGATGTACCGAGATAACCTCGGAGGTATTCGCGTTCAGAACGGCGGTGTACCCGAGGCGCCGGTTTGAATAATGCTGAACCTCACGTCCGAAACGGTTTTCCTGGGCGGATTCGTCGCGGCGTTCGCTGTCTGGAGCCGTAATGAGCTCAAGGACGAGCGCGTACCCCAGGTTGTTGCGCATCATATGATCGATGACACCCGGCAGTACCGGGTAGATGCGGTCGCCCGGCGGAACATCGCCATAGAAATCATTCTCAATCTGTTCGGCGATGCGTTGGTTCTCGTGCGGAACCTCAAGCAGGGGAATAAGCTGCTGACCTGAGGGTTTAATTGTGGGCTTGACCGCCGCAGGCTTGGGTGCGTTGCGATAGGCGGTCACCAGCGCCTCGTTTTGGGCAATAAATTCTGAGGCAAGAAGCGGCATGATGGTGAAGTAAAGCTCCGCAGCCTCCGGGGAGATTTTGCGCCGCGCATCCAGCAGGCTTTCACCCTCGGGATTCTGTATAGTCCAAGTGCCCTCCTGTTCGGTGTATTCGTATCGCGCTAGGTGGGAGAGCTCCTGCAGACGGGCATAAAGCTCGACGGGAATGTCTATTTTCTTGTTCATAAGGTGCTTTCCTCCTAACCCCTATGAGACCGTGGCGTTTGATTCTAGAGAATTTTCCGGGGTATCTTCAGCACCGTTAGCGTCGGTATCTGTGACGGATTGTCGAATACTCATGACGATGCGGTTATCGGGCGATATCGTAACCTGTATACCGCTTCCTTGATATTCGCGCGTCCAATCGAGGTTTACCCTTACCTTTTCGGGGGAGCTGATGGCGGAGACCATCGCATCGAAGGCCTCGCCGCCGTGGGTTTTAAGATAATTCTGCGCGCCGGAGGTGAAATCGCAGGCGGTGATATCGGGGACGCCAAGAAGCTCGCGAGCGGCTTCGGGACTGTATTCTGTGCCGCTTCGTCCATCAAAATCATCAAACTCGTCAAGGGCGGTGATAACGGTCATAGACGCGGTATTGACATCGACTCGGTAATCGTTGTGGCGGAACCGAATAATCCAACCGTTAATGCGTTCGGCGCGGCCCAGTGTGATAACTTCGCGAATAGTCACCAGATCGATATTGTCTTTTTTGAAGGTGTCCAACCGTCCCGGATCTACACGATAGTTGGCGGTGCGCTCGGCCTTGGTGATGGGATCATTCAAAGAAGGCAGGGCGGTCTTCTGCGTGTGTCCGTATACCTGTGCGGGATGCTGCGCACCGGATGCCGAAGTCTGTGAACCCGCTGGCTTTGGTGTTTGTGAAGAAGCCGTCTCGGGTTGTGGGGTTGTATTTTCCGCTGAGGACTGTGCTGCTTGGTTCGTGCGCAGCTGTTGCAGGTATTCTTCAATGCGCGGAGGAGTATAGGTGAGTGTGCTCTTCTTCTTGAACATCGCGGGAGAAGGCATGCGGGCGATGCCGGGCGTGGGAACTTGCGGCTGTTCATGGGACGGTACCGGCTGGGCCTGCTCTAGGGGAGTGGGCACCGTAGGAACGGGTATAGGGCCAGTCTGCGTCGTATCTGCGCTATCATCACTCGCAGGTGCCTCCATCATGTTGGCGGGAGCATCCACCGCGGCGCTAATCGTGGTTTCGGGAACTAGCGACAGAGAACCGGTGACAACCTCGTCAGCCTGAGCCGCACTAACATCTTCGTGCTCTTGAGTTGAGAAAGAAACAATATCGTCGGCGTTTTCAATACGGTGTCGAAAATTCTTATACAGTATCTCGGATGCGGCGCTGAACAGCTTCTCGACGGATGTAGATTCGGCGGGTGCACAAGGACACAGAAGCTCGGTCTGATCTTCGCTATAGACTGCCCAGTGAGCGCATCGGTGATTGGCCGGATAGTATGTAACATCTTTTAGCTGAGCAATATCTATGAGGGAACCCACTAGGGATTGCGGTATTGTGAGCTGAACCATGATGTTGACGCTCCTTCGCTGTTGAAATACTTTCCCTGGAAAATTGGGGTGTATCCAGATTACCGGTATTTTTGAAGCCTGTCTTGGGACAACGGTGTTTTTAATCCCCTAGCAGATAAAAGCGGTGTTAGAGCTTGTGGCACACCGGAAACTGAGGGGCAGACCAAGTATTTACGCGATGCGTCTGGTTGCACTGATCGTATGGATAGCCGAAATTTCATAGGGTGATTTTGCGTTGAGACCGCCGATAGTCACCGCTTCTGAAGGCATGGGTATAGCGCCTGAGGTGAAGCTGCTTGTAGATGTGAATGCCTGCATGTTGTGACTCAGAAGGATCGGATCGTGGTTCTCTATACTCGTCAATTATACGCTATTCAATAGTTGTTTTAGGGTATAGAAACGGCGAAATCCCCGGCGATTACTCGCCGAGGACTTTCAAACTGCCACGTCTGCAGGCTTTGATAGACAGCAAAAAAGCCCTTCCTTGACAGGAAAGGCTTCGTTCGTACGCCTGAAGGGATTCGAACCCCCAACCTTCTGATCCGTAGTCAGACGCTCTATCCGTTGAGCTACAGGCGCATGCTCCTCGCGACCGGGCTTATAACCACCCGTCGCAGCAACAAACAATACTATACGGGCACCCTTGATAGTGCGCAAGTCGAAAAAGAGTGTTAGTTCTAACAAAAACCTTCAACTATTACTCACAAAGTTCTTAAAACGGCATAAAAACCGCGTAATTTCAATGTTTTTGCGGGGTGAGAAAATTTTTCAAAAAATTTTGGAATTCGTGGGAAAGCTCGGGATTATTCGGTGAAGCTGCGCCGCATCCACAAGCAAACCAACTTAAGGACAAGAGCGCTGCAGTGGGTCAAATATAAAATACTCGACTCATCAGCTAAATGCGCTATTCTAGATGAACACGAGGATGTGGAAAATTCCACGGGCGTGTATTTAAGGAAGCTACACGCCCTCGTTAGTTTAAAACATCCTCACAACACACTGCCTGCCGTGCCAGTGAGGTGCCCGGCAATTCTCAAGACTCAAAGGGGAAATAGGTCAATGACTGACATCTCAACCGGTACTCTTTCTGCAGAACTTGAAAAGAGCCTGCAGAACGCTCCCACAACCCACCCCGAGCTCTTAGCCTGGGTGCGCGATGTTGCAGCACTTACCGAGCCCGACCGTATCTACTGGGTTGATGGTTCCGAAGAGGAATACAACCGACTCGCCCAAGAACTGGTCGATGCAGGTACCTTCGTACGGCTAAGCGATCATGAGTTCCCCAACTCGTATGCAGCGTTCTCTGACCCCGACGACGTGGCACGTGTGGAAGAGCGCACCTTTATCTGCTCACAGACCGAAGAAGGCGCTGGTCCTACCAACAACTGGCGTGACCCCGTGGAGATGAAGCAGACTCTCACCGGCCTTTTCAAAGGTTCGATGCGCGGGCGCACCATGTACATCATTCCCTTCGTCATGGGCTCTTTGAAAGCAAAGAACCCCAAGATGGCGGTCGAAATTACCGACTCCGCCTATGTGGTGTGCTCAATGCGTATTATGGCAACTATCGGCAAGGATGTGCTCGCGAAACTGGACGAGACCCAGGGCTTCTTCGTGAAGGCGCTTCATTCCGTAGGCGCCCCGCTTGAGCCCGGGCAGGCAGATGTGCCCTGGCCCTGCAACCCCGAGAAGTACATTGTGCAGTTCCCCGAGACCCGCGAAATCTGGTCCTTCGGGTCGGGCTATGGCGGCAACGCGCTGCTGGGCAAGAAATGCTATGCACTGCGTATCGCCTCGGTTATCGGTCATGATGAGGGCTGGATGGCTGAGCACATGCTCATCCTCAAGGTCACCAACCCTGAGGGCGTTACCCGCTACATCTCCGCCGCATTCCCCTCTGCCTGCGGTAAAACCAACTTTGCGATGATGGATCCCACCATTGATGGGTGGAAGGCCGAAATGGTCGGCGACGATATCGCGTGGATCGAATTTGACGAGAACCACCAGGCTCGCGTCGTTAACCCCGAGGCGGGTCTTTTCGGTGTGGCGCCCGGCACCGGTTACTCCACTAACCCCAACGCCATGAAGGCAATCTCTAAGGGCAATACTATCTTTACCAACGTGGCGCTCACTGATGACGGCTCCGTATGGTGGGAAGGTAAGACCGACGAGGCACCCGCGCACCTGACCGACTGGACCGGCAAGGACTGGACTCTTGAATCGGGGCGTCCCGCAGCGCACCCCAACTCGCGTTTCTGCACCCCCGCATCCCAGGTGGATATGCTCGCCCCCGAGTACTACGACCCCGAGGGCGTGCCGCTGAGCGCCATCGTGCTGGGTGGTCGCCGCAAGACTACCGTGCCGTTGGTCTCCGAGTCCGATAGCTGGGAGCAGGGCGTCTTCCGTGCGGTCACCCTCTCCTCTGAGACCACAGCAGCCGCAAAGGGTGCCGTTGGTGTGGTTCGCCGCGATCCCATGGCAATGCTTCCCTTCATCGGGTACAACGCGGGCGACTACTTCCAGCACTGGATCGACCTGGGCAAGAAGCACGGCGCCGAGAACATGCCGAAGGTCTATTACGTGAACTGGTTCCGCCGCACTCCCGACGGCAGCTTCGCATGGCCCGGCTTTGGTGAGAACTCCCGCGTGGTCAAGTGGATCTTCGACCGCCTCGACGGCAAGGGCGGCGGCACGCAGACTTTCCTGGGCACCGTACCCACGAAGGAAGATCTCGACCTAACCGGTCTGAGCATCAGCGATGAAGAACTTAACGCAGCACTCGCCGTTTCAAAGGATGAATGGGTGGCCGAGCTGCCCGGCATTGACGAATGGTTAGCGAAGTTCGGCGATAAGCTCCCCGCAGAGGTCAAAGCTGAGCGTGACGCCTTGGCAAAGTCTCTTGAAGACTAAGGAACATTCGACAATATGACATCACGGTGGGGTGGGATGCGCTGACAATGCGTATCCCACCCCACCGTTTGTGGAAGCCTGCTCTTACATTGTTGTAAAGCACATCCCACCGATCGGGTGTGCAGCGCGTACAGCATGATATGGCATACTCGGGTGTGTGGGATGGTGCACAGTTTATGCAGAAAAGGTGTAAATATCCACCAATGCCTTAAAATATTGCTATACAGACTCCGCATTTTGTGTGCAGTAAAGCCATACCTAATTTTCGTGCGGGTGGTACGAAGACTAGAATTTTCCGGTAGAACGGACAAGCCCTATATTATTTAGCCCTCAATAAACTGTTGAAAGGAGATACGAAGCATGCGCCTGACGGCTTTTTCAGACGTATCACTACGTATTATGATGCTTCTTTCTTCCTTGCAGGAAGGGGAAAAACTCTCGACTCAGAGGATCTCGGAGGGAGTCGGAACCCCTTATAATCACGTCGCAAAATCTGTGGCGTTTCTCGTCAATCAAGGGTTGCTTGAATCTACCCGTGGGCGATCCGGTGGCGTCCTGCTGTCGGAGACGGGGCGCAAAGCGACCGTGGGGCAGGTACTTCGTAGTACCGAGGGTGATATTCCTATGATTGAATGCGAAGATGAAAACGGCAACTGTCCCCTAGATAGTTTTTGTCGTCTGCGAACGGTTTTAGCCCGCGCTCGTGAAGCTTTCTATGCTTCTGTTGATGACGTTGTTATCTCTGAACTTCCCGCCGGAGCGCGGCCTGCTGGGCCCGTTTTTGTGGAACTGGGGTTGGGGCCGCTCGTGCACGAGCCTACGGAACGAGAGCTGCCGCCCGTACCTCCCCGGCCTGCAGTAGCATCGCATTAAAGATTAAAGTCTCAGGGTGACAAATGTTTGTTGCTCAGAGAGTAGATGCACTATGCGAGAGAAAGTAGCGGATAAACCGTGAAAGCGTGGAGTTTTCTCTTTTGATAGCTTGCCTCTGTCAAGGGTTGGCACCGTAAGAATATACATTGACCGTATGTGCCCGGTGTCCGTTTAAGAAGGCAGGTATGTGACCTGAGTCCGCCTCCGTAAGAGGGGCAGGTGACTGGTATGCCAGTTTATACGTTGTAGAACAACACTGCTGTTCACCCTGCGTGAAACCTAGCGTCAAGGTACAAAATTATTTTTATTCACATCACGGTATATCGCGGTGAAAATAATCACATAAACACTACTATGCAAAACACACTATCTAATACAAAGGCATTCTAAATATTTCACGCCGCAAGAAAACACCATCTTAGCAAACAATAAAAGGTGATAACCTAAAAAGGTTTACAAGCAAAATATCACTTAAAATCTAAGAAAGAAAGGCGCACATCCCTCATGCTTTCCGAAAAATCACGCCCGGTTATCGAGGCAACCCTGCCGATTATTGCAGAGCGTATCGGGCACATTACACCAGACTTCTACGAGCGTATGTTCGCCGCCCGTCCCGACCTGATGGATGGCCTCTTTTCCCGGTCGTCTCAGCTCGAAGGAACTCAACCGAGGGCGCTTGCCGGTTCCATTGCGGTCTTCGCCTCCTACATTGTGGAGCACCCCGATTCCTACCCTGACGAGGTGCTTTCCCGTGTGGCGCATAAGCACGCGTCCTTAGGGCTTCAAGAGAATGAATACCCGACCGTCTACAAGTATCTTTTTGAGGCGATTGCCGCAGACCTGGGCGAAGCAGCAACTGAAGAGGTCGTGGATGCCTGGAGCGAAGTGTACTGGCTCATGGCGAACGCCCTGATCAAGATCGAAAAGGGACTCTATGCATCCCAGGCAAATAATGTTACCCACGCGCCCTTCAAAGTTGTTGATCGCCAAGAAACCGGCGATAACGTGGTCGTGCTGACCTTTGAACCTGCCGATAACACCCCTATGACTGAGGCGAAAGCAGGCCAGTACATTTCCATTATTACGAAGGCACGTGATGGTCTGCGCCAGCCCCGCCAATACACCCTGCTTCCGTCCGATAAAAACCAGCGTCGTATCGGAGTGAAGCTCGATCCGAACGGCGAAATGACTTCGATCATTCACGGGCTCAAGATTGGCGATGTCGTCGAGATTTCCAACCCTTATGGTGACCTCACCCTGGAGGGCTTCGGCTCTGCGGATGCGCCCCTCTACCTTTTCTCAGCGGGTATCGGCGTAACCCCTATGATTAGCTTCCTCAATGAGCTGATTGAGTCCGGTTCTCAGCGTCAGGTAACCGTGGTTCACGCTGACCGTCGCCTTGATACATGGCCGCTGCGTGAGGAAATGACCGAGCTGATCGAAAAACTTCCTCACGGTAAGCTCATCTCGTTCATAGAAGACGAAGAAACTGGCGATTACCGTGGCCGTGTGGACATCGCAAAGCTGGGCGTACCTGCGGAGGCAAACGTATACCTGTGCGGTCCGCTGCCGTTCATGAAGGGCGTGCGTTCCGCTCTCGTGGATGCAGATGTACCGGCGCAGAATATCAATTATGAGATCTTTGGACCGGATCAGTGGATGCTGCGCTCGTAAAGGCTACTTTGGCGTAGCCTGTGCTGGGGTATTTAGAGGCGGCTGGGTGAGCTGATAGTCGCCTTCTTCAAGATGCCTCTGCGCAACTCCGTCTCTCGGCGCTAGGGGCGCCTCGTTCCTCTTTTATTGCGCATCTGCATCCTGAAGAAGGCTCTTGGAGATGAAGCCGCTCAGGAGACCCATCTGACGTTGCATCGAATATCCCATACTCGTAGGGAGAGGTAAGGATATTGGGGGCTTTGAGCCCCCAATATCCTTATTTAAGTATTTTTAATAGCCAAAGGTAAACTAAAGAAGCCCCCGTCGCGGCTACACCCCACGGAACACTTCTGACCTAATCAGCCGTGGAGGGTCGTAGTTCCGAAAGGGGGTGAGACGGAATGCCGAAAAAAGGTAAAAGCAAAATCGCTTTGGCGGCTGCGCGAATTATCAAAGCCCTCGCGCAACTCGTCAAAGCGATTGCTGACCTAATCGACGTCATCGGCTAAGCCGATGTGACGTTTCAGCGGGTTCCCCTAGCTTCGCGGTTTAGGGGTGCCCGCTATCTAACATTATACCTAAATATCAGTGGGTATATCCCTGTTAAAACTACAAAGCCCTCGCGCTGGCGTTCACGCCCGGCACGCCTACCGGGGCGAAGCGGCTCAAATGCGCTCGTGCCAGGGCTGTAATGCGATTGTATAACCCAGCACCAATAATGCTTAGAAGAAGGGCGGATACCGATAATAATCGGCATCCGCCCAAAATAAGGAGTTCAAAGAACTACTGGCGCACCAGAGCCAGGATCTCGTCGCGCACGCGCTCCATTGTGGGGGTATCCGGTGCTTCAAGGTTCAGACGCAGGAACGGCTCAGTATTGGAAGGCCGCAGATTTGCCCACCAGCCTTCTTCGGTGTTGGTGAAGGTGGTACCGTCGGAGTCTTCGACCTCTACAGGCGCGCCAGCGTAGTGCGCGCGTACACGGTCTACCGCGGCTGCCTTGTCCTCAATCTCGGAGTTGATCTCGCCGGATGCGACATAGGGGGAGTAGCTGGCGCTGATCTCGGAGAGCGCCTGGTTACCGCCGCCGAGGGCCGCGAGCACGTGCATCGCGGCGAGCATGCCGGTGTCTGCGTTGAAGAAGTCCTTGAAATAGTAGTGCGCGGAGTGCTCACCGCCGAAAATACCGGATTCTTCAGCCATGACTGCCTTGATGAAGGAGTGACCCACACGGGTTTTCACGGCGCGTCCACCGAGCTTTTCGACGAGCTCGGGTACGGCCTTGGACGTGATGAGGTTATAGATAATAACCGGCTGTTCGTTGCCTTCCGCCTTAGCGCGCGCGATTTCACGCTCTGCCACGAGCGCGGTAATGGCGGAAGGGGTGACCGCGTTGCCCTTCTCGTCAATCACGAAGCAGCGGTCGGCATCACCGTCGAAGGCAAGACCGATGTCTGCGCCGTGCTCAACAACCGCCTTCTGCAGATCGACAAGGTTAGCGGGTTCAAGCGGGTTAGCCGGGTGGTTCGGGAAGGTGCCGTCAAGCTCAAAGTAAAGGGGCACAATCTCAAGCGGAAGCGCGGGCAGAAGAGCATCCCCCAAGACGGCGGGTGTGGTCTTACCGCCCATGCCGTTACCCGCATCCACAACAACCTTGAGGGGGCGAATATTGGAGAGGTCTACGAGCTTACGCAAGTACTCGGCGTAGGCTTTGAGAACGTCCTTTTCGGTGACGACGCCGGGATTCTCAACGGTAGGAATAGAGCCTTCGTCAAGGTACTTCTGAGCAAGATCACGAATATCGAAAAGACCGGTTTCGGAGGATACAGGAACCGCCCCGGCCTTAGCCATTTTCATGCCGTTGTATTCGGCGGGGTTGTGGCTTGCGGTGAAAGTAACGCCTGCCGCATTCTCAATACCGCATGCGAAGTAGAGCACATCGGTTGAAATGAGACCGATTTTTTGGACGTTTGCGCCGCGTGCGGTGGCACCTTCAGCGAATGCATCCATGAATTCGGGGGAGGAGGGGCGCATGTCACCGCCCACCAAAACGGTCTGACCAGCCAGACCGAGCACATCAACAAAAGCGGCGCCGGTTGCACGCACAGTTTCGTGGGTAATAGTTTCGCCGACGATACCGCGAACGTCGTACGCCTTAAATGAGTCTTTGAGGTTAATAGTAGTCACTCGTTTATTTTAGCGGGTATATCTTCGAAATGTACCTCTATAATTGGTGGGAGTATCCAGAGAATTCCCTGAATTTTATGGGTTTTATATCACGTATGCCGTAGTTTTGGTGATGTTGCGTGTAAAAGTTCCTAGAAAGGCCAAGGCGACATGGGCGAAATTTTTCCGTTGAAGAATAAGATTCAGAATTATGCGTGGGGTTCGCACGAAGTTCTGGGTCGCATGCGCGGTGTGCCCGTACCCACAGAAAAGCCGGAGGCTGAGGTTTGGGTGGGGGCGCATCCTGCGGCTCCGTCTGAGGCCATGGTCGATGGATCTGTGTCGCCGTTGAACGAGCTGGTGGCGGCGCATCCGGACCGTTTTTTGCGCCCTGACCGCGCGAGCGACTGGTTCCCGTTCCTGTTTAAGATTTTGGCTATTGATGCTCCGCTGTCGATTCAGGTTCACCCTACACCGCAGCAGGCCCTCGCCGGGTTCGAGGATGAACAGGCGCGCGGAATTCCGGCTGATGCACCGCATCGTAACTATAAAGACCGGTACTCTAAACCTGAGAACGTAATTGCCTTAACCCCCATGAAGGTACTGACGGGCGTGCGCCCGCAGGGTGAGCTGCAGGAGCTGGCTGAAGATTTTGGCGCCGATTGGCTAAGCTCTCGCGTGCAGCTAAGCCCGAAGCAATTGCTGACCGAGATCATTCGTCTTCCGCAGGATGCTGCTGACCGCGCCATAGCGGGTTTGGTAAATGCGGCGCAAAAGCTGGTTATACAGGATGGTGTCTCTGCAACGGTGTCGGATGCCGCCGACCTAGTGAACCTGGTGGCGCAGAAGTATCCGGGTGATAAGGGGCTACTCGTCGCGTTTGTGATGAACCTGATGAACCTTGCGCCTGGGGACTCTGCTTTTACCCCGGATGGTCAGGTGCATGCATATGTTTCTGGTACGGCGATTGAGCTCATGAACCCCTCGGATAATGTGCTGCGTGCAGGTCTTACCCCAAAGCATATTGATGCGGAAGAACTTATTAAGGTGCTCGGCGAGCATCAGGATGCGCCGGTACTACAACGCCCGGAGGCGAACGACTCGGGCGTGGAACAATACGCCATGTGGGATGAACGCATGAGCGTGCAGCATATACGGGCGCTCGCTGACAAACCGGTTGAATACACCTTTGAAGGCACCTCTGCCGCGCTGGTAGTGGACGGTTCGGTCACGATTTCTGTGGGCGAGCAGAACATAACACTGCGCGGCACCGAGTCGGTACTGCACGCTGGGGATGCCACCTCCGCCACCATCACGGGGGAGGGCGAACTGTATATCGCCCGGTATGTGTAGGATTCGCCCTAGAAATAATGTAGGTTTCGTTCAAAAGGTTAGATTCTTTCCTCGTATTTTGGTTATATACCCTCTGCTCACGATTAAATGAGGGATAAAATTTATACCTTCCTGTAGGATGTAAAATACATCACCAAAATACTGATCTTTCTGATATGCGCATCAGATAGACCACATCAAGAATGAATCTTCAGGAGACCTCCATGAGAACTTCCGGATACAGCTGGTTTACTGGGAAGCTGAGCGAAGACCCTCGTACCACCGATACTATCGTTCTGACTCTTCCCGGATATTTAAGTCTTCTGGCGGAGATGCGCAGGGATGTTTCTACCTTGGAAAGCATTGCGGCTGAACTTGAAGCCGTAACTGTTGTTACGTTGTATTACCAACGAGGCGGCGAAGACTTACCAGATTATCGCGCTCAGACTCTAACCTCTGGGTGGGACGCTGAGTTTATGCGAATTTTTGCGAGGTACAACAATTTTGCACGAATTTGGAACAGCCACAGTTTTAGGGTTCTGGGGTATGTGCCGGTTAAGGTTGGGGAAGGCAAAACTGAAGGACCCGAAACAGATGTATATATGCAGAAAATTACGAAACTTATCGAATTTTGCATGGGATGTGTGAACGGGCTGCGCGAGTACGATTATCCGCTTGCCGAGCTTTCTGAGAATGATCCGGAGCTTGCTGATGAAGAAATTGCAGCTAGTTTACATGCTGGGGCTAATAATAAGAATGCACCTGCGGATCCTCTCCAAGCTCGTGAACGTATAGAATCTGCCATCAAACGGATTGTCGCCATAGAATCGGAGAACCCTTCAAAACCCGATCTGTATCCCTTGAATTCAGATAAGGAAGGTTTTGAGACTCCTGAAGTAGACCAGGCATGGACCCAAGCACACGGTTCCGATATGGTGAATGCCGTGAAAAATTCTACCGATTGGTCACTCAATAATTTCCTAGTCACCTTTATTGAGGCGAAAGAACCCAGTTTGCAGGAATATCGATTCAGTCCCTACGCCGAATCACGATTATTATCCGCTGCTCTATGCTCAGTCATGGATTCGGTAGATAAAGCTGGTATGACCGAGATTGTACGTTCTGGTATGACCTATATGGTTAAATAATATAGGTATCATCGCACAATATTATATTGCTATGATTTTTAGCTTAAGCCTATTCTGCATATACCTATATTTCACCCACCAGAAATATGGGTGTATGTACATAGGAAAATATTAGTATATATTCGGAGCAAAAGAATGAATGATGAAGATTTAAGGACTGTAGAGACGTACCGTCTAGAGTTGTACATGCAAGCATGTGAAAACTTGAGTGCAGAAAACGAAGCGGTGCGCTTAAGCGGTGCCCAAACACTTGTAGGTCTCGGCGATATTTGGCATAGTGATAAAACTTTTCCTGAGGAAACTCGCCGAGAACATGTGCAGAAGATCATCGACACTTTATGCGCCTATATACGATCACCTTTCCATATTGCCACAAAAATTAAAAACAACCTTGAAAAAATTGAAGGCAGGGTTACACGACAAGATATACAGCATGAGATCGATATTCTCGCCGCTGATGAGAAAGTTGAATATATAAGCGAACGTAATGTCCGTAAAAATATCCTGCTCTCTATTTATAATCGTGTTCATGTGCCCGCAACAAGTATGAGGCACTTTTGTGAAATTCATTCTGGTGGAAGGGATAATTCAGGCATTTGGTCTTCTTATACCTTTAATTTTTCAGGCTCAGTATTTTTCTATCCCATTCAATTTCGATATGCCCATTGGGGCGCTCGGGTAGATATGAGCGACTGTGTATATCTTGATGCTGTAAGGATGCAACACTCTCGATATATGACTTTTGTGGATTTTAGCCATTCTATATTTTACTGTGATGTTGACCTGAGGGGAATAAGTTATGTGCGTCGTATGAGCCGACGTGATTCTATATATCATGGCAAGGCAGACCTGAGATCTTCATACTATGGAGGGACTGCAAATCTGAGTGGATCTGTGTACTATGATAAAGCTATCTTCGCGGACTCTGAATTTCGACTTTTTTATTTCAAAACTGTGAGCTTTCGAAACTCAATTTATCACAGTAAAGTAAATTTTAAATACTGTTTTTATCATGAAGATGTAAATTTCAGTGATTCTGTTTACTGCGATGTTGTAGATTATAGGTATTCTACATATCTAAGAGAGTCAAATTTTTCTGAATCTACATATTATAAAAGAGTTAATTTTGCTCAGTCTATATACTGGTATTCATTATTTATAAATAACACATATCATGAATACGTGAATTTCAGTGGATCCATCTATGGATGGAGCGTAGATTTCCGAAATTCGTGGTATAGGAATAAACCTAAGTTCTCTTCGTTTAACTCCCGGTGGACAAAACCTTCTTTGTTTTCCTTTGAAAGATTAGGAGGGACCCACTATACAGATTTTTCGACCCGAACGGATGAACTATTAGGGGAGAGCCCTGAAGCTCCTTCAATAGAGCCTGCTCCCCAAAACTCTGTTCTACCTGTCGGATGTAGGTTCTTAACAGAGGAAGAACAAAAATACTGTCAAGATACAGTCTACGGGCCCTACTTTGACTGTAACCAGCTGCAAAAAGTCCTCGACTGGTTTGCTCCAAAGCTCAAGACTTATCGCAGGAGCAAAAAGTAAGAAGAATTGCAGAGGAACTGCCGCACCCCGAGGGACAGTTATGTCATCCTGGGAAGACCCAACCACAACCTCCGACGACGAAAGACAGCACCGATGGCACGTAAAATCTTCCTCTTAGCCGGTGCGGCGGGTGCAGGTAAGAGCACCTGGATCGCCGCGCATCCCGAACTTGCAGACCTCACGCATTCCTGGGATGCCGAGCGCCGCAAATGCGGATACATCACCTACACGCTCGATAATCAGCCCGCGCTAGCCCTATCGCAAAACACCAGTGCCGAATCGAAGGCTATCCGCCGGGTGAACGACTGTGTGGAAGAGAATATGCGGCACGGCAACACCGTATTTATCGACAATATGAACGTGCTGCTGCGCAACATGAAAACCTTCCTCGAATTTGCGCGCAAATACTGTTACACCGCATACCTTGTCGATTTTCAGGGCGAGCTCACCCTCGACGAGCTGTATACGCGCAACATAGCCCGTGAATACATCAAGCGCGTACCCGAAGAGGTTATCGAGACCGCCTACAACAACCACCGCGAGCTGCGCGAGAACTGGCGCAGCATCCTCAAAAACTACCGGGATGTGGTCGCCGGGTACATCGCCCCCGACCAGGTTTTTACCGAACTCTTCACCCAGGTGCGCGTGCTCGATAACTACCATAAAGTAGTCGTGGTCGGCGATATTCAGGGCATGGGTAACGAACTCGAAAAGCTTATCAGCGCCCTCTCACCCGAAACCGGGCTGAGCGATGAAAACATCTGCTGGATATTCGCCGGTGACCTCTTCGATCGCGGGCAAAACCCCGAAAAAGTCTTTGACATCCTTGAACCTGCCCTTGGTACCTTGCCTAATGTGCACCTGGTGATGGGCAACCACGAACGCTCCATCATGCACACTATCCGGGGCGTGCGCCGCTACCGTGACGCCCGCGAAACCCTGGATGCGCTCGCCGCCCACGGCGTGTACAACAGCCGAGTGATCGCCATGCTCAACACTGCCGTGAATATGATGCCCTTTACTCTTGGGCAGGAGCGTTATTTCGTGACCCACGCCGGGGTTGCACCGCAGCTCTTCGCGGATTCCCATCGCACGCTGGAAGGCGTAGGGGAGGGATACCTCACGGGGCTGTATGCAGATGAAACGTTCTATTTGGGTTCTAATCCGTACGCGCAGGCGCGGGCGGGTAAAACCCAGTACGCAGGCTACGAAGACACGCTCAACGACCTCAGTCGGGCCGCCGGTATCACCCAAATTTACGGTCACCGCCCGGCGGCACTCGGTTCGGAAGGATACAGTAATCTCATTCCGTTAGAAAGCAGCGTCGAATTTACCGGCGGCGAGCTGAGTGCCGTGGTGTTCAGCCGCGAGGACAGCGCATCCGGTGCACCCGAAAAAGCCGTATGGAAACGCGAAATCGTGAAAATTCCATCGAGCTCCCTCGTCCCCGACCCTTACACCTCGGGGAGTAGAGCGGAAGGCGCCTCGAAAAATACCGCAAACGGTGCCGCAGAACCTCTCAACGACGGGCATCGCCTGCTAGAGGAGATGCGCGCCAACCCCAACGTGAACGTGCGCGCAACCGAACCTGCCGGCGTGCTCGCATGCAATTTCACGCGTAAAGCCTTCTACAAAGGCGCCTGGGATAAGACCACCGCCAAAGCGCGCGGGCTCTTTATCCACGCCGAAACCGGCAAAATTGTGGGGCGCGGGTACGAAAAATTCTTCAATATGGACGAGCCCGGGCATGAAAGCGAGGCACAAGTTCGCAAACGCCTCACCTACCCGGCCGTTGCACGCGCCAAAGAAAACGGATATCTAGCGATTATCACGGTCTTCGACGGCATGCTCACCGTCTACAGCAAGAGCGGAGTAACTGCCTACAGCCGCCATGCCGAAAGCATCCTGCGTGCCGCCCTCACCCAGGAAGAACGCGCCCGGCTCACCGAAGTGCTCACCCGCATGGATTCATCCCTAACCGTTGAGGTGGTCGATCCGTTCCGCGACCCGCACATCGTGCCCTACGAACACGTCACGCTCTATCTGCTCGATCTGATCGCGAACACCGCACGGTTTAGGGTGAAACCGGCCCGCTTTGAAGACCTGTGGCTCTCCCCGAAAGCCTTCGCGCAGCCGCGCCCCACCGAAGACTACGGCCCCGTGCGCATCTCTACGGTCGAAGAAATTCCCCTCAAGGACGACGCCGATTTCACCCGCCTGCTCCAGGATGCGCGTACAAGCGACGCTGAGGGCTGGGTTATCCGCGACTCTACGGGCTATATGGTTAAAATCAAGGCGCCCGGGTACTCCACCACGAAACGCGCCCGCGCAATTCCCGCACTGGTGGACTACCTGCGCGAGCCATCCGAACAGCGCAGGGGCACCCAGGCCGACCGTGAGAAGCTGGAACGCAACGCCGAACGCCTGGGGCTGAACCTCAGCGACTATATTGTCTCCACCATTAGCAGGCATCGCGCATGGGATTTACCGCGGCTGGCACCGCATCTGAAAGACCTACTGCACGGCGTTAACACACACGGACGGCTGGACTAGCCCACAAGCTGAGGCGGCGCCCGCGAGAACGTGAGCGCCGCCTCAAGCATGTTGCACGGGTCTGCATAGCTATACGTGCGTTACAATTCCTAAACAAGCATTCGTGCCAGCAAACGTGCGAATACCGGGCTTACACGAGTAAAGGAATCACCGTGAAAATTATTCTGACCGTAACCGGAATCGACCACGAAGGCATTATCGCCGCCGTCACCACCAAGCTCACGGAACGCCACGTGAACGTGCTTGACGTTTCTCAAACCATCATGGGCGAGTACTTCACCATGATTATGCACTGCTCCTTTGACGACACCGAACAGAACCTCATCGACCTACAGGAGTCTATGACAGCCGTCGAACACGCCCAAAAGGTGCAAATCCGTATTCAAGCGGAAACCATCTTCAAAGCGATGCACAGCATCTAAGGCGTGGGATAACCTTTATGATGAACGACCAAATACTCGAAACCATCCGCATGATCGAGGAAGAAAAACTCGATATCCGCACCGTCACCATGGGTATCTCGCTCCTAGACTGTGCCGACTCTGACGGCGATGTGGCACGCAGCAAAATCTACGACAAGATAACCTCCCGCGCTAAAAACCTGGTGAGCGTATGTGAAGGTATCGAAGTTGAGCTGGGCATACCGATCGTGAATAAGCGCATTGCCGTAACCCCAATTTCCGTGGTAGCGGCAGCCAGCGGAGAAAGCGAATATCTTGAGTATGCTCGCACACTCGACGCCGCAGCAAAAGCCGTGGGCGTGAACTTTATCGGCGGATTCAGCGCGCTGATCGACAAAGGTGCTACCCCCTCCGATAACGTGCTCATGGATTCTATTCCCGCTGCGCTCGCTGAGACCGATGTCGTGTGTTCGTCGGTGAATATTGGTTCGTCCCGCGCTGGTATTAACATGAGCGGCGTTAAACGCATGGGCGAAATCATTCGTGAAACCGCTGACCTCACCGCAGATACCAACGGCTTCGGATGCGCCAAACTTGTGGTCTTCGCCAACGCCGTGAGCGACAACCCCTTCATGGCGGGCGCTTTCCACGGAGTACAGGAGGCAGACACCACTATTTCGGTGGGCGTTTCCGGCCCCGGTGTGGTGCAGCGTGCCCTACAGCAAGTGCGTGGCGAGCGTTTTGATGCGTGCGCCGAGGCTATCAAGCGCGCCGCTTTCAAGATTACTCGCGTGGGTCAGCTGGTCGGTCATTTAGCCGCCGAACGCCTGGGTGTGTACTTCAACATTGTGGATCTTTCACTGGCGCCTACCGCTGAGATCGGCGATTCAGTTGCGCATATTCTTGAAGAAATGGGTCTGGAAACTGTGGGGACTCACGGTACCGTGGCGGCGCTTGCTCTGCTTAACGATGCGGTCAAGAAGGGCGGGCTCATGGCTTGCTCGCATGTGGGCGGGCTCTCTGGGTCGTTCATTCCGATCTCCGAGGATGTTGGCATGATCGATTCTGCTGCCGCCGGGCATATTACGCTCGATAAGCTGGAGGCGATGACCGCGATCTGTTCGGTCGGGCTGGATATGGTTGCGGTTCCGGGCGATACCTCCGCCGCGACGCTTGCCGCCATGATTGCCGATGAGGCTGCGATCGGCGTGATGAACCAGAAGACTACCGCCGTGCGCGTGATTCCAGCCGTCGGCCTGGGTGTGGGCGATACCGTCGAGTTCGGCGGGCTGCTGGGGCGTGCCCCGATTATGCCGGTGCATACCCCATCTTCGGAGGCGTTCATCGCCCGCTGCGGCAGGATACCCTCGCCGGTGCACGGGTTTAGGAACTAGGAGCATCTGCGGCTCCGTTCTTTCTGGTGCTAAAAAGAGCCTTGGTAGTGAATAAAGCGTTAGAAACTTCGCTTTTTTCACATCAAGGCTCTTGTTATGAGGGGACGGGACGCGGCTAGCTAGTGCACAAACCTGCCCATAAACCCTTCAATGAGCAGGCGTGCGTTCGCATTAGTACGCAGCCTGCCGAGCACAACCTCAAGCGCCTGCACATGTTCCAGGGTCTGCGCGGCACTCGTGCGTGCGGCGAACTCGGCGAGCGCATCCCGGGCATGCTCATTCATCAGGGCAGACCCGGAGTTTAGCTGCAGGGTGAGCACATCGCGTAGCACCGTCTGAATCTCCGTCATCGACCGCAGCAGCGTATCCGATTGGATGCGCTTCGCACGCCGTTTCTGCTCGTCCTCCAGCCGCCGCACCTGCGAGCGCAGGCTGGGGGAGATGCGCGCCCCTTCGGTGATGCCCAGGATCGCCAATAGTTCGGTGCGTTCCTTCTCGTCGCGCGCCGCGGCGGCTTCTGCGGCGTCCTGTTCCGCGAGCGTGATAAGCCTGTCCGCTGCCGCATATGCCGAAGAAATAGAACGAATGTTCATGATGAGAAGCGGCAGAGTTTCGCGCCGCTGCAGGGCTGCGGGGTCGTGGGCTAGGCGGGCGGCGACCTCGGCATCACCCTGCGCGAGTGTTGCCGCGTGGCGTGCCAGCGCATCCTCAACCCCGTCGGCAGCGAGCTTGGCGGCAACATCGGCGATAGCAGGAACCGGCAGCTGTACGGGGCGGCAGCGTGACCGAATCGTCACGAGCACATCGGTGGGGGAGGGAGCCGTCAGCAGCCAAATCGTGTGCGGCGGCGGTTCCTCGATAGCTTTCAAGAGCACGTTAGAGGTGCGCTCGGGCATGCGTTCGGTGTCTTCCATAAGGATCACGCGCCACCGCCCAACCGACGGCCTATCCTGCGCTTTCATCACAAGGTCGCGGGCATCGTCAATGCTGATGCTGACCGCCTCGGTACGAAAATGTGTAAAGTCCGAGTGTGAACCGTTCAGCACGGTCACACAGCCCTTGCAGGTGCCGCACCCGCGATCAGCGGGATTGGGCTGTTCACACAGCAATGCCGCCGCGAAAATAAGGGCAGCTCGCCGATGCGGTGCCCCCGCCGCCCCGGTAAAAAGCCAGGCATGCGTGGGACGTTCGGCGGATGCGTCGCGGCGTAGCTGGTCAAGCGTGCCCGCGGGTAGAATCAGCTCATCCCACAGGCTCATCGGGCGTCCTCCCCGAAACCATCGAGGGTAAGATTCTCATCGGTATCACCGTTATCGCGGGCTAGTTCTCGGGACTCCAAGAGCGGGCGAACAACCTCAAGCACCCGTTCGTGCACCGCATCCACGCTTCCACAACCATCCACTACATAATGCGCACCGTCGGCGTTCTGCCGCGCAATATCAGCAAAAGCGGTGTGCACGCAGGCTTTGAAATCAGCGCCTTCCGCCTCAATCCGATCTACGGTGCCGCGATCGCTCATGCGCTGGGACTCATCGGTGAGGGGAACATCCAGCAGAATTGTGGCGTGCGGTATCAGATCTTCGGTTGCCCAACGACTTAAATCCGTGATGGTATCTTTGCCCAGATTACGTCCAATACCCTGGTAGGCTGCGGAAGAATCGAGATAACGGTCGCTGAGTACTACCGTCCCGGCAGCGAGCGCAGGACGAATCTTCTGCGCCGCATGCGCTGCGCGGGATGCAGCAAAAATCAGCGCTTCGGCACGGGCATCGACTTTGTTGGAACCGTGTTTAAGAACGAGTTCCCGCAGAGCCTCGCCAAGGGGTGTTCCGCCCGGTTCTCGGGTAGCAATCACGGTGTAGCCCTGAGCCTCTAGAGCGGTTTGAAGCCGGGCAAGCTGGGTAGTTTTGCCCGCACCGTCACCGCCCTCGAAGACGATAAAAAGCCCGCGGCGATCGGGCGCTGAATCTGGCTGCGCGGGCGTACTCTGTGGCGTGTAGTGCAGGGAATCGTTCACCCTACTAAGGGTACCGTGCCTGCCGAACGTGATAAAGGAAGGTGAATGTTTTCACGGCGTTGCCGAGCCAGAACATGACTTTCTGCGGTGTCCGGCGTGCATGTGAGCCTTCGCTGTGCCACTCTTAAAAGCATGAGTGAAGAGAAGATGTCAGCAGAGACCTATGTGGTGAGCGGTGGTCGTCCCGCGCATGAGCATGATGCGCCGGTGAACCCACCGATTATTTTGTCCTCAACCTACCGTGGAGCCGGTACCGTTGATACCGTCTCCGATAAAGTGTATGCGCGGTTTGCCAACCCCACCTGGGAGGCTATGGAAGAGGTCGTCGCCGGGTTGGAAGGTGGCACACACGGTCTCTTATTCCCTTCGGGCATGGCAGCGATTGCCTCGATTCTGGATTTGGTACCGGTCGGGTCGGTTATTCTCATTCCTAAACATGCCTACATGGCCTCTATCACTATGAGCAAGGATTTGCAGAAACGCGGTATTGCTGAGATCGTGCGCATTGATCTGGAAGATACCGATTCTGTGATCGCAGCCTTCGAAGATGCTGCTGCCCGCACCGGTGTAACCCCCGAAACCGTGGATTATGCAGCTCCGAAGGTACTCGCCTGGCTGGAGAGCCCCACGAACCCCATGCTTGAGGTAGCCGACCTGCCTACTATTTGCGCTGCGGCGAAACGTCTGGGTGTGGTGACCGCTGTCGATAACACCTTCGCCACCCCGATTTTGCAGAAGCCTCTCTCCTTCGGCGCTGACGTGGTGGTTCACTCTGCGACCAAGTTCCTGGCAGGGCATTCGGATGTGCTCCTGGGCGTTACGGTCACCTCGAACGAGGACCTCTATCAGGCAATGCTGCACCATCGCATCACCAACGGGGCTATTCCCGGACCCGTGGAGGCGTGGCTCGGCTTACGCGGTCTGCGAACCCTGGCGCTTCGCGTGGAGCGTTCGGTGCACAACGCGCAGAGGCTGGCTGAGCGCTTGAGCGAGCATCCGGCGGTAGAAGAGGTACGGTACCCCGGTTTGCCCGGCAGTAATGGGCATGAGCTGGCTAAGAAGCAGATGCACGGCGGGTTCGGCGCGGTGCTGTGCGTGGTCTTGCGTGCCAGCGATGAACAAACGCAGCGTGTGGTAGAGGCTTTGCGCGTGTGGACTCCGGCAACGAGCCTGGGTGGTGTAGAATCCCTGATTGAACGCCGTCGTCGGCACGGGAGTGAACCCGACTCCATTCCGCCGTCGCTGCTGCGTCTATCGGTCGGCATTGAGAATGTCGATGATCTCTACCAGGATTTGGTGACCGCCATCGAGCAGGTCATCCAGTAAGGAAAATATGACTGCTCCTCAGCTTTTGTTTTACGCCACCCTGATTATTGACGGGTTGCTTGCCCTCGTGGTGGCGTGGATTTGTATTCTCGCCTTTGTGCGGTCCGTCATGGCACCCGCGAATATGTACACGTTCAACGGCAAACGCTCCAAGAATTTCTGGATGGCTATGACCGGCGGTTCCGCCGCAGTTGGTCTGCTGGGGGTTTGGAGCGCCTTGAGCTTCACATATAACCCCAGCGCTACAAGCAGCGTGGTACTTTTCCAGCTGGTCGCCGCCACTATTTCGAGTGTTTTCCTGGCGGGAGTCTGGCCTGCCGTGGGCGGTAATCGCCGCTACTAGGCGCTCGTTTCGTCAAGGCGTGCAGTCCGTATCTTTCGCCCGAGTATAGGGTGACTTTGACCTTTTCGGCGCGTGACGCATCCGTGCAGGGTGCTCTACGCGCCGATTCGTCTTCTACCGCGAGATATAGGGCAAGATGGCGATGTGGTGTTGCTGGCATAAGCATGACAAACCGCCGCCCGCATGAAAAAATAGAAGCTATGACATACAAATTAGTACTCCTGCGTCACGGCCAGTCGGAGTGGAACGAAAAGAACCTGTTCACCGGCTGGGTTGATGTGAATCTGACTGATAAAGGCCGCGCTGAGGCTCAGCACGGCGGCGAACTACTGAAAGAACGCGGCATCCTTCCCGATATTGTGCACACCTCACTGCAGCGCCGCGCTATCAACACCGCAAATATTGCCCTGGATGCGGCCGACCGCCTCTGGATTCCGGTCAAGCGTACCTGGCGTCTGAACGAGCGTCACTACGGCGCTCTTCAGGGCCTCAACAAGGCTGACGCAGCGGCGGAGCATGGCGAAGCCCAGGTCAAGATCTGGCGTCGCTCCTTTGACGTCCAGCCGCCAGCCCTCGAACCCGGCGACGAGCGTGACCCTCACGTGCAGGAGATGTTCCGCGATGTTCCCAAGGGGGACCTGCCCTACACCGAGTGCCTGAAAGACACCATCGCTCGCGCATGGCCCTACTTCGAGTCCGAGATCAAGCCTCAGATGGAAGCCGGCAAGCGCGTTCTCATTGCGGCCCACGGCAACAGCCTCCGCGCCCTCGTCATGCAGTTCGAGCACCTCACTCCGGAAGAGATCCTTGAGGTCAACATCCCGACCGGCATCCCGTGCTCCTACACCTTTGACAAGGACTGGAACGTTGTCGACAAGCACTACATCGGCGATCCGGCCACCATCGAGGCAAAGATCAACGCCGTTGCCAACCAAGGAAAAGTCAAGAAGTAGCCGTTTTTCTCGAAACGCCGCTCCTCTCGACGTCGTTTTGGGGCAGTGCCGTCTTGACGGCGACCATGCTGGCGCATTCATGGAGCCGTGAGCTGTACGTTGAGGATGTCGAGAGCATCCTCAAGGCCGTGCGATAGCCATCGAGTCTTGCGGGGCCTGCCGTTTGGGTGACAGGTCCCGCATCTCTTTTCGCTAGCATCTGTTCGCAGGGAGCATGATCAACTGCCTTCACGATGGGCACACAAGGGCCGCTGTTGTAGGAAGCTGATGATTACGCAGCTCGGCCTCTCCATGACAGCTCCGCGAGGTGCTCTTGGGGAACTTTGTTCTATCTGTACTAGTACATATATGATAGAATCGTG
>ERZ773022.69-NODE-69-length-99412-cov-6.256217_pt1 | contig 99412 bp, 97 predicted proteins | sample MGYA00580839_ERZ773022 | MGnify/ENA primary metagenome ERZ773022 (study PRJEB29015, sample SAMEA2738020) | human oral metagenome | biome: human oral; feature: human-associated habitat; material: dental | place: China | collected 2044 ...
TCTCTGGATCTGGTGTTGGTTTCTCTGGATCTGGTGTTGGTTTCTCTGGATCTGGTGTTGGTTTCTCTGGATCTGGTGTTGGTTTCTCTGGATCTGGAGTTGGTTTCTCTGGATCCGGAGTTGGCTCTGGATTTGGAATTGGCTTCTCTGGATCTGGAGTTGGCTCTACAGTTTCCTTAATTTCTTTCAAGCCTTCTACCAATTTACTAATTGCATTTGGTGTTAATAAGTTGCTTTCGGCAAGACCATTCTTGTACGCTTCAACAGCTGCTAAGTATTCTTTAGCATCTTGACGATCAATCTTACGAACACGTTCAACTTCAGCATTGTATGCTGCTTCGTCTAATGGTTTATCCTCTTCAACTGGAAGAACGAAGCGTAATTCCGCTGCTGAAATGTGACCAGGGTCCCCATAAGTTTCGTTAGCAGTAAAGACTGCTTTCTTCACTTTAATAGGAGAATCGAAGTTAATGACTTTAGTCTTGGCATTATTTGCCCAACCAGTAAAGTTGAAGTGATGTGCTTGGTCATTTTCATCAAATACTGTTAAGCTACCGCTCATGACACGTCCGTTTTGTCCTGAAGCACGAGGAACATATTCAAAGTGAGTTGATTCCATCGGTTTAGTAAAGGTTACCGTTAATGGTTGTCCCAAGCTGTCTGCTCCATAAGGTGTATGCCATAATGAATTTGTGTTACCATCAAATGCATACCATCCATCTTCTCCTTCTTCTTTCGGAGCCGTAACATCATAGATATCATCCCAGTCTGGAGCTGCACGTTTCACTTCAAGAGCATCTTTAGCAGCGTTAACGCGTTCTATAAGCGCTTTAGCATCATCTACACTAATGTTTTCATCTGCTTCTAATAAAGCTGCTACTGCGTCTTTATAAGCATTTAATGAATCTTGTTTGTAGTTGCCGTTTACAATTGGAGTATTCTTATCGAACGCTTCATCCACAAGCATCTTACCTGTTAACTTGATTTCTTCAATTTCAAGGTTATCTAACATGAAGTCTTTATACCCTTTGAAGTTGATTTCGTTATTGTTTGAATCCCCTTTTGTATCAGCACCACGCGCATTTGAGTAAATACCAATCCAAGTATTTCCACCTTTTTCACCAGTAACATAGAAGCTTACTTTCTTAGGAGTTGATGAATTTTCCCAAGTGTTTTCTAAGTCGTATTTCGTTAATTTATTACGACGAGAGTTTTCGCCATTACCGATGACGAATGAGTATGCTCCATTTGAACCTGCTTCGTATTCGAAAGTTACTTTATAAGTCTTGCCTTCTTCAAAGCGGAAGTTTTGTGGAATTGTTTGGTAAACGAGTTTGTCATATCCTGATAAACCGTTTGTCTTCAATGACCAGTTACCTTCGATAACGTCGTTAACTTTCTTACCGTTCCAGCCACGTTGAGTGTATGGTTCGTGTTTTTCAGATAAGTGAGTACGGTTATCTTGTACGCCTTCAACGTCTCCGACTACGAATGGGAAGATACCTTGAGGCACTTCTTCAAAGTCTTGTTTGAATTTACCATTTCCTGTGTCGTGTTTTTCGTTGTACATGACAGATTGGTTTTCAAATACACGAATTTCATCGAAATAAGTTGCTGCTTCATCTGCATCACGTCCAAGTTCTAATGTCACATTAGAAACATCATCCCCTGTAGTGAAGTATACATACATATTTTGGAAGTAACTTGTGTTATCGATTGTTGCATTCTTTTTCAATGTGTTATGAGCATGTGCTTGAACATAGTTTTTCGCAATAGATTTGTTCGTGTAGTTTGAAATCACTTTATCTCCAACGCGAACTGTAATATCTGCACGAGCATCACTACGGTTATCTACTCCTACATACACTGCGTACTTCGTATTTGGTTTCAAATCAGTTAAGCGTTGTTTCAAGGTTACTCTTTGTTTGTTACCTTGAATACGAAGCATTTCGTTTGCCCCTTGAGATTTCACGATCTCAGCATGTTCGCTGTCACCAGTTTTTTCCCAATGATCTAATGTTCCGCTGTTGAAACCTTGGTCATAGATGTGTAGTCCTTCACTCCATACCATTGTCTTCTTGCCTTGAGGAGCTTTGTAAAGTACATATGGTTGGTACGCATCCCCCGTAATTTGAATCTTACGGTCTGCCCCGACTGTTAATTCGACTAAATCTTTCTTACCTTGGTCTGTTAAACGATAGAGGTATACTTTATCTCCAGTCCAATCGTCTGGAAGTGTCCATTCAGTTGTTCCAGCAGTATTGGTGAAGAAGTACATCTTTTCTTTGTCGCCTGTTAAAGCTTTACCATTTTCATCCCAGTTCCATGGTACTAAGTAGCTTCCGCCATTTTCAATAACACGACCGTTTAGTGTAGTTACACGTTTGCGGTAGTCTGGGCTATTAGGGTCGTTCGATTGACGAACAATCTTCACTTCGTCTCCCTTGTCATTTGTTAAATCAATTTCCATTTCTGGAGTCCACTTGTAGTTTTGACCATTGTCGCTCATTGCAACTGGATTTCCGTTGACCCATTTAGAGACTTTGTAGTGTTGGAAGTACTTCGTCATAATGTTGTTTTCGAAGAGGTTACGAATATATCCTTCGTAGTCGCTTCGACCTTGCCATCCTTCGAAGTCTTTCATGTTATATCCACCAAGTAATGGATAGTTAGCGGCACCACCGTAGCTTGGATAGTCACCCACCCATGAGTCTTTTTGGTGGTTACGGATGAATCGAGTGATATTTGAGTTTATTCCTTTCAGTGTATATCCACCGTAAGTTAAGTCAGCTGCCCAGTGTTGGAATGTTGAATCATATTCCGCACCGAAGCCCCACTCGATTGCCATACGCCATCCTTGAGCGTTTAATTCTTTTGCAAGTACGTGAGTTGGCCAAGCAGTGTTATCTCCTGATTGTCCGTTACCCCAAACGTCCACATAAATAAAGTCTAAGTCGCCACCAAGTTTTTCTCTTAATTCTTTCCAACGAGCTAAACGGCCATGAGCTAAGTCATATTCTGCATCAATGTTAATACCTTGGTCTAACCAGTTCCAACCATACATATAAGTTCCGTCAGAATTCTTACGTAAGATTGCTTCGCTGAAGTATTTAGATTCAGGATATGTTTCAGAAGCATTTACGTGAATACCGATTTTAGCTCCGTATTCTTTTGCTCTCGCTAATAATTTCTTGAAGTCTTCAACGCCACCGATTCTCTTACCGATATCTGCATAGTTTAAGTGACCTGAGTCGTGACCTTCACTGCCATACCCTTTAAGTAGGATCGATTGGCCTAATCCGTCTGTGTGTAAGTTAATCTTCTTAATACCATCTAATGTCATTAAGAATGGGTTTTGCGCTTGAGATGCGAAGTTCATCGCAATACGATAGGCTACTAAATCTGGAACAGATTCTGCCCCTTTTGGATTGTTCATGATATTACGATAGGCAATCGCGCCATCTTGCCAGTCCACGACATTATCTTTGTTTAAGTCTTTTGTAATGACAACTTTTGAACTTGGCAATTCTAAAGTATATTCAGGGTATACCAAATTCTTATATGCACGTTGATACCAATATGGTGAGCTTTGAATTCCTAAGTAGTTCACACCTTCTACTCTTTGTAATGCAGTAGTAAGACGTGCAAAGTCATTTCCTTGATAAGTGAATTGTGAATTACTCCAAACAGATGCTGACAATTCATTTGAGGACACAAATCCATACATAAATCCATAAGTATATTCATTCATTTTTCCAGAATGTAAATCTAAATGGTAATCTCCAGATCTGTGAGTGTTTGTAGACATTTGTGCCCCATCAAATTTGGCATTTTGTTTGTTAGATCCTACTGAAACAAGTGTATTTCCAGGAAATTCAATGGTTTGAATGAGTTTACGAACATTGTCTACCGGTTTGCCCATTTCAACGTTATTTTTATTGACTACTTTAGTAACGTCAAAATGCATTTCGTTTCCAACTAATTGTAATTTAACAGTAATCTCAGCATTGATGAATTCATCGTCATTTCTTACTGTCATCACATACTCAGCTGTTTTATCGTCAATTTTACGATATTGAACTTCTGGTTTAACTAAAACGCCATTGATAGACATTTTATCAATTTTTTGAACTTGACCTGTTAATGTCTTACCATCTAATTCATATTCTTTAACACGTGGAAACGCCGTGTCGATGATGGCTTTTAATTGTTCAGATTGTAAAGTTTCATAATGAACATCATGGTCATTACGACGGAGACCATCATCAGCTGCTGGAGCTTCTTCTTCTGGTTTAATGTTCTCTTGATTATCCGCTTTGATCGATACAGATGTTAATTCCTTATAATATGATCCCGCTTTAAGGTAAACTTTATTGACATCAGCTAAAGCGTTCTTGACAGCTTCTGGAACGACTTCTGTGCTAAATAAAGTTTGTCCATTATTTGTAGCGTTTAATTGACCATCTTTCTTGTAAACGATAGATAGGTGGTTTTCTGCCCCTGCATTAGGTGCTTCTACACGAGTCTTGCTATACCATGTGTTTACACCTGGTCCTTTGTATTGCCAGAACCAACCGCCCTTGTCATACCCTACAAAGATATTGTTGTCATTATCTTTATATTTTAGATATACCCCAAAGCGAGTTTCAGCTGGAGGAGTGTTTGCCTTAAACGTTAAGTCAACGCTTACATTTCCTTCCGCATCCGCTTGTAAGCCAGCTTTTTCAAATAAAGCTTCGTTTGCTCCATTGTCGTTTTCCTTAGTTGAAGTTAATTTGTTGTAACGTACTCCGCCTTCTTCAACGACTTCAACATTCCCTTTCACACGGCTTACTGAGTCCCACTCTTTTTTCACTTCGGCTGTTGCTTCACGAGTTTCACCTGATGCTGCTGGTTTAGCTTCAGTTGGTTTAGCTTCAGCAGGTTTAGCTTCAGCAGGTTTAGCTTCAGCAGGTTTAGCCTCCTCTTTTTCGGTTGCAGCTTCAGTAGCTTTTTCTTCTACTTTATCAGTTGCCTCCGTGTTTGCAGCTTCATTAGAAACTGCTTCTTTTTCTTCTTTTGGCGCTACTTCAGTTGCTTCGGCACCAGATTCTAATGCTGGTTTCTCCTCAGCAGTGGCCGCCGCCTCACTTGGCGTGTTTTCTACGGCTGTCGCTACTACCTCTGTTGCAGCAGCTTCAGTTGCAGAAACTGGTTGAAGTGTGCCAAAAAAGAAAGCCCCGATGATAACTGAACATGTACCAACAGTGAGCTTTCTAATAGAGAAGCGCTGTCTCTTCTCCATATTTTGACGATTATACATAATACCCCTCCTTAAATTGTAAAAACGTTTACACAATTAATTTTAGCACTTCCTCTACAATACCACTTGGACTTTTTTGCTCTTTACTAGTACTATTTTGCTCTTTTTAAAACGCTTTCATATTTTCTTCGAAGAATTAGCAGAATTAAATCAAAAAGACTCCTAGCAACCTTTGCTAGGAGTCTTCTTTTCGTTATTTTTGTCCCATATCTTTCACTTTCATAATACGAGTGATACTTGCTCTCTCGTTTTCTTCAAGTTTCATTTCGATAAAGTAAATCGTTTCTTCTAATTGTGGGATCAATCGATATTCAAGGGCGTTTACACGTCGTCTTGTTTTCTCGATTTCATCTGCTAGCAATTGACAAGTTTTTTCAATCTCTGTCAATTCTAGCAATTCATTTAATACATTTGAGATTTGCTCTACGGAATCATCAATTTCACTGTTCGAGTTTAAGTAACCATATTTAAAGTCACTTTCCTCCGTTTCATCTTTCACTGTGAAATGCATTTCTGGAACATATACACTCATAATGTTCTTTTCTTGAAGGTCCAAGGATACGCTTTGTGGTGGAATAGCCACAAGCTCTTCGATGAACGCTTCTTCCAACGTTGCTTTTGCAAGAACGAAGCTCTTCATCCCTGCCACAAGACGATTTTCAACCGCCTCACGCAACGCATTGTTTTTACGAATTAATTCGATGAACTGACGCATTAACTCATCTTGTTTATCCTTTAGGAGTTTATGCCCCCTTTTCGACACGACAAGACGATGTTTTAATTTCGTCAATTCCATACGAGTTGGTTTGACGTTCAATCGTGCCAAAGGAATCACTCCCCTTTCGGAAGAAATTCATCTAATAACTCGTCCTTGATACGTTTTAATTCCGTACGCGGTAAGATGGATAGTAATTCCCATCCTAAATCAAGTGTTTCTTGAATAGAACGGTTCTTGTAGAAGCCTTGTCCAACATATTCACGTTCGAAACGTTCAGTGAATTCTACATATTTCTTATCTGTTTTTGATAATGCAGATTCCCCTAATACAACGGCAAGTTCTTTCGCTTGTTTACCAGTTGCATAAGCCGCGAATAATTGGTTCATCGTTGGAGCGTGGTCCTTACGAGTCTTTCCTTCACCTGAACCTTTATCTTTTAGACGAGATAATGAAGGCAATACGTTAATTGGAGGTTGAATCCCTTGTTTATCAAGAGCACGGTCCAAAATAATTTGTCCTTCTGTAATATATCCTGTTAAGTCAGGGATTGGGTGAGTAATATCATCTTCAGGCATTGAAAGGATTGGAATTTGCGTTACAGATCCCGGTTTCCCAACAATACGTCCTGCACGTTCGTAGATTGTAGAAAGGTTTGTATATAAGTAACCTGGATATCCACGACGTCCTGGAACTTCACGACGAGCCGCTGAAATTTCACGAAGCGCTTCACAGTAGTTTGTCATATCTGTCATGATAACAAGTACGTGCATTCCTTTTTCAAACGCTAAGTACTCAGCTGTTGTAAGAGCGATTTTTGGAGTCGCAATACGTTCAATTGCTGGGTCGCTAGCAAGGTTAAGGAACATCACTGAACGGTCAATCGCACCTGTCTTACGGAAGTCTTCCATGAAGTATTCCGCTTCGTCGAAGGTAATCCCCATTGCAGCAAATACTACCGCGAATTTTTCATCGCTATTTAATACAGTCGCTTGACGTGCGATTTGGGCCGCTAACTCTTTATGAGGAAGCCCTGAACCAGAGAATACTGGTAATTTTTGCCCACGAACAAGAGTGTTCAAGTGGTCAATAGCTGAAATCCCTGTTTGGATAAATTCATCCGGATAGTCACGAGAAACTGGGTTAATCGCTTGTCCGTTTACGTCTAAAGTCGCTTCTGGAAGGATTTCTGGGCCGTTATCCATCACGTTCCCCATCCCATCAAAAATACGACCAATCATGTCTTCAGATACGTTTAATGATAATGGTTTACCACGGAAACGTACTTTTGTATCACGAATGTTAATACCGCTTGGTCCTTCAAAAATCTGAACCATCGCTTTATCTTCGTTTACTTCCAGTACTTGTCCATGACGTAATTCACCATTTTGTAATTGGATTTCAACCAACTCATCATATTTAACGCCTTCGACTTGTTCAACCATCATTAAAGGGCCAACAACTTCACTAATCGTACGATACTCTTTAAGCATGTGTCATCCCTCCATGTTGAATTGTTTTTTCGATATCAGCTTTGATTTGCGCTTTAATTTCTTCAAAGCGTGCAATCTCAGCTTCTGGAATATATTTAGAACGAGCAATACGATCACGTACTTCTTCTGTTCCATCCATAATTTCCGCATAGTAAGAACCAAGTTTCATCGCTTTACGAGCTTCTTTTTCAAACGTTAAGATCAGCTCTAACATACGATATTGTTTTTCACGTGATGTAAATGTATCAACATCGTCAAATGCGTTTTGTTGTAAGAAGTCTTCACGAAGAGATTTCGCGATAGTCATTGTTAAACGGTCACGTTCAGATAATGATTCAAGACCTACTAAACGAACGATTTCTTCTAAGCTTGCTTCTTCTTGTAATGTGTTCATGGCATGTTGAACAAATTCAGACCAGTTCGAATGCACATTCTCATCCATGTATTTACCCACTTCTGGGTCATACAATGAGTAAGAAGTTAACCAGTTCATAGATGGGAAGTGACGTTTTTGCGCCAATGTTGCATCTAATCCCCAGAATACTTTCGCTACACGTAATGTATTTTGTGTAACTGGTTCAGATGTATCTCCCCCTGGAGGTGATACGGCACCGATAGCAGTGATCGTCCCTTCACGACCTTCGCTCCCTAGTGTTTCAACACGTCCTGCACGTTCGTAGTATTCTGCGATACGGCTTCCTAAGTAAGCTGGGTAACCTTCGTCCCCTGGCATTTCTTCTAGACGTCCAGACATTTCACGAAGCGCCTCTGCCCAACGTGAAGTTGAGTCTGCCATGATAGCTACGTTATATCCCATATCACGGAAGTATTCCGCAATGGTAATTCCTGTATAAATAGACGCTTCACGAGCCGCTACCGGCATGTTAGAAGTGTTTGCGATTAAGATTGTACGTTCCATGATGGATTCGCCAGTTGTTGGGTCAATCAATTCAGGGAATTCGTTCAATACGTCTGTCATTTCGTTTCCACGTTCCCCACAACCTACGTATACTACGATATCCACGTCTGCCCATTTCGCGATTTGGTGTTGCACCACTGTTTTACCAGCTCCGAATGGTCCTGGTACAGCTGCTGCTCCCCCTTTTGTAACTGGGAAGAAAGTATCGATAACACGTTGTCCTGTTAACATTGGAACTTCCGTGTTTTTCTTTACTTTATACGGACGACCACGACGCACTGGCCAACGTTGAATTAAGTTGAAATCACGGACGCCTGATTCTGTTTCGATTTGGTACACTGTATCTTCAATTTTGAAGTTTCCAGCTTCCACTTTTACTAATTTACCTTTAACACCGTAAGGCACCATGATTTTATGTTGTACAACTTTTGTTTCTTGTACATAACCAATAATGTCTCCGGCTTCTACTTCTTGACCTACTGTTGCAGTAGGAATGAATTCCCACTCTTTTTCACGGTCAAGTGCATCCACGTTTGTTCCGCGGACTAAGAAGTCACTTTGTGATACTTCTTTAAATTTATTGAGGGGACGTTGAATCCCATCAAACATTTGAGATACAATCCCTGGCGCCAATTCAACAGATAATGCTTCCCCTGTTGTTTCGACGGGTTCTCCTGGTCCAATTCCTGAAGTTTCTTCATATACTTGAATGGATGCAATATCTTTACGCATTTCGATGATTTCACCGATAAGGCCTAGATGACCTACACGACAAATATCTTGAATATTCGCATCTTCCATTCCTTCAGCAGTCACAAGAGGACCTGATACTTTTACGATTCTTCCGATCTTCACTGAGGTACCTCCCTTAGTTTCGTGTATTGGTTGGTTATAAGATGTTTTGTCCAACCGCTTTTTCAACATTTTCTTGAATTCTTGATTTTCCAATTCCTAAAGACCCTTTATGGTTCGGAATGAGAATGATGGCTGGTGAAATTTCCGCATCATAACGACGAATCGTTTCCGGAATCTGACTAGCAATAGCTTCCGTTACATAAATGATGCCAACTTCATCTTCAGCTAGTTCATCAATCATCCTACGTGCCGTTTGCGCTTCGTGGCAAGGATACACGTTAAATCCTAAAATTTTAAAAGGAAGGATGGAATCTTTGTCGCCAACTACGGCAATTTTATGAGACATAAACTGGTCGCATCCTTTCTCTTAATTGTTCTTCTGTAAACTCATTGTCCACACCGACTAGTAATAGACGGAGGTTTTTGACTTCCATCTCAAGCGCATGAATATACGCAAGACTAGGCAGTGGTCCAAATGGTTCAAAAGTCGCTTCTTCTAGAATTCGATGAATCAATTCTTCTTTTAATAATTCCAATGCAAAGACTGGATGTTCTTCCTGTTCTAAAATCGCAACAAACTTGTCATAGTATGGAACGTGACGATAAAGGTCGATCAGAGCTTCTGTACCTTTTTCAAGTACTTCGTCGATTAATAACGTCTTATCTACAGTACCTTCGCTAGACAATACCCCGATTAAGAATGAGCGGGATTGTTTTTGCTTTGTGGCACGAATTAAAGTCGTGATATTTTCCATATCAATCATAATGTTCACGATTTGATGGATGACCTCTTGATTCATCGTACGGTCGATGAGTCGAAGATGTTTGAAATAGTAGCGATCCATGAACACATCAGCCGCTTCGAGGCGACCAAAGTTTTCAAAATCTGCATACGCTTCACGAACCCCTTCAATCATGATGTCTGGTACATCGAGTGAATCTTGAGTTTCGACTAATTGATTTAATGTATCGAAGGAATAACGTCCTAAGGGTACACATAAATGTTTTAAGTCTTTTCCTGAGAACTTCGATTTCAGAAGAACTTTTAAATTATGGTAAGTGTAACGAATCGAGAATACATCAAGCAGTGATGCATCCGGAATGAGTTCTAACACCTCATCATAGTTGCGTTTTAAATGGGCATCTAGGACGGGGTCGAACTGTCTTGATTCAAGAACTTCTTGTACATCTACCTCATAACTTGTCTTTTGCAAGGCTTCTAATGCTTGTTGTAAGGATTTAGATACGAGAATCCCATTCAATTGTTCCTTGGACAGTAATTGCTGTTCAAGAATACGAACGGTCGTATTCACTCCTGAATAGGCTAAATCATTCATTCCATCCCTCCTTACCCAATGAATGCTTTTCTAGCTAAGATAGGTGAATATTCTTCTTTTAAATCTTCAATTAATGCATCGAATAAATAGTTATATTCGATACCTTCTTGTTTCAACACAAATCCCGCTTTCTTTGGAAGAGTTGCAGTTTCGATTTGAACGAAGGCAAATTGCGAAGTTAATGCGAGTTTATCTTCATCACTCAAACGAGAAACAGTTTGTTCTCCAAAAGTAAGAGTTGTTTGTTGTTGTTTTGGTAATTTGCGAATAGCTGACTCGATAAAGAGACGTAATGTTTCCCCACTCCAGGTTGACATTACTTGTAGAACGTCCTCAAATACACTCTCAAGAAGTTCACGTTTGACGCGCAAGACTTCTTTTTTACTTGCGTTCAAAATAGTCTGTTGCTCTTTTTCGTATTGTGATTTTGCTTCTTGTTTTAATGCCGTTTTCTTCGCCATTTCTTGTTGCGAATATTGGGCATTCATTTGATTGATGCGTTCTTCTTGTTCTTTAGTAGCAACCTCAATTCGCTGCTTTGATTCTTTTTCTAAATCCGCTAGAATAAGTTGTTTTAGTTGCTCTAAATCTTTCAAGAATACCCCTCCTCTTAACCTTTGTTAATAATAATTAAGATAGAAGCAAGTAATCCTAAGATTGCGTAAGTTTCAACCATTGCGGCAAAGATAATCCCTTTAGTAGATTCTTCAGGTTTTTTCGCTAAGATTTGTACCCCTGCTGCTGCTACTTTACCTTGAGCAATTCCTGAGAATAAACCAGTGAATGCGATTGGTAAAGCTGACATGAATAAGTATAAACCAGTTGCTAAAGTCATTGAAGCTGACATGTTAATCATGATGAAGAAGGCAACGATGAATCCGTAGATCCCTTGTGTACCAGGTAATAGTTGTAAGATTAATGCTTGAACGAATTTTTCAGGTTGTTCTTTAATTAAGGCAGCAGCTGCTTCACCGGCAATCCCTACCCCTTTTGATGATCCAATCCCTGAGAAGATAATGGCAATTGCCATCCCTAGAGCAGCAAAGATTTGCCCTCCACCATTTTCAGCGAAAAATGTTAACCAGTTTGTCATAATTATATTTCCTCCATTTATTCTGATTTCTGTTGTTTAATATCAACGTATTTTTCATATGTTTTGAACGGTTTTAATGCGTGGCCGCCGCCGTCGTAGAATTTACCGAAGAATTCAACGAACTGAAGACGTAAGCCGTGAACATAAGCCCCAAGGAATGAAAGGAAAATATTCAACCCTTGTAATGCTACGATTAAGAAAATCCCTGCTGTAAAGCGTGCAATTGGTGGAAGGAATCCAACCAACATATTGAACGCGCTCGCGATACTTCCTCCTGATACAGCTAACGCCATTAAACGCGTATAACTCACGACGTCTGCTACGTATCCACTAATTCCGTACAAGTTATATAGACCGCTTGCCAAACCGCCCCACTTGTTTTCACTTGTTAAGACAGTTACGACTACAATCGCAACGGCTGCAATAATCGCAATCGATGAACCGATTGTTGCAATCCAAGAAATATTGAGTACCATTCCTCCTAAGACATAAAGAATGATTCCCGTAATAATCGCTAACCATCCAAGATGACTTGTATAGGCATCGGTATATGCTTTTTTCTTCAGATTTGAGTAAGCCCCTAGTGATAAGCCGACCATAATTTGAATAACCCCGAAGATAATCGATAAGATCATAATCGTAATGAGGTCTTTAGATAATGATAGTGGCTGGAATGGTAAATCCGCACCGAATGCTGATCCAAATACAATCCCCCAGATCATGACTGGGTAGCTGAGTAAGTGGAAGAACTTCAAGTTACGAGTCATTCCTTTATCAAAATGGAAGAACTTCAACATAATGAAAGTTCCTAACCAGAGAAGTGCACCATACCCTAAGTCTGCTGCCATCATCCCGAAGAAGACGAGATAGAATGGTGCAGTAAATGGTGTTGGGTCTAATTCTCCGTATTTTGGCAATCCATACATTTCTGTTAGAGTTTCGAATGGTTGTAAGAAGGCATTGTTTTCTAAAACAGTTGGCACTTCTTCGTATTCCTCTTCGGAAATCTCAAGTGGTAAGAAGACATATTCGCCTTCTCCTAATTTTTCTTTCAGTTGACCCTCAACAGTCTCTGCTGCTTTTTGAGTCATCCACCCTTGAAGTACGAATACATGTTGACCATTCACCAATTCATTTTTGGCTTGTTCTTTTTGCAATTCATTGTAGGTTACTTCAGAAGAAAGTTGTAACTGGCGAAGAAGATCTTTTTCTTCTTGCAAGTCTTCTAATACTTTCTTTTTAGCTTCAACCACTGCTTGTTGCGCTTTTAGATTTTTCTCCAATTCAATCGAAGGAGCTTCATCAAACGCGTACCATACGATACTAAAGTGCGCTCTTGCTAACTCTTCTTTAGCAGCTTGTTGTGCTTTTCTTGGATAAGTCACCAATAAGCCGATTTCTTCACGTGTGTGATACACTTCGTGAACCGAGATTAATTCACTCTGTTTTAAGCCTTCTAAGTAAGCATTATCTGTTGCTTGAGGAATAGTTCCCATTTTTGTTTTGGTATATGGGTGTTTAAAGATATCTTTCGGATAGAAATCAAGCACACTCCACTTACGAAGTAGCACCTCTTTCTCACGAAGTTCCTTTAATTCCTCGTCTTTCTTACGAAGAGTTGTACGAATACTCTCTACATGTTCCACTAATGCATCAGTGTCCCATTTTTGCACTTCTTGTTGTAATTCAGAAAGTGTAAATTGCTCTTTTGGAGTTTTTAACTTCTGAATCAATGACGGTTGCTTTTGATTTTTTTCTACAAAAGTAATTGCCGCATGAATCCCTTCAAATTTTTGTTGAAGAGCATTCAGTCTCTCCGCATCCGCTTCTTGTAAAGCGATAGACTCCTCGGTAAATAGTTCTTTCGCCTGTTCTAATGAGGTTACTTCTAAAGATTGTAATTCTTGAATGGCATCTAATAGGTCATTTTGCTTGTTAGTTGGAGCAATCAACATAACCTTACTCATTTTAGCTATCGCCATATCTCTTCAACACCTCCTTCACAGTATCCTGAACTAAATCCTGCTTCAGATGATTGAAACGTTCTGTTAGTATAGCAATCTCCGCTTGTTCGTCTTCTTTCACTTTCGCTTCGAATTCCGCTTTCTTTTGTTGATTTTTTTCTTTCAACTCAGCTTTATACAATTCTAGCGAATGTTCCATATTCGATTTTGCTTCGTTCACTCGTTGATCTGTCGCTTCATGTGTTTGGGATAATTGTTCATCGAACTTTTCCTTCAACGCTTTCGCTTCAGATTCAATGGCTAAAACAGAATTTAGAATCTCTTGACTCATGTGACACCTCCAATCCATTCGTTTTCACGAATAGTAAAATGCTTTCTCTACTATTATAAACTTTATTTTGATTTCATTCAAACGTTATTTTCCTATATTTTCGGGCAAACTCAAACTTTATAAATAGGAAGAAACAAAACTTTTTTTGAAAAAATTTTTCTTTTCTATTGCTTTTTAGAACATTTGTTCGTATAATAAATATGCAAACAAATGTTCGGAGGTATCGAAAATGGAACAACGCAAATCAACATTTACATCATTTATCAAACCATTAATCAATAAACTACAAGTCTCTCAAGAGGAGTATGAAGAAAGAGATGTGTTCTTTAAACCAACTGTCATGCCACTCATCGACGTGGTTGAACAAATTCACCACAGCTTTTACTTCAAGAAACTAATCGTACTCCACTTCGAGAAATACGATAACGCTGGGAATTTAGTTACATTCACGAAGAACGGTATGATTAAGAGCACTATTCAAATGAATAACCACTTTGTATTTTTAGAAGAAGGTTCAAACATCACTCATATCTTGAATGTGGATCAAATCGTTTCTTGCATGGAATTAGATTAAACCTGCAATTATCATATGTGGTAATTATCATATATGATAATTTTCTCTTTTCATTAGAAATTTGAATCAAGACAAAAAATGCACTCACAAATACTATTGTGAGTGCATTTTTGTAGGGATTTCTTGATTTTATGTAGTTGAGTTTCTTTTCAATAATTATCCGCATCCACTTCAACGCAGTGGTTTAAGTGAGGCACATCCTTGAAGTTGAACTCGAAAAGGCAGAAACGACGTCCACTTCGACAAATATCCGCATGACTACAAGTAGTCCTTTGCGTTATTTGTCTCCAGTGATTCGTTTCTAAGCGCCTTTTCTCGTATCCTACAAAATCGGAGCAAACAGTCTTGCGAATTTCTGTTTAAATCTCTTCCAGCGGTCTTGTTTTTCGAAGTATTTTTCGTTAGCAATCGTACAGTTTCTCAAGTCATTTATAAATTCTTCTTCGACTTGTTTAGCAAACTGTTCGTTATAAACGAAGGCATTGACTTCGAAGTTCAATCGGAAACTTCTCATATCGAAGTTTGATGTTCCAACGGTTGCGATTTCGCCGTCAATAACCATTGACTTAGCATGAAGAAATCCTTTTTGATACACGTATATTTTCACGCCTGATTTCAATAGTTGGCTTGCATAGTATTCGGTCGCACGATATACAACAGGATGATCCGGTTTACACGGAATCATGATGCGTACATCTACTCCTGACATCGCCGCAATGATTAATGCTTCTTGCACACTTTCATCCGGAATAAAATACGGTGTTTGAAGCCAAACCGATTTCTTCGCCATTAAAATCATCTTAATCAGACCAAGTTTAATATTTTGAACATCACTATCCGGACCTGTCGATACGACTTGAATGGTATTCTCGCCTTCAGATTCGATTAATGGGAAATACTCTGGGATAAACTCTCGTCGTTTATCCTCTTTTACCGCCGCATTCCAATCGACTAAGAAACGAGATTGTAATGAGTAAACAGCATCTCCATGAATGCGGAGATGAGTATCACGCCAAGCACCCAGTGGTCCTTTTCCTAAATATTCGTCCCCAATATTAAAACCACCAACATAGCCAACTTTACCATCAATAACAACAATCTTACGGTGGTTACGGTAGTTGATACGCCAGTTGATAAATCCTAATGTGTACCCGAAGAAGGCAACAGACTGGCCACCAGCGTCATGCAATCTATTCCAGAAAGCATTGAGCGTCTTACGAGAACCTAAGGCATCATAAATCACAAGAACTTCAACGCCTTCTTGCGCTTTTTCAATCAATAGTTCCATGATTTCTTCGCCAATTTCATCCTGGTTAAAAATGTAATACAAAATATGAATGTGGTGCTTTGCACTCTTAATATCTTCTTTTAGACGGTCAAACTTTTCTTTCCCATCTACAAATATCTCTACATCATTATTGTCAGTAATAATCGCATCATCGGCTTCAAGGAAGAAAGAGGCTAAGTCTTCGTGATGCGTACTCTTAAAACGAAACTTCGCAGGACTCATTTGTTCCTTCTTATACGCAAGTTCACGCTGTTGTTGCTCTACGAGTTCTTGCAACCCCACTGTTTCTTGCGCACGTAAATTAAAGATGCGTTTTTTACGGATGCGACGACCAAAGAAGAAGTAAATGATAAATCCGATAACTGGAAGCATCACAAGGACAATAAGCCATCCCCAAGTTGCCGCTATTTCACGAGGCTCACGGAAAACCGTTATCACAGCGGCAGTCGTATTCAAGAAAATAATGATAAAAAGAATCGAACTAAAAACTCCCATTTGCTCTCCTCTCAAATTTTAAAGAAAAAAGACCGCGACGAATCAGGGTCTTTCTCTTTTTTACTATTAATCGTTTAATAAATGTGATTGTTCACGACGAGATAAGAATCGCGTTCCTTTTGGAATATAGAGCGAACGTTTCACGTAAATTGGTGTTACTAAAAGTACAAGTGTCACCACTAATGTCACGGCAAAGCTCAACCCAAAGCCTAGGAATCCTTGTCCTAATGCAACTTTTTCAGAAGCAAGTAGTGTTGGTGCTCCAATTGCTGTACCAATTGCATGGAAACCATAGCTTACAAAAGTTGCAATGAGACTTGCTGTCACAACGTTTAATGTTGTTGATGATGTACGCGCATTGAAGGCTGTACGAACCGTGTTACGGGCAAAGAAGCCTGCAACACCCACAAATCCATATGCCATTACAGAATCATGGAAAGGAACCATAAAGTATCCTGCTCCACTTGGATGAATGAACATGTGGATGACACCAAATAAGGTGCTTGCAATACATCCCCATACTAAACCGCGACGTAATGCCACAAAGATTAATGGGATAATCGCTAAGTCCACAACAAACGGTAATGCTTCTTGTGGAATGAAAGATAAGACTACTGAAACCACTACGGCTCCAAGTACTTCAAGTAAGATTTTAACTGCTTTTGAATTCATTCTAATCTCCTTAAATTCAATTATTTCTTATAGTTCGAAGCTTCCATAATCATCGGTAGGATGACTGGGCGACGTTTTGTTTTATCGAATAAGTAGCGACTTAATGCGTCTCTAACTTCTTGTTTGAGGCGTGGCCATTCGAAATCCTCACTCGCCAAGTTTTCTTCGACAACATCCGTCACAATCTTTTGCGCTTCTGTTAAGAGTTCTTCACTCGTCTTCATATAAACGAATCCGCGTGAAATGATTTGTGGACCGCTAAGGATTTTTCCTAGACGTCTTGAAATGGTCACAACGGCTACGAATACACCGTCTTCTGACAGAATCTTACGGTCTTTTAGAACGATATTTCCGATATCTCCTACACCAATTCCATCGACTAGGACATTTCCTGCAGGAACTTGACCAGATGCATACATACGTCCATTCTCGATTTCCACGACATCCCCTTTACCAGGAATGAAGATGTTTTTATATGGAATTCCTAATTCATTGGCTAGTTCCGCATGCGCTAAGAGGCTACGATATTCGCCTTGAACTGGAATGAAGAATGTCGGTTGCAATAAGTTCAGCATTAATTTCAAGTCGTTTGGAGTTGCGTGTCCACTTGATTTCTTGCTGTTGGCCATTTCGAACACTTCCGCATCGGCACGGTAAATTAAGTCTTTCGTACGTGCGATTTGTGTTTCCATTGCGACAGATGGGGTTGTCGCGATATAGACTAAGTCGCCTTCGTGTAAGTTCACTTGACGGTGACGTCCAAGTGCCATTTTTTGCAATGCTTTAATTGGCTCTCCCGCATTTCCTGTTTCTAAGATAACTAATTCGTGATCTTCTAATTTCTTCATTTGGTTGAAGCTAACGATAAAGTCTTTATCTGGAACAGTTAGTTTATTTAAGCTCAATGCAATATTGACGATTTCTTCTAGTTCAGATCCTGTTAGGAAAATCTTACGTCCTGACTCATAGGCTGCATTAATGACTTGTTGAATACGTAAAATATTACTTGCAACGCAGGCAACAATAATACGGCCTTCTGCATTCATGAACGTCTCTAACATCGTTTCTGCTACTTTACGGTCGCTGACGTTTTCTACAGTGCTTTCTGCATCACTAGAATCGCTAAGAAGCGCTAATACATAGTCTTCACCGACGTCTGCTATACGTCCAAAGTTTGTTTGATATTCCACTGCAGCACTTTGGTCGAACTTGAAGTCCCCAGTGTACACAATATTTCCTTCGCTCGTTTTAATCACAATTGCTAATGAATCTGGAATCGTATGCGTTGTTTTGAAGAATTTAACAGTTGCGCTTGGGAAATCAATTTCCGTATTTTCTGTCACTTCATGATAGTCGTTAAATCCTTTAACCACATTTGAAGATTCGACATAGTATTTCGCTAATGCAATCGTTAGTTTTGAACCAAATACCGGTGCATCGATGTTTTGTAAGAAATAAGGCAACGCGCCTACTGCATCGGCATGACCGTGCGTTAAGAACACCCCTGCAATACGGTCTCTATTTTCTTCTAAGTATGTGAAATCAGGAATGACAACATCAATCCCTAATAGTTCGTCTTCAGGATAGACAAGACCGCAATCTAAGACGAAGATCTCTTCTTCCACTTCAACGGCATATAAACTCTTACCGTTTTCTCTCACGCCACCAAGTGCGATGATTTTAATTGAACTCATGGTTAACCTCTCATTTTCTATTATTTAAATTGATTCCTTTGGGCAGAATCCACCACCCTATATACTCTATAAGAATACCATATTTGTCGTTTTTTTGCGAACATCAAAGAATCCATGAAGTGCTCTATTGCTGTACTTTTGAAAGAAACAAAAAAGCCCCTGCAAAATGCAGAGGCTATCTCCAATTCAGATTATTCTTTATCTTCTTTTGGTAATAATGCTTTACGGGATAAGTTGATACGTCCTTGTCCGTCGATTTCGATGACTTTAACAGTCACTTTGTCGCCTAGAGCAAGTACATCTTCTACTTTACCAACGCGTTCGTGTGCTAATTCAGAAATATGAACTAATCCATCTTTTCCTTTAGCGATTTCTACGAATGCACCGAATTTTTCGATACGGCGTACAGTTCCTTCGTACACTTGACCTACTTCGATTTCACGTGTTAAATCTTCGATGATTTCTTTTGCACGTTGAATCATAGCAGCATCTGTAGAAGCAATCGATACGTGACCTTCTTGGTCGATATCGATTTTAACGCCTGTTTCGTCGATGATAGCGTTGATTGTTTCACCACCACGTCCGATAACGACTTTAATCTTATCAGGATGGATCGAAATCATTTCAATCTTAGGTGCATATGGGCTTAACTCTTTACGAGGTTCCGCAATTGTAGATGTTAACTCTTCAAGAATTTCAAAACGTGCTTTCTTCGCTTGTGTTAAAGCTTCACGTAAGATTTGTTCTGTAATTCCTTGGATCTTAATATCCATTTGAAGAGCTGTAATTCCGTCTTTTGTACCCGCTACTTTAAAGTCCATGTCTCCTAAGTGGTCTTCTAACCCTTGGATGTCAGTTAAGACTGTGTAGTTTGTACCGTCAGAAATAAGACCCATCGCAATCCCTGCTACAGGTGCTTTAATTGGCACACCAGCAGCCATCAATGCTAATGTTCCCGCACAAATACTTGCTTGAGAAGAAGAACCGTTTGATTCTAATACTTCTGATACAAGACGGATTGTGTAAGGGAAGTCTTCTGGACTTGGAATGACTTGTTTCAATGCACGTTCCCCTAGCGCACCGTGACCAATTTCACGACGACCTGGGCTACCAGCACGACCTACTGAACCTACAGAGAATTGTGGGAAGTTGTAGTGGTGAATGAATCGTTTGCCTTCTTCGATTCCTAAACCATCAATCACTTGATATTCTCCAAGAGGTGCAAGTGTTGCTGAAGTTAATGCTTGCGTTTGTCCACGAGTGAATAAACCTGAACCGTGAACACGTGGTAATAAGTCGATTTCTGAAGATAATGGACGAATTTCGTCAATCTTACGACCATCAGGACGTACTTTTTCTTCAGTGATTAAACGACGTACTTCGTCTTTTTCTAAGTTATCTACTAATTGAGAAACTTGTTTTAGAAGTCCTGCTTTTTCATCGTTTTCTTCTAAGACAGCTTCGAAGTGCTCGATGGCTGTTTCTTTCACTTTTTCGATGTTTGCTTCACGCGCTAATTTCTCTTCTGTTTGAATTGCATGAATCATCGCTTGGCTGAATAAATCTTTTACTTGTGCTTCGATATCCGCATCAAATGAAAGTAAAGTCACTTCCATTTTTTCTTTACCAACTTCGCGAACGATTTCTTCTTGGAAAGCTACTAATTTTTTGATTTCTTCGTGACCGAATAATAATGCTCCAAGCATATCTTCTTCGTTCACTTCTTTTGCTGAACTTTCTACCATGTTGATGGCAGTTGCAGTACCGGCTACAGATAATTCGATATCTGAGTTTTCTTTTTGTTCAGTAGTTGGGTTAATCACGTATTCACCGTTCACACGACCTACGTCTACCCCAGCGATTGGTCCATCAAATGGAATATCTGAAATACATAATGCTAATGAAGAACCAAACATTGCTGCCATTTCTGGTGGGCAGTTAGGATCTACTGACATTACAGTATTTGTGATTTGCACTTCGTTACGGAAGCCTTCCGCAAACATTGGACGGATTGGACGGTCAATCAGACGCGCTGTAAGAGTAGCATGTTCACTTGGACGACCTTCACGTTTGATGAAGCCTCCAGGGATTTTACCTGCTGCATACATTTTTTCTTCGTAGTTTACTGTTAACGGGAAGAAATCTGTATCTTTTGCTTGTTTTGTACCAACAGCTGCTGTTAACACAACAGTATCACCGTAGCGTACTAATACAGCACCATTGGCTTGTTTTGCTAATTGGCCAATTTCAACTGTTAATTGACGTCCGCCCCAGTTGTAGCTAAAAACTTTCTTTTCTGACATAACTAATCTCCTTTTCTCTTATTTGCGTACCTTCCAGACCTACTTTTAGAAATAAAAACGTTTGATACGTTCGACCGCTTTTATTTCTAAAGTAAGATGACTCTAGAAGATACAAAGTTTGTCATACAGAGTCATTTTACCATATCTGTACTTTAAGTACTATTTTTTTGTAAACAAAAACGAGTGAGTTCTTCTCTTTTATAGAGAAGTAACTCACTCGTCTTACTATTGTTATTTACGAATGTAGAAATTAAAAAGTGACAACAGTCCCTTGTTCTGTGATTGTGAACTCTTTTGTTTCTAAGTTCGCTTCTAAGCGTGCTTCAGTACTGTTTGAAGCATCTTTACGTGTAATTACGATTGTGTTCTCAGTTGGAGTTTCTACTTCAAAAGAACCTTCTAAATCAAACGCTTTTGATGTATTTCTGAAGCGTAATAAGTTAATCAATTGTTTTACAACTGGACGTTCTACTTCACGGTCGATTTCTTCTACTGTGTAGTAGTGACGGTTGATGTTACGACCTTCTTTTGAAGATTCTAATAACTCGATGTCATTTTCACCAGCAAGTAACCCAACATAGTAAATTTGTGGAATACCAGGTGCAAAGCATTGTAATACACGTGATAACAAGTAACTTGCATCATCATTTCCTAAGGCACTGTAGTATGTGCTGTTGATTTGATAAATGTCTAAGTTATTGTATTTTTCACTTGAGTAAATCCGTTTTACGTTAGCACCTACATCGTATAATTTGTTTGAAGTATAATCTAACTCTTCATCGGTTAATAAGTCTCTAGCATCTACAACCCCGATACCATCATGAGTATCTAATGTTGTAAATTGTTTCATTGGACTCATTGAAAGCCAGTTCGCTAAACGATTTGATTTACCAGAATAGAGTGAATATAAAACAACCATTGGTAATGCAAAGTCATATACGAAGTAATCATGGTCAGCAATCTTCATTTGAATTGAATAATGCTCATGAATTTCAGGAAGCAATTCTACTTGATACTTCGCTGCCACGTCACGAACTTCATTTAATAAATCCCAAATATCTGGTTCCACGAAGAAGTCGTTCGTATCGAGTTTTTTAACCGCATATGCAAAGGCATCTAAACGAATTAACGAGCAGCCGTGGCTTGCCATATCTTTAATCGTTTCACGAATAAACTCTTTCACAACTTCTTTACGAACATCAAGGTCGATTTGCTCTTCCCCGAATGTGTTCCATACTTCTTCTGTTGTTCCATCCGCAAAATGAACAGTTTGGAATGGCGCTTTATCTTTACGTTTATAGATTAAGTCGATATCTTCTTGAGTTGGACGTCCTGGAGGGAAAAACTCATGAATGCGGATAAACATATCTTTGTAAGGTGAGTCTTCATGATTTTTTACAAAATCTTGGAAGAACTTAGACTCACGCGAAATATGGTTAATCATGAAGTCAAACATTAAATAATATTGTTCTCCTAGAGCATCCACATCTTCCCAAGATCCAAGAGAAGGATCTACACGTGTGTAGTCGCTTGGAGCAAATCCTCTGTCCCCTGTAGACGGGAAGAATGGGAGTAAGTGAACCCCACTAATCGCGCCTTTAAAATGTTTATCAAGAACTCCTTTTAAGTCCTTCATATTGCTTCCCATGCTGTCTGAGTAAGTGATTAGCATGGCTTCGTTTTTAATTTGCATGGAATTCACCGTATCCCTTCATTCAATCGATTTAGTTTAATTTCCAAATGTCACGGTTGTAGTCTTCGATTGTACGGTCACTTGAGAAGAATCCAGCCATTGCAATGTTTGTCACTACTTTAGCGTTCCATTCATCTCTGTCTTCGAAATCGCGATACATACGTTCTTTTGTTTCAATGTAGTCTTCTAAGTCAAGTAACGTCATGAACCAGTCTTTTGTTGTTAACTCGTGGTATAGACGTTCTAGACGCTCTTGATTTCCTACTGCAAGTAAAGCGTCGCTCTTCACGAATTCTACTAACGGACGAATAACGTCTCTTTGTGCAAATTCACTAGCGTTGTAGTCGCCTTTTTCATAGTGAGCAATGACTTCATCACTCTTCTCACCGAAGATATAGATATTGTCGTCACCAACTAATTCATGGATTTCCACGTTGGCTCCGTCTTCAGTACCAAGAGTTAAGGCACCATTCAACATGAATTTCATATTTCCTGTTCCGCTGGCTTCTTTTGAAGCAAGTGAAATTTGTTCAGAAATATTACATGCTGGAATTAAGTGTGTTGCAGCAGTTACATTGTAGTTTTCAACCATTATCACTTGTAAGTGTGGACTTACTTCTGGGTCATTAGCGATTAATTCAGATAATGAAAGAATTAAATGAATCACGTCTTGTGCAATGACGTAAGCTGGAGCTGCTTTCCCACCGAAGATAATTGTAATTGGTCTTGCTGGAATGTTTCCGCTCTTGATATCTAAATATTTATGAATCACATATAAAGCGTTCATTTGTTGACGTTTATATTCATGCATACGTTTGATTTGGATATCAAAAATAGAATTTTCATTCACTGTGATTCCTTGTTTTTCTTGTAGGTAAACACTTAAACGTTTCTTGTTGTCACGTTTAATATTGTCTAATTTTTCGCGAACAATCGCATCATGACGGTAAGCTTTGAACGCTTCTAATTTAGAAGCATCCTTACGCCACTCTGTCCCGATTGTTTCATCTAATAATTTAGCTAGTTCTGGGTTAGCATGCATTAACCAACGACGGAATGTAATCCCGTTTGTTTTGTTGTTGAATTTCTCAGGATAAATTTCATAGAAATTCTTCAACTCACTTTCTTTTAAGATATCCGTATGAAGTGCCGCAACACCGTTTACGCTATATCCGTAGTGAATATCCATATGTGCCATGTGAACACGGCCATGTTCGTCAATGATGGCTACTGATGGATCTTCGTATTTTGCTTTTACGCGAGCATCTAATTCTTTAATAATTGGCACTAAATGTGGAACTACTTTTTCTAAGTAAGCTAGAGGCCATTTTTCTAGCGCTTCTGATAAGATTGTGTGGTTTGTATAAGCTGTCATTGCAGACACGATTTCAACCGCTTCATCGAATTCAATTCCACGTTCCCCAAGTAAACGAATTAATTCAGGAATCACCATTGATGGGTGCGTATCGTTAATTTGAACCGTTGCGTACTCTGCTAAGTCGTGTAAGTTACTTCCTTTAGCAAGCGCTTCGTCGATTAATAATTGAGCTCCGTTACTTACCATGAAGTATTGTTGGTAAATACGTAGTAAGTGTCCTGCTTCATCACTATCATCTGGATATAAGAATAATGTTAAGTTTTTAGCGATTTGTGTTTTATCAAATGCGATTGAATCACTTGATACTAAAGACTCATCGATTGATTCTACATCGAATAAGTGTAATTTATTTTTAGTAGATTGTTCATAGCCTAATACATCGATATCAAACATTTTTGAAGTCAATGTAAAGTCCCCAAAAGGTACTTTATAAGAAGTTTCTGTTGGAACTAGCCAGCTTTCAGGTGTTAACCAAACGTTTGGCACTGCATTTTGTTGGTTATCTTTGAATTTTTGTTCGAATAAACCATAGTGGTAGTTCAAACCAACCCCGTCTCCTGTTAACCCAAGAGTTGCGATGGAATCAAGGAAACATGCTGCTAGACGACCTAGACCACCATTTCCTAAAGATGGTTCTAATTCGATTTCTTCGATTTCCGCTAAAGAATGTCCTGCTTGGGCTAACACTTCTTTTACTTCATCGTAAAGCCCTAAGTTAATTAAGTTATTTGATAATAATTTACCGATTAAGAACTCTGCAGAAATGTAATACACTTTTTTCTTACCATTATTTTGTGGTAAGGCTGCACTCTTTTCTTTTGTAAATTGTAATAAGGCTAAATAAACTTCTTCTTTTGAACAGTCTTTTAATGGCTTGCCTAAATTTCCTTCTATATATTGTTTAAAATCTTTCATTGTTCTCTCCTTTTTGGCTTGCACGAGGTTACTTTTCTACCTCGACTAACTCCTATTTAACGTCCACGTTATGTTGTGGATTTGCACGATCATACAATTCAGTAATCCCAAGTAAGAATTCTTCTACTGAGTCTGTTAACTGCTCTTTTGTCATTCTCCATACCCAGTTCCCACCTAGTGTACTTGGAATGTTCATACGAGCTGTTCCATCTAATTGTAGTAAATCTTGCATAGTTGCAACTGTCATACGACTGACAGAACCATATAACCCGCGTAACAGTGCAAAGCTAATTGGTTCTTCGTCACGACGGTTTAAGTAACGGTTACAGAATTCTCTTGTTTCTTCTGTTGCCGACTGATACCACCCTAATACTGTATCATTATCATGCGTTCCTGTATAGGCAACCGCATTGACTGGATAATGATGAGGTAAATCTCCACTCTTAGGATCCTCACCCGTAAATCCGAATTCCAAGATTTTCATTCCTGGGAATCCAGTAGCTTCACGAAGGTTGATCACATCTTCATCCATGAAACCTAAGTCTTCTGCGATAATAGGCAATTCTCCCAGTTGCTCTTTCACCGCTTTAAATAAATCATACCCTGGACCTTTAACCCATTTCCCGATTGTTGCGTTTTCTGCTGATGCTGGAATTTCCCAATAAGCTGAGAAACCTCTGAAGTGGTCAATACGTACAACATCAAATAATTCAAAACTTGCTTGTAGTCGTTTGCTCCACCAAGTGTATCCATCTTCTTTCATAGCTTCCCAATTATAAATCGGGTTCCCCCATAATTGACCTAGCGGAGAAAAATCATCCGCAGGACATCCAGCTACACAAAGTGGATTCCCTTCAGAATCTGTTTTGAAGTAATGTGGTGTTGCCCACATTTCAACGCTGTCAGCTGCTACATAAATTGGCATATCTCCAATAATTTGAATGAAGTTGTCATTTGCATATTTTTTAAGAGCATGCCACTGTTCATCAAATAAGAATTGTGTCACACGATGATATTCTAACTTGTCTGCAAGACGCTCGCGGTACTGCGCTAACGCGTCTGGTTGACGGCGTTTAATCGCTTCGTCGCTCCATGCTGTCCATGGTTTCATATCAAAGGATTCTTTAATGGCCATATATTCTGCAAATGGTTCTAACCACTCCGCTTTGTCCGCAACGAATTTTTCGTATGCAGGAGTTTTACCTTTAGCTAGAAAAGCAGCAACGGCTTTTTCTAAAATTGGTCGACGTTTTTCATATAATAATGCGTAGTCAACCGTTGTTTCATCTTCGCCCCAATTAGTTGCGACATCTTCTTTCGTTAGAAACCCTTCTTCTATTAAAATGTCGAAATCGATAAAGTTCGTATTTCCTGCAAAGGCAGAAAATGATTGATATGGAGAATCTCCATAACTTGTAGTTCCTAATGGAAGAATTTGCCAATAAGTTTGTTTTGTGCGAACAAGAAAATCTACAAAGTCATATGCTGATTTTCCGAAAGAACCAATACCATAGTTACCTGGTAATGATGAGATATGCATTAACACACCTGATTCTCTTATGCTCATCAATGAATCCCTCTTTTCTATATAAATACTTCTACATATTAATGGAAGCGCAAATATTACGCAACCGTTTGCTTTAATATTAGATTATTTTGTTTAATAACTCAAGTAATAATTTTTATTTTTTTTATACTTATTTGATATATCTTGATTTTACTGGAAATTTTAGTCTTAATCAAACATTATCATCTTAAGAAAACTGCTATAAATCAACATTTTTTAGAATCTAAAATTTTTTTGATAAAAATACTTGCAAACGTTTTATGAAAGCGATATACTATAGACAGTTAAGAAATCGTTTGCGTAATCTATAACGAATTTTAAGGAGGAAAAAAATTATGGCAAACAAATGGTTTACAAAATCATTAGCTCTTGGTTTAGCTGGTTTAGCATTAGCTGGCTGTGGAGCAAAACAAGACTCTTCTAACGGAGGAAGCTCTGAGAGCAAAAAAGAATTCACTTTATATAGTAACAAGAGTGAAATTCAAGAAGCTTTAACAGCTTACGCTAAAGAATGGGGAGAAAAGAACGGAGTAACTGTTAACATTAAAACATGTTCTGGTTCTTGTAAAATCTCTGACCAATTAAAAACAGAATTCACAGCTGGTACAGCTCCTGACGTATTCGTAATCGAAGGTCAAGCTGGTTACGACTTGTGGAAAGACAATCTACAACCATTAAAAGGTGACTGGATTGACAAAACTGAGTTTGAATTCAAACAAGGTAACGACGTATACGGATTCCCTGTATCTGTAGAAGGATACGGCTTAGCTTACAACAAAGAAATCTTAACTAAAGCGGGTATCGACCCATCTACTCTAACTTCATTTGAAGCTGTTCAAAAAGCAATGGAAACATTAGAAAGCAAAAAATCTGAGTTAGGTTTATCTACAGTTGTAGCAACTGCAACTAAAGAAGGCGAAACTTGGATCATGGGTATCCACGACTTCGGTGCTTACTTAAGTTCTGGTCTTCCAAACGGCGACCGTTCAGTAACTAACCAAGTTCTTAAAGGTGAAATGGACAAGACTCGTTTAGAAAACTACGCTAACTGGGTTGAATTATTATTCAATCACACAGAGAAAAAACTCTTAACAGTTGGTACACAAGAAGACATGGACTCAGCATTCGCTTCAGGTAAAGCTGCTTTCCTACACCAAGGTAACTGGAAAGACCCTAACCTAAAACAATTAAATGCTAAGTTCGAAATGGGATTCATCCCTTATCAAACTCTTGGTAAAGATAAAAACGCTGACGGATTATTCATCGGTGCTCCATCTTACTACGTAGTTAACAAAGACACTAAAGCTTTAGAATACATCAACAAATTCTTCAACGACTTAGCTGATACTAAAGAAGGTCAAGACTACATCGTAAACAAAGCAAACATGATTTCTCCATTCTCTAACACAACTGAGAAACCATCAGCTCCATTATCACGCTTCTTAGCTGAATGGGTTAGCGCGAAGAAACCTGTTTACTCATTTGACAACCCATACTTCATGCCTGATAACTTCTTAATGAACAAATTAGGACCAATCTATGGACAATATGCTCAAGGTCAAATCGACAAAGCTAAATTCCAAGAATTGATTATCAATCAAATCAAAGAAGTGCCTAGCTTACTTAAAAAATAATCAATAATATTGTTTGCACGGGCCCACAGCCACTTTCAGTGTCTGTGGGTTATGTGCTACAATAGAACCAAATCGGTGACTACCCTCACCACTTAATTTTAATAAAGGAGGAACTCTTATATGTCTAAGAACAAGAAAGCTTACAGCAGAGAAGCTCGCGAAAAACGCAATTTTTACCGCTTAGTGTTACCTGCATTTATCATCTTTGCACTTGTTATTATCGTGCCTTTCTTCTTAGGGTTCTACTACTCACTAACTGACTGGAAGAGCGTTACACAAACGAACTTACAATTTGTGGGACTTAAAAACTTTACAGACAGTTTAGCGGACACACGTTTCCAATACTCTTTAATGATCACAGTAATCTTCGCATTATTTAACGTAATCGTGATTAACGTTGTATCATTCGGCTTAGCTCTACTTGTTGCAAGTAAAATTAAGCTTAAAGACATCTTCCGTGCTGGATTCTTCATTCCAAACTTAATCGGGGGTCTTGTACTAGGTTACATTTGGCAATTCATTTATAACTCAGTATTCCCTGCTTTAGGTCAAATGATTGGAAGCGACTTTTTAATTAATAACCTATTCCTTGGAGATGTGAAATTAGCAGTCGCTGCTTTAATTATCACAAACACATGGCAATATGCAGGTTATATCATGATGATTTACTTTGCAGCATTACAAAACGTACCTTCAAGTCTTGTAGAATCTGCTTCACTTGACGGTGCTAATGCATGGCAACGTCTACGTCACATTATCATCCCGATGGTAATGCCAGCGTTCACAGTATCACTCTTCTTGACAATCACTAACTCATTCAAGATTTTCGATGTGAACTTCTCATTAACAGGTGGTGGACCTTCACTACTATGGCATGATAAAGCGATTCAAAGTACAGAGTTCATTACAATGAACATCTACAACACTGCATCAGGAGATAACTTAATGGCTCAAGGTCAAGCTCGTGCTGTAATTTTATTCTTCATCTTAGTAGTCATCAGCTTAATTCAAACATCTATCACTAAACGGAAGGAGATTGACTTATAATGAAAAAACAAAAATTTGGAATCTTACTTCTCGAAATTTTAGGATTACTCCTATTCTTACTTTTCTTAAGTCCAATCGTTCTTTTAGTGATCAACTCTGCAAAGAGTTCTGCTGATATCTTAGCAGATCCACTTGCACTTCCTGCAAGTTTCGGACAACTTTGGACAAACATTGTTACAATCTGGAAAAACCCATCGATTAACTATCCTTCATCATTCTTAGCATCAACAATTATTACTGTGATTTCATTATTAACAATCACTTTATTCTCTGCTCTTGCTGCATGGGGATTAGTTCGTTACCGTTCTAAAGCTTCAATGGTGATTTTCTTCATCTTCGTTGCTTCAATGGTTATTCCTTTCCAAGTTGTAATGTATCCATTAGTAACTTGGTTCAAAATCATGAGTGACGCTGTAACAATGCCACTCTTTGGAATTAGCTTATTACGTTCTTATCCAGGGATTATCCTAGCGTACACTGGTTTTGGTATGTCACTTTCAGTGTTCATGTTCCACGGATTTATTAAAGGGGTTCCTTTAGAAATCGAAGAAGCTGCGGAATTAGATGGATGTAACAAAATGCAAACATTCTTCTACGTTGTTCTTCCAATCCTAAAACCAATCTACGTTACAATTTTAATCTTGAACGGTATCTGGATTTGGAACGACTTCCTATTACCACTTCTATTACTTGGTAAAGGAAATGCGATTCAAACATTACCAATCGCGGTTTCAAACTTCGCCGGTTCATTTACTAAACAATGGGATATGATCTTAACTTCAACATTATTAATTATGTTACCAGTCATTATCCTATTCATCATCGCACAAAAACATATCATGAAAGGTATGGTTGACGGAGCGATTAAGTCATAGAACTTTTACAACACTGGATATGGATTTTTGTAAGTTCGTATCCAGTGTTTTATTTTACAAAACACTTATTACTAGAAAGGAGGAATACAGATGGCATCCACTATTAAAGATGTGGCTAAACTTGCAGGGGTCTCCCCTTCAACCGTTACACGCGTATTGCAAGATAAATCCAGTATTAGCGAAGCGACAAAAATCAAGGTTCGAAAAGCAATGAAAACACTGAATTATCATCCAAACGTCAACGCGCGTAGCTTAGCTAGCAACAAAACAAATGTCATTGGTGTAGTTCTTCCAAAAGACTCTGATGTTTTCTACCAAAACTCGTTCTTCCCAGAAGTTATTCGAGGGATTGCTCAAATCGCTGCAGATCATCAATACTCCATTCAATTATGTACGGGACAAGATCACAAACAGCGATTATCTATTTTGAAAGATACCATTCTTGGTCGACGAGTAGATGGTCTAATCTTCCTATACGGGGAAACCGAAGACCCTCTTGTGGATTTTGCTATTGAGCAGGGGTTCCCTGCTGTGATTATCGGTAAGACAGTCTCTCCTCTGATTTCATTCGTTGATAACAACAATGAAAAAGCAGGTTTTGATGCTACTGAATATATCATTAAAAAAGGAGTTAAATCGATTGCCTTTATCGGTGGTCGAGATCAGTTATTCGTTTCAAGAGAACGTCTCAACGGCTATAAAAAAGCCTTAGAAGAACATGGCTTCGAAGTAAATGAGAAACTGATTGCTCAAGTAGATGAATTTACAAGAGAACGTGGGTATGAGACGATTAAGGAACTCCTAGCAGAAGGACCTATCGACGGGCTTGTCACTGCAGACTCACTCTTTACTGAAGGGGCTGTTCGTTATTTAAACGAGGCACACATTCAGATGCCGATTATCACTTTCGACTCTGTCCAACCTTCTGTTCATATTGACGCTTATGTAGATATCCATACGCTTGAATTAGGACGTTCTGCATTTAAACTCTTACGAAATGTGATCAACTCAAATGATAGTCAGAATATGATGTGTTATCGACAAATTGTTTCACATTCCATTAAAGAAATGTAAGTTAATAAAGAAAAGGCACACCTCCACCATCATTGGAGGTGTGCTTTTTTTGTACGTTTGTTTATTCCATAATATAGTTTATATGCTATATCGTTTTAATGACATCAAAAAACTCCCAAGCATGAATGCCTGGGAGTTCTCAATAGGCTTAAAATTAACGACGTAATCCTAAACGGTTGATTAGTTCACGGTAACGTTGAACATCTTTGTTACGTAAGTATGCTAACAAGTTACGACGGTGACCAACTTTTTTCATTAATCCACGGTTTGAGTGGAAGTCTTTTTTATGAACACGGATGTGATCATTTAAGTGGTTGATTTCGTATGTTAATACAGCGATTTGTACTTCTGGTGAACCAGTGTCTCCTTCGTGTAACGCATACTCTTTGATGATTTCGTTTTTCTTTTCTTTAGAAATTGCCATTTCTAAACACCTCTTTCTTTTAATTGATGCCTTGTACTGAGTAAAGCGTTGGTGATTCGCAAAACTCTGTAAAAGGTCTGTGCTTTTAGCACTTAATTAATGTACCTTATTTCGAGCAAAAATGCAAGCTTCTTAATCGATTTTTTGAACATCTACACGATTGAAGTAGGCATGATTTGGCTTCAATGGTTGCCCCGCCGTTAATTCTTCTACACTTACTAATTCATAACCTTCAGATGTTAAATATTCAAGAACTGAAGGAAGTGCTTCTACTGATTCTGCATGGATATCATGCATTAGTAAGATTCCGCCATTATGCGTATTTTCTTTAATATGCGCAATCGTCTTCGCTGCATCTCTATACTGCCAATCAAGAGAGTCAATCGACCAGTTTACAATCGCGATACCAGCTTGATCCGCCACCATTTTATTATATCCACCATATGGAGGACGTAGGCTCATTGGTCTTAATCCACCAGTAGCCTTCGCAATTAAATCAGACGTATCATGAACTTGTTTATAAACTTCATCTGCTGACTTCTTAGGTAATAATGGGTGACTATAACTATGGTTCCCTAGTTCATGTCCTTCATCAACAATTCGTCGAATGATAGCTTCATTTCCTTCTACATGGCTTCCTACAATATAGAATGTTGCATGTGCGTTATACTGCTTCAGTAAGTCTAGCACTTTTGGTGTGAGTTCAGGACTTGGACCGTCATCAAATGATAACGCCACTCTCTTCTTGCCAAGTTTTTCTTTAACAGCTTCGCGATATTGCACGTAATTATCTTTTTCCGTTTCAGGAATCATATTTTCATTCATATATGCAAATAATTCAGTGAATGGAATTGTCCATTGCGCATCTTGGTCATTTGCATCTTTGAATTTTACACGAATTCCATTTTGAATAATGGAAGCATCTAATTTTTTCCAGCCTCCATCAACAAATTGAGCCGTTACCTTCGTGGCTTGCTCATGTGTTAGTCCACTTGCTTTTGCTTCATCTAAGGCCTTCTTCACAAAGAAGTTAGACATCGCTAATTCATTATTAAATAATTTTGCGATTTCAAATGGTTCAAGTGAATCCGCAAATACTAATTGATGTGATAATTCCTCGAATTCCAATTGTTCAAATCCACGATCTTTTTGTTGATAAACAGACACATAGTAGTGAATGTCATTCACGCTTGAGATGACTTTTGTTTGATACGCCTTGAAGAAGATTAATGTCTTCTTAGAAGTGCCTGCATATTTTTCAAGGATAGACTGTTTCAATGAATCCATTTGAGCGGCAATGGCTTCAATTGGATTTCCTGAAGCGTCTGTTGGAATTAACTCTTGTACTTCCACATTTCCTTTTTTCTCATCTTTTACTGTGAAATTCTCATTGTATTTCTTGGCATCCTCTTCTTCCACTTGAATAATTCGTTTGAATTCTTCTTCGTTGAACTGATCTTCCATAATGCGATGGATCGTTAATAATTCAAAAATTAAAATAATAAATGTTAAAATCCCAATAACCCAGAAAATCGTTTTATTCATTTTTTTCTTAGGTCTTTTCTTCTTCGGTTTTTTCCCGCCAAAGAGTTCTTTCTCTTCCATTTCTTCGAAAGGTGTTTCTTCTACTACTTCTGTTTCTTCAAATTCTTCCGGAGCTTGAGTATATTTATTCTCCTTTTTTGAGTGCTTGTTTTTGCCATTATTGGCTCTTCGTTGAATGAGCTTCTCCATTCTCCTATACCCCTTAATCGATTACTATTTTTCTTTCTTTTGACACTCTGGGCACACTCCGTACACTTCCATACGGTGTCCTCTCACTTTGAATCCTGTCAGCTGTTCTGCAGCTTTCTCGACGTCTTCTAGCACTGGATAATAAAGGTCCACCACTTTCCCACACACGTCGCATACAGCGTGATAATGCTGGCCTAAATCAAAATCATAGCGACTCGCGCTATCCCCATACGTCAATTCCTTGACGACGCCTTCTTTAATAAATAGATTTAAATTATTATAAACAGTTGCCACACTGACTTGAGGATCTTCTTTCGTCAACGCTTTGAAGATTTCTTCAGCTGTTGGATGCGTGTGTACACTTGCTAAAAATTCAAGCATTGCAACACGTTGAGGAGTAATTCTAACCCCTTTTTTACGAAGTTGTTTGACAACCTCATTCAATTCTTCTTTATGCATATTATTACCTGATTTCTATGTACTTAGTTTTATTTTGTCATTTATTATTCTCTCAAATTTCGGGGCAAAATGCAAGTGTTTATTTAACATTTTTGTAACATTGTAATATATTTGTAACAAAAGAAGACCTACTCCGCTTTTGGAACAAGTCTTCTCATTTTTGTTTATGGATTTAAGAGTTTGTTATATTGCATTCCTTCACGAAGAGCACTTGTATCTGTGCCTAATGCTTCTGCAATCCTATAGGCAAATTCAAATGTTGCCGCTGGTCCACATCCAGTAATCAGTTTTCCATCGACTTCAACGAGCTGTCCTGTATAACTTCCTTGATGGATATCTTTTTCTACTCCAGGATAACAAGTATATTTCTTATCCTTAAGTAATCCTGCACGATGGAGTGCAATTGGAGCTGCACAAATGGCTGCGATAATTTTCCCTTTTTTAGAATACTCTTTAAGTTTCTTAATCAGAGTTTCATCATCGCGTAGATGAGTGGCTCCTGGAAGCCCCCCTGGCAGTACGAGCGCATCGATATCAGCCCAGTAAAACGTATCTAACACATCATCCATTTTTACCGGAATATGATGACTCCCTGTAATCACTTCACTACCAAGCCCTACTGTGTGAACGGTATGACCGGCTCTTCTTAAAATATCCACCGTTGCAAGGCCTTCAATTTCTTCAAATCCTTGCGCGAAAAACACCACGACATTTGCCATTATTTTGGCCTCCTCTTATTTTTTGAATAAGCCCATTACGCCACGTGTAATCACACGACCAACTTCACGACCCACACTTGACATGACGTTCTTAGTGAAGCGATCCATTGCTGAATCTCCGCGTTTTGTAGCGGCTTGACGTGCTTGACGTTCTAATTCTTTTTGTTCACGTTCGCGTTCTTTTTCTTCTAATTTCGCTTGTCTTTCAGCTTCTTTTTGTGCAAGAGCTTCTTGTTTCTCAGCTTCTTTACGTTCTAATTCAGCTTGCTTTTCAGCTTCTTTTTGAGCTACTGCTGCTTCTTGCTCTTGTTTGAATTGTTCTTCTAGAGCTAATAGTTGTTCATGAGCTGATTCACGGTCAAACATTTCTGCGTATTTATCATAGAATGCTGATTGATTGATTAATTGTTGACGAACAAGTGGGTCCCCCGCCTCTAATTTACTCTTAGGAGGGTAAACAGATACTACTTCTGCAAAGCTTGGAGAACCATCTTCTTGAAGCGTTGAAACAACTGCATCTCCTACTTTAAGGTTTGTAATGACGGTTACTAAATCTTGTCCATCTTCTTGACGGAAAGTTTCTGCAACTGCTCTTACATTCTTTTGTTCAGCAGGAGTGAACGCACGTAATCCGTGTTGCACGCGGTTCCCTAATTGGCTCGCGATGGCATTTGGAATATCTGTTGGGTTTTGAGTTACAAAGAAAATACTAATTCCTTTAGAACGGATTAAACGAACGATTAATTCAATTTTCTCTTGAACTGCAGCATTGCTTTGACTGAATAATACGTGCGCTTCATCGAAGAAGAAGACTAATTTTGGTTTATCTAAATCCCCAACTTCTGGTAAGTTTTCGTATAATTCTGATAAGAACCATAGTAAGAATGTTGCATATAATTTTGGTGTTTGGAATAGTTTTTCAGATGCTAAAATGTTGATGACTCCACGGCCACTTGGATCCACTTTGAATAAATCATTAATTTCAAAAGCTGGTTCACCGAAGAATTTATCTCCACCTTGTTGTTCTAATACGAGTAAGCTACGTAAAATAGAACCGATGGATTGTTGTGCGATATTTCCGTATAAGTTACGTAATTCCCCAGCGTGTGCGCCAACGTAATTTAACATTGCACGTAAGTCTTTAATGTCGATTAATAATAATCCTTGGTCATCGGCTACTTTAAACGCAATGTTTAAAATCCCTTCTTGCGTTTCATTTAACCCTAATAGTTGCGCCAATAAGATTGGTCCCATTTCTGAGATTGTAGTACGGATGTTAATTCCGTTTTCCCCAAAGACATCCCAGAAAGCAACAGGATATGAGCTTGGTTCGAAGTCTTCTAAATGAACTTTTGCCAAGCGTTCTGCAATTTTCTCAGTCACTTCGCCTTTTTCAGCAAGGCTAGCTAAGTCACCTTTAATATCTGAAAGGAATACAGGAACTCCGGCTTCACTTAATTGCTCCGCTAACACTTTTAAAGTAACAGTTTTACCTGTCCCTGTAGCCCCTGCAATCACACCGTGACGGTTTAGTTTATTCGCCATAAATTGAGCTGGTTTTGAACCATATCCAAAAGAAATTGTTTGAGTCATAAAACTCCTCCTTTTATTTTTATTTCTACTCTTCTACAATAGTACAGAAAGCGCTAAAATGCTACTAAAATGACAGATTTGCAGTAGATTATTTGACTTATTTTGAACATCAAAGTATATTACAGTAGAATAGATTAATTACCAAGAGGAGAAAACTTTATGAAATGGAAAATTGTTGCAGATTCAGGTTGTGATTTACGCGAAATCAAGAATCTTGCCCCAGACACAGAATATATTAACGTACCACTTACTGTTCAAGTAGGTGACAAGCACTATACAGATGATGCTTCTTTAGACATCGATAGTATGATGATTGAAATGTACCAAACAAAAGACCAAACAGCTTCAGCCTGCCCTAGCCCAGATGCATTCCTTGAAGCCTATAAAGGCGCAGAAAATGTCATCGCTATTACGATTACAGGTGGCCTATCAGGCAGCCAAAATAGTGCGCAATTAGCAAAAAATATGCTTTTAGAAGAAGCGCCTGAAACAAATATCGAAGTCTTCGATAGCCTTTCAGCTAGTGGTGAGATGGTTCTTTTCGTACAAAAAGCCAATGAACTTATCGCACAAGGCCTCTCTTACGAAGAAGTCGTAGCAGCCTTAAAAGACTATTTAGCAAGCACAAAATTATTATTTGCCCTTGCTCGTGTTGATAACTTAGTGAAAAATGGTCGTTTAAACAAATTAGTCGGTGCCGTTATTGGAATGCTCAATATCCGCTTAGTCGGTAACGCATCTCCAGAAGGAACCTTAAACCTTCTTCACAAAGCAAAAGGTCAAAAGAAAGCTGTTCAAGCAGTATGGTCTGAAATGAAGAAGAATGGCTACAAGGGTGGCCGCGTGGTTATTAGTCATTGCAGTAATCCTGAAATCTGTGGCTTAATTCATGCAGCCGTTCATAGCGAATTCCCAGAAGCGGATGTTACAAGCATTCATACAAGCGGTGTCTGCAGCTATTATGCAGAACAAGGCGGAATCCTAATGGGATACGAAGCTTAAACATTGAATATACGAAAAGCCTCTCTAATCAATCGATTAGAGAGGCTCTTATTTTTTATTAGAATAATGCTTTCAATTCTACATCTGGATGTTTATCTTTGAACCAGTTTAAAGCGAATTGGTTTTCGAATAAGAAGACTGGTTGGTCAAATCGGTCTCGGCATAATAAATTACGGCTTGATGACATATTCGGATCCAGTTGTTCTTCGTCAATCCATCTGGCAATCTTACTTCCTATTGGAGTCATGACTACTTCAGCATTGTATTCATTTAACAAGCGGTATTGGAATACTTCGAATTGTAGTTGACCAACAGCACCTAGAATATATTCTCCTGTATGGTAGGTCTTGTACAATTGGATAGCTCCTTCTTGTACTAACTGCTCAATTCCTTTATGGAATGATTTTTGCTTCATCACGTTTTTGGCAGAAACTTTATTAAAGAGTTCTGGCGTAAATTGTGGAAGTGGTTCGAACTGCACAGCATTTTTTCCTGAGTAAATCGTGTCTCCGATTTGGAAGTTCCCTGTATCGTAAAGTCCGATAATATCCCCTGCAACGGCTGCTTTCACAGTTTCACGGCTATCCGCCATAAATTGCGTTGTATGTGATAATTTCATTTTCTTTTGCGAACGGTTCACGGTAATATCCATCCCTGGAACAAATTCTCCTGAACAGATACGTACAAACGCGATACGGTCGCGGTGCGCTGGGTTCATATTTGCTTGAATCTTGAAAATGAATCCCGTGAATTGTTCTTGAAGTGGGTCTATCAGTTCCCCTGATTCAGTTTTCTTAGCAGATGGGCTTGGTGCAAAGTCAACGAACGCGTCTAAGAACGTTTGAACCCCAAATCCTGTTAATGCTGAACCGAAGAATACAGGCGTTAATTTACCCGCAGCAATCTTTTCTTCATCAAAAGCATTCCCTGCTTCTAATAAGAGCTGTGCATCTTCAATGGCTTGGCTATAGAGCGTTGACTGTTTGAACGCATAATCGCCGTCCACTTCGCCATCTTCGTTCAATGGTAAGAAGTCATTATCTTCATTTTCTTCTGGATGCATCAATTCTACACGTTTATTGTAAATATCATATAAACCAAGGAATGTTTTCCCCATCCCCATTGGCCAGTTCATTGGATACGCGTCAATGCCTAATACTTCTTCTAATTCCGCGATTAATTCTAGCGGTTCACGTCCATCACGGTCTAATTTGTTAATAAACGTAAAGATTGGAATACCACGCATACTACAAACTTCGAATAATTTCTTCGTTTGCGGCTCAATCCCTTTAGCACTGTCGATCACCATCACGGCACTATCCACGGCCATTAATGTACGATACGTATCTTCTGAGAAGTCCTCGTGCCCTGGTGTATCCACGATATTAATATGGTTTCCATCGTATTCCACTTGCATGACTGAACTTGTTACCGAAATCCCACGTTGCTTTTCGATTTCCATCCAGTCAGATTTTGCAAACTTCCCTGTTTTCTTCCCTTTTACGGTACCGGCTTGACGAATCGCTCCCCCGTATAAGAGTAATTGTTCTGTAATTGTTGTTTTCCCAGCATCCGGGTGGGAAATAATCGCAAAGGTCTTGCGAGATTGTACTTCTTCTTTTAAGTGTGACATGAGTATCTCCTTCGTGTTTATTCTCAAGTATTATAGCTGATTTTCACGATTTTTAAAAGTTTAAAAACACCCTCTAGAAGGATTCATAAAAGTGCGGTATACTTATAGACAATAAAAGTCTTCCAAGGAGGTCTTCCAATGTCGAAAGAATTACCAATTATTTATATTAGCTTAACAGGAAATACACATAACTTTGTCACACGCTTAAGAGATCAATTACGCTTTATGGAGCCCTCTTTAAAAGTGACACTCACGAATGTGAAAGACCTTGTCAAAGGCCAAGAAGACTACTTCAAAGTAGGTAAACCATTCGTTGCTTTTCTCCCAACTTACTTAGAAGGTGGAAATGGCGTGGATAACGGAGATGTGGAAGTCTTAACGAATCCACTAGGTGATTTCTTAGCCTTTGAACATAATTACGCGCATTGCTTTGGTGTGATTGGTAGCGGAAATCGTAACTTTAATAAGCAATTCTGCCTCACTGCCCGTCAATATTCTGAGCGTTTTGGATTTCCAGTACTCGATGAATTTGAATTACGCGGAAGTAACCGTGATGTGGAACGCATTGCTGCAATGCTTCTTGAAAAAATCTAAACATAAAAATAGGCCCGTAGATTAATTCTACGAGCCTTTCTTTTTAGTTAAAATAGAGTTTGCATTTTTCACTAAAGCCAACTAACGCTTCTATTGTTGAAGGTTCCATTGCGGTATGTCCTGCTGCTTGGGCAAAAATCAATTCTGCTCCTTCGACAGCTTTTGCCAATTCAAATGCTGCACTTGGTAAGCAGTCCACATCATAACGACCATGAACGATATGCATTGGAATTCCCTTGAAGGCCTCTGCACGATTCAAGATGTAATTGTCATCTTCCACAAAGCAATGATGATAGAAGAAATGGCATTCCATTCGCGCAATCGTCAGCGCCGCACGTATGCCTGCTTCATCCCAAACAATCGGGTCATACGGAATTAACTTCACGAGACCATGTTCCCAGTCTGCCCATGCGCGCGCTGCCTCCAAACAAATCGATTCATCGTCTGAGGTCAAGCGCTTGTAGTACGCGTTTACGAGTTCTCCTTGTTCTTCAACAGGAATCGGCTCCTTAAACTTCTCGAAGTTCTCTGGATAAAAATGAGACGCCCCATCTTGATATAGCCAATCAACATCACTTTGACGGCCAAGGAAAATCCCACGAAGCATTAATCCAACCACTCGTTCGCGGTGTGCAATCGTGTAATGGAGGGCTAGCGTTGTTCCCCAGCTACCGCCGAAGACAAGCCACTTTTCAATCCCTAGTGCTGTACGAATTTTCTCCATATCGGCTACTAAATCATGCGTTGTATTTTCTTCTAAAGAAGCAAATGGTGTACTTTTTCCACATCCACGTTGGTCGAATTGGATGATGCGATAAAACTCCGGATCAAAAAACTGACGATTTGCTGGTGAGGATGCCCCTCCTGGTCCCCCATGTAACACAACAACTGGATGTCCTAATGGGTTTCCTGACTCTTCCACATAAATGGTATGCAAGGTGCTCACTGGAATTCTATGTTCTTTGTAGATTTCGATTTCTGGATATAATTCCGTTCTCATTTCTTGGCTCCTTTAATCACTTCTTGTACTCTCTTTTGAAATTCTGGTAAGACTTCTTTTTCAAACCATGGATTTTTCGCCATCCATCTGCGGTTTAAGGGCGATGGATGTACGAGCGGAAACATCTTTGGTAAGTACTCTTTATAGGCTCTGACCGTTTCCGTTAAATTTTTCTTCTTTGTATCTTTTAAATAATAGTCTTGCGCGTATTTTCCAACTAATATAATCAGTTCAATATCCGGCATTAAGGCTAAGGTAGCTTCATGCCACTTTTCGGCAAAACCTTTGCGCGGTGGAAGGTCTCCTGATTTTCCTTTCCCTGGATAATAATAATCCATCGGAACGACCGCAAATAAATCCGATTGATAGAAGAAATCACGGTCCACACCCATCCAGCTTCTTAGATTATCACCGCTTTGGTCATTCCAAAATAAGCGACTTTCTTGGGCTTTAATACCAGGTGCTTGCCCTACAATCAAAATCTTCGATTTTTTTGGTGCTGAAAATAAAGGGGCTATCCCTTCTTTTGTGTACTTGGCATTTTGTGAATCTGCTTCGATTTTTTCGATTAACTGTTCTAATTTTGTCATGTTCATTCCACCCTTCTCACCTAGCATACTCCGATAGTCTTATTTGTGCAAATGCTTGAGTATAGAGATGATAAAAGAACACCTAAATTCAGATGGAATTTAGGTGTTCTACTTGTTTTATTTTAAGCGTGGTGTTTTCAACACACGAGGTAATGTTCTACTTGAAAGTACTCGTGGTAATGTATGTGATTTCTCTTTTCGAGAGTTTTTATACATTACTGTTCTTGATGTTGCAGGAGCCCCTACATAGGTTTCTCTTGAAGCACTTGAACGACTTGATGTTGATTGCAACGCTTGTTTGGTTGCTTGTTTTTTCGCTTGTGAGCGGATTTTTGGATTTGAAACGTTATTTCGCGGACGATATACACGTTGCGGTACAGCTTCTGTAGCAACTACTGGGGTAGGTGTGCCTTGAGATCTATGTGTAGTAGCATTGACCCCAGTTCTTTGAGCGGAACGCGTATTTCCAGTTCTAGCTCTACGAGTATTCTTACGAGCCTGTTTTTGTTTTCCTCTAATTGCGAAGAAAACAGCAATGATAAGGATGATATAAAATCCGCCTTTACCGATTCCTTCAGCAATTTTGTCTGTATCTAGTTGATTAAAGAAGTTATCAATTTGATCAAAAATATCTTTGTCTGTAGAAGGTTTCGCGTTCGAACTATTGGTATTTGAACTCTTGCTATTTGAACTATTGGAATCCGAACTCTTTTGGGTTGAGTTTTCATTTTTCGCAACAGTAGTAGCTTTCTCTTCCTCTTCACTTGCCTTTGATAAGTCTTCTACAAATGCTTTTCGATTTTCTTCAGTAGCTGTATATTGAAAGGCTTTTGTGACTTTTCCATCTTCAATAGGAATTTGTTGATAATCGAGAACATTATGGTCTATAGCAGTCTCAACAAATACTAAAAGAATAAGGCTGTTATCTTTATCTCGATATACAGAAAGTCGAATACCACCCTTCCCTGTTGGAAGGTTTTTAATTTGAATAGGAACTTTAACTTCAGAAAGTTGAGGTTTGTTATAAGTCAACTTAATCGTCACTGTCGCATTATAATCTTCCCCATCCACAAAGTTGATTTTTTCTTGATAGGCGCCTTGTATTGTCATCTTAGTAATGTCTTTTAGTTCTGTTTCAGCATTGACTGTTGAACTATGTGCAAAAGTACCTACAAACAAGAATAATGTGGCAATCAGTACCGCAAGCCATTTCAACCCAAAGAAAGTTTTGTTAGCTTGTTGTTTCATGATTATTTACCTGCTTCGTCCCAAACTTTACGTCCTGATGCTAATGAAGCAATGTTTTCAGCAATTTTTGCGTTATTTTGTCCATCCATTAATACAACTGTATTGTTTGGACCTTCAGCAAGAGCTTTTTTAGCATCGATTGCTAAGTATTCTAACGCAGCCGCATTTAAGTTAGATTCATTTAATGCGTTGTTGATCGCTGTTAATTGAGCAACTGTTGCTTGAGTGTCAATTGCGATTTTTTCAGCATGAGCACGAGCATCTGCTAATAATTTGTTGTTTTGAGTTCTTGTATCCATTTCAACTGTTTTTTGACGAGCGTCAGCAGCGATTAACGCAGCATCACGTTCACGGTCAGCAGTGATTTGTTTGTTCATCGCTTCAACGATGCTTTGTGGAGGAATAACTTCACCAATGTTAACACGGTCGATTGTAACCCCGTAAGAGTCTGTTTTACCGAATACACGTTGGTTTAAGTCAGTGTTGATTTTGTTTGTACCACCAAGAATTTCAGCCATCGTCATTGTACCGATGATGTCACGTAATTCGTTTTGGATATCTAAAAGTAATAATCCTTCTGGGTTTGTGTTTCCATATAAGTATTCTTCAAGATTATCTACGTGGTATTTAGCTGAAGCATCAATTGTTAAATTAACGTTGTCTTTTGTAATGATTTCTTGTGGATCTAAATCTAATGAGCGTTGACGCATATCTACAACGTATGCAATATTACGAATGATTGGTGTTACAAAGTGTAACCCTGGTCCTAATTCCCCAACATAACGTCCGAATGATTGAACAGCAGCTTTGTGTCCTTGTTGTACGATACGAATTGATTTGAACGCGATAATTAATAAAACTAATACTAAAGCGATAATGATAATTGTTAATGGCATAATAAATTTCCTTCTTTCTATAAAGTTACATAAACTAATTTTTCTGGATTGAGCTCCTCAATCACTTTAACATAAACCAATCCATCTTCATAGTCAATGACTTCAAGTGGTTGGCCTTCTTCGACTGACATAACATCCAAAATTTTATATGGATAGTTCCGTCCTCGGTAATTAAACGTTCCGAAGACTTGCTCGGAGAACGCCTTAAACTGTCCATGCAATAATGTTTTAATTGCGTCGGGCCAGTTTTCAACTTTTTTTTGATGACCTTCGACTTCTTTTTCGATGACCGATCTAAAATAAGTTGAAACATCAGTCGAAATTATCTTCAAAAATGCTTCTTTTAAAGAAGGTTCAATCGTGAAGTTAATCCGCTCTGTCTTATTTTCGTTCGACCACGGTTGTTTTCTCATTCCCATTCTCCTTTCTTTTTATCTCTGATGAACATATTATAACACGTTCTGAATATAATACAAGTGTAATATCTTATAAAATGTAAAATTTTCACCTAAAGTGCATTTTCGTTCAAAAACATTGATATAATAAGGATTATTTTATATACAAATATCCAAAATTCTGAGCAAATAATATTAAGAAACTATAAAATTCAAAAAATATATTATACTTTAAGTTTTTTTATCTGTAACTTTCTACTAAAAAACAGCCAAGAAACAGTATCCTATGTTTCTTGGCTGCTATTATTGTCTATCCCACTGACCCCTCCATTAAAAAATAATAAATTACACCACTTTACAACAGCATATAAACGTTATTAAAACAACGGTTTTATGTTTGAACCGCTTATAATTGTATACTTGAATAAATTTAAATCTGGGTCACTTTCTGGGTCAGAAAAAACACACTTCCACCCTCACGGTAAGAATAAAAATCACTCTCTTGCAAATTTCAAAATCATACTTATAAACATTTTTTATTTGAATTATTTCGCAATCAATTACTATATAAAAAAGAAACCACTATTTTAAAGTGGTTTCTTTATTTATCAACTTCATGAAATCCAGTAGTGTTTATAGTTGGTAATAATATCGCATTCTCATTATCCAACGATGATATCACAGACATTGCTGCTCTGACATAAGGAAACAAAATTGCTACACCGTTAACAGCTAACAATTGTTTAATTTCTTCCTCGCTAGCATCTTTAATCGCTATTCCAAAAATACCAACTATTTCAATAGTTACTTTTCTTAAATTTTCAAAATCATTTAATATACAAGTTACTTTAATTTGAGCTTCATCCTTATCTTCTGTAATCCCAACAAAAGCTGATAAATCCATATATTCTTTTGATTCTGGATCAAATTCTTCTTGAGAATCTAAAAGCTTATAATCAATATTAACAATTCTATACTTTTTAAAATTTAAAACTGGAGTACCCATGAAATTCCTCCTCTACTAAGCAGCATAATTATAATTTCCACTTTCTAAATTAACTTTTTCTAACTTAATTCTATTACTATTTTTATTATTTAATGTGAAATTTAAAATATCGTTATTAAAATAAAACTCATATTTTTCCTTAGCTCTCTTAAGAGGTTCAACTTTTGAAATTTCTACTTTATAAGTTTGTTGAAATTCTGGATATAAATCAAAATCTTTTAGGGCATTAATAATAAAATCATCAGTTACAATTTCATCAAGTAATTTGTCAATTTGCTCTGATGTTAATCTTCTTTCCATATCTCCACCTCCACAATACTTTCAACTTTTCTTATACAATATTCAATACCATTAGGAATATTGGAGTTTATTGTATCAGATAACACTGATATAGTCCATGATTTTACACAATCACAGTTCTTAAATCCTAAAAGCTCATTGGAATATTTTTTTATCAGATGTTCTAACATTATACCTTCTAATTCTGATTGATTTCCATTTTTCAGTTGGCGTCTTACTGCATCATATATTTGGTTTCCCATGAATCTCTCACGGAATTTCTGATAAATTTCATTGTGTTCTTCATTTGTTAAATCTAAGATATTTAAATTATCCAGATTTAGTTTAACTAATATAATTGCTCTCTTATCTTGAATTTTTTCGCGAATATATTTGTCACATATATAATTTTGTGCGAATGCATATATACCATAACCTAGAGTCCCAGGCTTATTTTTAAAAATTGTACTCTTAAAATTCCATACGGGCAACCTAAAGCCGTTAGCAATTATAGATTTTGCACAATCCTTTGTTGTACCATGATATACTTCCTTTATATTGATATTAACCAACTCCATTTCGTACAATCAATAACTCTAACTGCTATAGTATCTGAAATCATTTTTATATCGATAAAAATCAGTACCTTGGTTTCTTTTAGTATATCAAAATAGTGATAGGCAAACAACACCTTTTTAGAAGTTTTTAATCAATATACTGCATCTCTATTAGAATAGGTGTATAGTTGTATCTGTATTATTTTTATGGTTTCTAAATATATATTTAATCTTATATTTTTATGACTTCTCCCCTTTTTGAAATTTTGCACGAGAAAATATGTACAGTGACTGCGTGAAGGTCGCGAGAGCTGCAGGGTAGGTACCCTCCCCCCTATCAGTCTGGAACGTAATTTGTCCAATCTTTAGTTTGTGGCAAATTTCGGTTCCCTACGGTATTTTTGATTTCTCGTGCTTGATTGAATAATTTATCTGACTTCTCTCTGTTGCATGTCCAGTGAGCCAGCTGGAGGTTATCGATGTCGCTTGGATGCCCTCCCTTGTTAATTGGAATGATGTGGTCGATTACTGGTGACAGTGGATGCGGATGTTTTAACCTTGTATCAACTGGTTGACCACAAATCCCACATATATTTTGAGTCTTCAATATGATCTTCTTGTTCTTCTCGTATGCAACTCGGTGGGGGCCAATTCTATCTGGACGGGCCATTTTAAATGCCATCTCCTTTCAGTTGATGGTGGGGGGGTATTTTTTATTGAATAAACATTAAAAAAAGCCACTATCAGAGCGTGTCTGTGCATATAGCTAGTGGCAGTTTGGCATCTAATTTTAGGACTCTTTGGAGTCTCTTTGAATTTATCATATCTTACATTGTGTTAAATTCGAGTGGCATTCTAAACTATTGATTTAATAACGTTTATTAAACTTTTGTGTTTTGAATTTACATTTTCTCAATATGTTAAATTCACAATCATTTTAAGGTGTTTTTCAAAGTAATAACATTATTTTTTGTTTTTTAATACACTCATCATGAATTCTTTTACTTCATAATCTAATGTTATATTCCCAATATTTAACAGTAGTTGTGATGTGTAGTTACCTTTTTCATCTTTAAAGTGCTCTCTATTATTTCTTACAAGGTCTCTTTCTACCTTGTCTAAAAGTTGTCCTCCTGTTACTCGTGCATCTAAATCCATTAAGATTGCTTTTTTTAAATCATCTTCAATTTTTTTAACTAACGCTCTTGCGCTCTTCATTTGCTCTTGTGTACTTTTATTAATCTCACGGTCATACTCACGCATTTGTTCTTTTGTAATAATTGGTTCAGTTTTTAACTTTTGTACTTTTTTTTCTAACATTTTAATAGTTTGTTTGGTAACCCAAAGTTCTTTATTTACTTTTTCATATTCAGAAATATTAATTTCTTCTTCTGCTTTCTTTAGCTGAACTTGTAAAGTATTCATTTCTTTTTGTTTACTTTCTAACTGATCCATAACAGATTGAATATCATCTTGATTTTTTGTTAATAATGTTTCTAATTCTTTTTGTAATTCGTTTAATTTTTTTGTCATAATTTGTTCCTCTTTTCATGTTCTTAATTTAAATTTTTTATACTTGTATAGTCTTCCCAGTATCTGAGAAAGTTTTGAGCAACGTAAAAGGTTATTCCTTTATCTGTTTGCACCAACAAAGTTTTAAAATAACCAATACTTATAGGAGCGTACCCTATAACTTTGCATTTTTCTCCTCTGTACAGTCCATGAACCATGGTTGTAACTTCATCTCCTTTATCTATGCTTTTATGGTAGTTATCTCCAAGCTTAATATCATTAGGATTTTTTGGCATATTGTCACCTCCTCTATCTATTAATAATTTAAAAGTAGGGTTATAGTCTTGAAAGCGTTTTTTGTATTTTATACAATTATGAATTGTATTTTTTATCCGCTACTTTCTTCATTAGTAATTTTGTTGACGTTGTGTTGACGTTGTTTTAAAGAACGTCAACAGCTCAAAACGTTGTTAAATCAAAGTTTTTGTATCTTTGTTGACGTTGTAGCACTTGTTGACGTTCTTTTGTATTTCTTATGCGCGTATAATATATATTTTTGTTTTTATATATTTTCTTCACGTAAGAATATATATAGAACGTCAACAACGTCAACAAACTTCAATAAACATTATTATATCAATTTATTCTTTGTTGACGTTGTAGCCTTATAATGTCAACACAACGGCAACAAACGTCAACATTCATTCTTTAAAAATGATATTGGTAACATTTTTTGTATTAAATTCTGATACCGTCCAACTTGGGAATCTTTCAATATCCTCGATTTTAAGCCTTCCTTTTTTCAATTTATAAATACCTTTGGTAGTTTTTGATAACCTTATAGCAACTTCATTCCCAAATCCATACGGTAAATGTTGCTTTAGTCCTTCTTCTTCAAAATATCGTTTTATATCTCTTCTAATGAAGATTAAAGGCACTTTTTCTAGTAGATGGTATTCATTAGGAATATATGCATCTTCAATATAAGCCTGTATATAATCGTTGTGCTTGTTGTATTCTCTTAAAGCCTCTTCTACAGCCTTGCTCTTTGAAAATTGTTCAAACTCTAAATTTAAGGCTCTAAATAGCACATATTCCAATACATTTTGGTCTGATACAAACTTTTCTTTAATATCTGAATTTTCCACAGTTCCGCTAAAATCGGCATTAAAAGGTATAATTAACATTCTTCTAATCCATCCTGTTTTATTTCTTGCTCGTGGTAAGCTATTACCACTAAATAAACAGAATGCTCTTGTATAGATTGAGAAGGCTTTTTGCCCTTTTTCCTCCACTGTAATGCCGTCCCCTGTTGCTATACTCATTAAATTAGAAATATCATCAAGGTATGCATCTCCTATATCATCACCTATGTTGCAAACTTTCCCAATTATTTGTGCTGTTTTAAACTTCTCTGAAAATTCATTAGGTTTTAAAGTAGAAACATTTTTCTTACCAATCAGATTGACTAATAACATTTGATAGGTTCCTTTTCCGTTGTTACCACTAGCACCAACTAAAAAGCCTATCTTCTTTCTTGTATAGTTTGGGTTTATTGCCTCGTTAATCATTTCCCACAATAAGGTAACAATTTCATCATCTTTACATGCTAAGCTGCTAAACCACTCATCAACGTCAAAATAAAGGGGTTTTTTAGCGTTTGGATTGTATGCCGTAGCAATTTTACTTGTAATAATATAATCAGCGCTAAACGGCTCTAATTCCTTTGTTTTTAGGTTGAAAATACCATTTTCAACTGGTATTAAATTTCTATTTTGTAGTTGTTCCTTTAACGGCACCAATGTCTTAATGATCTCTACAACATTTTTGAATGTTCCAACCTGTGCACGGTACTCTACTTTTAAAATCAGATTATTTATCTCTATATCGCTATAGGTATATAAGCCTGTTTCAAAATTGTAGTAGTATAGTAAACTTCTATCTTTAGATGTCATATCTCCTAACAGAATTATAGGAATTGTCCTTACAATGATTTCTGCTATTTTAAAATGTGGTACTTGTGGGTGTTTAACTTTACCTGTTTTTTCGTTTTCTTCAGCGTTTTCTATTCTCCAAGTTTCTCCCTGTTCTTCTAACACTTTGTAAACGTCTTTCATAGTTCTTAATTCTTTTTGGTGAAATAGGTCATAAAACTTTCTGTAAAACGTGTAAGGTGTTCTAATTTCCGTTTTCTGAATAGCGTGGTTAAGTTGTTCTCTATTCCCTTCTATCCATTCGGCATTGCCCAGGGCAAGCAATTCGCTGCATTCTAGGGCGGTAGTATATTCAATTTCTCCATCTTGTACAGCTTTAGCAAGTACTAAAATTACATGAATAGCGTTGTCATACTCGAATAAATTCGCCTCCTCATGTTCTAAATACTCTTTAAATATCTCAACCGCTTTTGAATGTGAAATAGTGCCCACAGCATCCGCTTTAATTGTATTTTTGAACGCTTTACGTTGTATCGGTGGTTCAATATTATTTGGCACCTCGTAATGATTACCTCTATACACAGTTAAACCTTCATTTTTATTCCATTCGGTCAAAACTGGTAACCCTTGGCACTGACTCCATGTTTCACTTGCTGTATCATAAGGCAAATTAATTTTATGTGTGATTTCTTTTAAAATTTCAAGATATTCATATTTTAACAAGGGTCTTGACGGCTCTATAACAACTCTGAAACGTGGTTTTTCATCCTTATATCTAATAGTTGGATATATAATGATATTTATATTAGGCAGTCTATCTACAATACGTTTTTTAAAGGTTTTACTTGAACAATCTATTGCATCGTAGTCAATAATGATTAAATCTCTTCTAATAAGACTCTCATTATTTCTTTTAACCTTTCCATTTTCGTCTGGTTCAATGTATCCGCTAATAAAATACTGTTGTTTCGGTTTCAGTTCTTCAAGCCGTTTTAAATATTCCTCATTTGTTTCTGTTGGCTTTTTATCAATGATTTTCGGTTTATATACTGATAACCATTCAAAACTTGAAGTAGTATTTTTCAGCACTTCAATCTGATTATTTTTAAAGCCTCTTTCTAAATAAATAGGCAAATGTAAAGCTCCTTTCTTTCGCTCTCGTAACTTTTACCATTGCCAATAATCTATATTTAATATATAATTATGTTGGTTTATGGCGCTTTAGGTTATCAGTTACCTTTAGCGTTTTTTGTTGTTCCATTAATATGATTTAAAATCTCTTTCTTACATTGCTCATATCCTAAAATAAAAGCATTACATACTATAATGGTCGTTAAATCGATCGTTGCATTTTCGTATTTATCAAAATCTTCAAAAGATAATAACCCTGTAATTCTTTTTTCTGCTTGCATATAGTCAGAGTGATTTGCATTATATTCTTCTTTCAATTCATCAACGATATTATTCATATCATCGTATTCTAAACTTTCCATAAAATACTCAATTAATTCATTTCTATTTTTCATTTTTTATATCTCCTTTTATAATTGCCGTGGGGGTGTTATTAAAATTTCTTTTTTTCTAAGAACTCGTGAACGTCTTTCAAGTCAAACATAATCTGATTGCCTTTTAAGAAGCTTTTAAGCCCTTCTCTTTGCCATTGCTCTACAAACTTTAGGAGCACATGTAAAATACTCACACAGCCCTTTTTTATTCAAATAACGGGTATTAGTTGTAGCTTTCATTTCTTTCTTGGCTTTTTCAATCGCCGTAAATGTTAGCGCTAGAATTTCATTGTATATTTCTTGCTGCACATCTTTAGGTAAATATACTGGTATTCCTGTTTCGTTCATCGCTTGCCTCCTTTACTCACTTTCTAAAAATAACAAACCCTTGAAACTTTGTTCAACTTTTTATTTAAAAAAATATTTGCTCAATTGTAATATTAGGAAAAATATCTACAAGTAATTTTTTAAATTTTAATTTTTCATCATCTTTAAACTGCATCGCTCCTCTTTCTCTTTTAATGTATGTTTTTTTAGACATACCCAATTTTACAGCCATTTCTTCCTGGCTTAAACCTAACATATATCTATATCCTTTGATTTTATTTGGATTAGCCATACTCTTTACCTCCTTTCCACTTTATGAAACTATTTTAACTCCATTTTTGAAATAAGTCAACACTTTTATTCCACTTTATGAAACTTTTATTGCCAAAAAATATTATTTTGGTGTATACTGTTTTTGTGAGGTGATGTTATGCCATCTGAAAAATATGATAAAGCAGCAATCGGAAAAAGAATTAATTCAATTCGATTGGAAAAAGGAATGACTTTAGAAGAGTTTGGCAACCTGTTTGGAGCTGATAAAAGTAATGTTTTAAAGTGGGAAAAAGGTTCATCTATTCCAAGTCCTGAAAGACTAAAATTGATATCAAAAATTGGGAATATTACAATAGATGAATTATTAAGAGGTAGTAAAATTGAATACGCTGTTTCTCTATGCAATTCACTTATCAAAAAAGCAAAATCTGTATCATATTCTGATAAAATTCTAATTGAAAAATATAGCATTCAATTTATTGATTATATTCGTCATTCATTAAATTCAATGGAATTTTCAGATATTACATATAATGAAATTGACGAATTTGTTGTAACGAAATTTAATGAATTTCTAAATACCCCAACTAATACAACCAAACTTATAGACTCTGTAATTAGGGGGAATCAATCTGAAATTAATAAAATTTATAATTTTATTAGTTCCTCTCCTACTATTGAAAATAATTTATCAATTTCTTCCATTGAAGAGATTGATAAGAATATAGCTAAAAGAATTATTGAAATTCTCAATGATTCTAACTTAGAACTAAATAAACTCAAAAATGAGTTAAAACAGTAATCTTTTTATAAATAGCTACAATCATATATTTTAGTATGCTTTTTATTTTTGCCGTGGGGGTGGAAATAGAAAGGATATAATATGATAATTGAATATAAAACAAAAGACGGAGAAAAAAGATATAAGGTTAAAATTTACTTAGGTGTTGACTCTTTGACAGGAAAACAAAAAGAAACTACTAGAAGAGGTATAAAAACTCGAAAAGAGGCTACACTAGTTGAGGCTAGATTAAAACTAGATTATGAGAATAATGCCTTTAAAAATAACAGCATAAAATATACTTTTAAACAGGTATATGAGTTGTTTTTAATCGAACATAGAAACGTTGTTAAGCCTGGTACTTATGCAACTAGTGTTAGATATGCTAAGCTGCACATCTTACCTAAAATTGGAAATAAAAAAATAGATAGCTTTTCTGTAATAGACTGTCAAAGGCTTGTAAATCAATGGGCAGAACACTTTAACAGTGCTAAATACCCTAAAGGTATAACACAACAGGTTTTTGATTATGCTATAAAACTAAATTTAATTAGTGATAACCCTATGAAAAAGGTTAGACTACCTAAAAAGAAGGCTCATGTATTAGAAATAAACAAATTCTACTCTACTGAAGAATTAAAATTTTTTTTCAGTTGCTTAGAAGACTACGGAAACTTAAAATTTAATGCATTTTTCCGTATACTTGCTTTTACTGGTATGCGAAAAGGTGAAGCCTTAGCCCTTGAATGGTCTGATATTGACTTTGATAACAAAATAATCCATATCACAAAAGGCGTTTCTTTAGATGAAAATGATACCCCTATTATCTCTACTCCTAAAACTAATAAATCTGTTAGATCCGTGAGTATTGATAATGAAACGGTATTAACTCTCAAAAAATGGAAACTTGAGCAAGCTCAAAAACTCATGAAAAAGGGCATCAACTCATTAAATAAACATCAGTTAGTATTTACTTATCGAAATAACAGGTTATACCGTCCATGTTATGTAAATGATTGGCTAGATATTATTATAAAAACGTACAATCTTAAAAAGATAACTATTCACGGTTTCCGTCATAGTCATTGCTCACTACTCTTTGAAATGGGTACCCCTATTCAAGTAGTTCAAGAAAGATTAGGACACACTAACATCAAAACTACTATGGATATTTATACTCATGTAACAGAAAAGCAAAGAGATGAAATAGCCGATAATTTTGCTAAATATGTCAATTTTTAAAACAAGTCTGGGTCATTATCTGGGTCAGTTTTAAATTTTATAAAAAAATAAGCCCTAGAAACGTTATTAAAACAACGTTTCTAGGGTATTACTATAAACTAACCTACGCTACCTTCCATCTCGTACGCGATTAAACGGTTTAGTTCAACAGCGTATTCCATTGGAAGTTCTTTTGTAAATGGTTCAACGAATCCCATAACAATCATCTCTGTCGCTTCTGACTCGCTAATTCCGCGACTCATCAAGTAGAATAACTGCTCTTCTGAGATTTTTGAGACTTTCGCTTCATGCTCGAGTGCTACTTTATCATTATGAATTTCGTTAAACGGAATCGTGTCTGATTTCGACTTGTCATCCATAATAATCGTGTCACATTCGATATGAGAAATGGAATAATCTGATTTCTTCCCAAATGTTACTTGACCACGGTAGTTTACGGCACCACCATCTTTAGCAATCGATTTTGAAACGATTGAACTTGATGTATGTGGCGCATTATGGATCATTTTCGCACCAGTATCTTGATGTTGGCCTTCTCCTGCAAACGCGATTGATAACATAGTTCCTTTGGCGTATGGTCCATCGAGGAATACGGAAGGATATTTCATCGTCGTCTTCGCTCCAAGGTTTCCATCGATCCACTCAACCGTTCCGTGAGCAGCAGCTTTGGCACGTTTCGTTACTAAGTTATATACGTTATCTGACCAGTTTTGAATGGTTGTATAACGGCAGTAGCCACCCTCTTCAACGAAGATTTCTACAATAGCCGCATGCAAGCTGTTTGAAGAGTACGTTGGTGCTGTACATCCTTCTACATAGTGTACGCTGGCTCCTTCGTCTACGATGATAAGCGTACGTTCGAATTGTCCCATGTTTTGGTCGTTGATACGGAAGTACGTTTGAAGCGGTACATCACATTTCACGCCTTTTGGTACATAGATGAACGTTCCACCTGACCATACAGCTGAGTTTAATGCAGCTAATTTGTTATCGGTTGGTGGTACTAATTTTGCGAAATACTTTTTGAATAATTCAGGATACTCTTTTAATGCTGAGTCTGTATCTGTAAAGACGATTCCGAGCTTATCGAATTCTTCTTTCATATTATGGTAAACCACTTCAGACTCAAATTGCGCAGAAGCTCCGGCTAAATACGCACGCTCTGCTTCAGGAATTCCGATTTTCTCGAAAGTATCTTTAATCTTCTCAGGAACATCATCCCAAGAACGCGCTGGCTTGTCGCTAGCACGTTTGAAGTACGTAATCGCATCAAAATCAATCTCTGATAGATCCGCACCCCATGTTGGCATTGGCATATTTTCGAATGTCTTCAATGATTTTAATCGGAAATCAAGCATCCATTGTGGCTCGTTTTTCACTTTTGAAATCGTACGAACGACTTCTTCGCTTAATCCCATTCCTGTTTCATAAACAGGTGTTACATCCTCATGAAAGCCATATTTGTAATCGGCTAATTCAGGAACTCCACTCATTTTGTCACCACTTTCTTATGCTTTTTCATTTTCTACGGCACGTTCTAATGCTTTCCACGCAAGCGTGGCACATTTAATACGCGCTGGGAATTTTTGGACACCGGCAAGTAACGCCGCATCCCCTAAAGGTTCTTCATCCACAGATTCACCCTGCACTAGACTTGAGAAATCTTCTGCTAAGGTGAGTGCTTCATCAATCGTCTTTCCAATAATCGCATCACTCATCATGCTGGCACTCGCCATACTAATCGTACAGCCATGTCCGTCAAAGTGAACATCTTCAATCACGCCGTTGTCATTTACAATCATTTGCAACTGCAACACATCTCCACACGTTGGATTATTAAATTCAATCGTTGGAATGCTCGCATCATCTACTAATCCTTTATGGTGTGGATGAGACGAATGATCCAAAATCACCTGACGATAAAGCTGATCTAATTTAGATAAGGCCATATTGGAAAAACTCCTTTACTTTTTCTAATGCTTCTAAAAACTGTTCTGCTTCTTGAAGCGTGTTATAAATATAAAAACTTGCACGGCATGTTGCCGGTACATCCAGCCACCTCATCAAAGGTTGGGCACAATGATGTCCTGCGCGAACCGCAAATCCTTCCATATCAAGAGCCGTTGCGACGTCGTGTGGATGGATACCATCAATGGTAAAACTAATGACTCCAGAATGTTTTCCTGGGTCGCTTGGTCCATACACCGTCACGCCTTCCATCTCTTGCATTTTCGGTAAGAGATAAGCGACAATTTCTTGTTCATGCTGATGGATCGTCTCCATCCCAATTGCTTCCAAATAATCAATAGCCGCAGCCAGTCCAATGACTCCTGCGATATTTGGAGTGCCGGCTTCGAATTTCCACGGCAATTCATTCCATGTACTCTCTTGGTCGTACACAAAATCAATCATTTCTCCACCGAATTCTACAGGATTCATCTCTTGAAGAAGCGCTTCTTTTCCATATAAGACACCAATGCCTGTTGGAGCAAGCATCTTATGTCCACTAAAGGCATAGAAGTCACAGTCTAACTCTTGGACATCCACTCTTTGATGCGGGGCTGCTTGGGCACCATCCACAACAAGAATGCCTCCTACTGCGTGAACCATTTCGGCAACACGCTTCACATCCGTTACGGTTCCAAGAACGTTTGAGGCATGATTAATGGAAACAATTTTTGCCTTCTCGGTTAAAGCTGCTTTGGCTGCTTCAAGATCCAATTCGCCCTCTTTCGTTAATGAAAAATAACGTAAGACGGCTCCTGTTTGTTTTGCCACTTGTTGCCAAGGCACCACATTCGAATGGTGCTCAGCGGGGCTAATCCAAATTTCGTCTCCTTCCTGGAGGCGATTCGGCGCAAAGCCTTGTGCAACCCAGTTTAAGCTAGTTGTTGTTCCACGCGTAAAGAGCACTTCTTTTGTGCTACTAGTATTGATAAATTTCGCTACTTTAGCTCTGGCTGCTTCATACAAATCCGTGGCTTCCTGTGCTAATGTATGCACCCCACGATGAATATTGGCATTGTGAGTTTCGTAGAATTTCTCAACGGCTTCTACGACTGGACGCGGCTTTTGTGTGGTAGCAGCATTGTCTAAATAGACAAGCACTTCATCGTTGACTTCACGCTTTAAAATTGGAAAGTCTTCTCGAATCATTTTATTGTTCATAGCTTGCAACCAACTTCTGTTCAATCATCTCTACAAGTTCTTTTTGAAGTTCACTTGAAGGAATTGAACGAATAACGGCTCCTAAGAATCCACGAATGACAAGGCGTTTTGCCTCTGCTTCTGAGATTCCACGGCTCGTTAAGTAGAATAATTGTTCATCATCCACTTGCCCCACGCTCGCTGCGTGTCCTGCCGTTACTTCATTTTCATCGATTAATAGAATTGGATTTGCATCTCCACGTCCGCCTTCTGAAAGCATGAGTACACGGCTTTCTTGTTGGGCATCAGCGAATTTCGCACCTTTAATAATATGTCCAATTCCGTTAAAGGTTAAGGTTGATTTATCTAAAATAACACCGTGTTGTAAAATATGTCCGACTGAATGTGGCGCATAGTTTGTCACACGAGTATCGATTCCTTGAACTTGGCGTCCAGTAGAAATACCGATGACATTCACTTGTGAATGAGAACCGTCTCCGCGTAATTCAGAGTCGAAGTCCGCAATTACATTTCCGTCATTCATAATGCCAAGTGCCCAGTTAATCGTTGCATCTTTTTCAAGATAACCACGACGGTTCACATACGCATCTGTTGATTGACCTAAAGTATCAACGGCCGCAAATTGAACTTTTGCCCCTTGTTTTGCGATCACTTCTACAACAATATTGGCTGTATTCTTTTTGTCACCGACACTCTCAAAACGTTCTACATAAGAGACCGAGCTGTTTTCATCAGCCACGATTAACACGTGCTTCACGAAAGCTTCATCCACTAAGTTGTTTTGAACGAAATGAGATTCAATAATATCTTTTACATCTACATTTTTAGGAATATAAATAAATACTCCTGAGTTGACCATAGCAGCGTGATAAGCCGTTAAGCTATCTTCATCGACTGGTACTGCCTTTGTCATATAATACGGTTTTACGAGCTCTGGATATTGTTCCAGGGCATCGAATAAATCCATCACGAGAACATCCTTCAATGCTGTTTCAACATTCATTTCTTCCCAGTATGATACCGCACCTAGTTGTACAATTTTTGCACTTCCAGCTGCTGTAGGAATCACTTTTGGAAGTTCTTCAATCATTGAAGTCCCTTCACCAATTGCTGATTGGAATAAGTTCCAACGGTGGAATTTCACACGTTCGATAAATGGCAAGTCTAGTGTGTTAGCTAGTTCCAAGCCTTTTAAACGTGTTTGTAGAAACCACTCTGGTTCATTCTTTGTAAGAGAGAATGCGGTGATTTCTTCTGGTGTTATGGTTAATTTTGTCTCTGCCACAATCTCACTCCTACTCTTGATGTTCAATCTTGATTCCTAATTCTTCACTGATTCCTTTATAACCTTCAGCTTCTAAGCGACGTGCAAGAGAAGCATCTCCCGTCATCACGACACGACCGTCCATCATAATATGCACTACATCTGGTTCAATGTAGTTTAATAGACGTTGATAGTGCGTAATAATTAATGATCCAAAGTTATCCCCACGCATCGCATTTACTCCACGAGAAACAACTTTTAAGGCATCAATATCTAACCCTGAGTCAATTTCATCTAAAATCGCAAATGTCGGTTCAATCATCAATAATTGAAGAATCTCGTTACGTTTCTTTTCCCCGCCTGAGAATCCTTCGTTTAAGTAACGTTCTGCCATTTCTTCTGGCATATCTAATAGGGCCATTTTTTCATCTAATTTCTTGATGAATTCACGAACTCCCATTTTATCGCCTTCCTCACGACGAGCGTTGATAGCTGAACGCATGAATTCTGCGTTTGTCACCCCAACGATTTCGCTTGGATATTGCATTGCTAAAAATAGACCCGCACGAGCGCGCTCGTCTACTTCCATTTCTAAGACATTTTCGCCGTCTAATAGGATTTCTCCTTCTGTTACTTCATAACTTGGGTGGCCCATAATCGCTGCTGAAAGCGTTGATTTACCAGTTCCGTTTGGTCCCATGACTGCATGAATTTCTCCAGTGTTAATGGTTAAATTAACACCCTTCAAAATTTCTTTGTCTTCGATCGATACATGTAGATTCTTAATCTCTAAAGTTGCCACGATTCATTCTCCTTTATAATCATTCTATTCTTTTATATTTTATCTTAATTGAGAACGATTCGCAAATAGCCGCGCTTTGAAATCGCGTAATAATGCTTTTCATTTTCATGAAAATGCGGTATGATGGAACATATTTTTGAAAGAAAGGCTGATGCACATGCAAACTTATCCACTTATTGGTATTGCAGGAAATCATCGCCAAGATAACACGGAAGAAGATCGCTACATTCTATCGTATGCACCCAATGGTTTCGTCCGTGGTCTTGAAAAAGCAAAAGCGATTCCTGTCATCATTCCCATCAGCAACCCAGAATTAGCAAAAGAATTCATCTCTAGGGTTGATGGACTTCTTTTAGCGGGTGGACAAGACGTTTCTCCATTGTTGTACGGTGAAGAACCGCACTTAAACCTGGCACGTACTTATCCTGCTCGTGATGCATTTGAAATTGAGCTCATTAAAGAAGCTTATAGACAACACAAACCAATCTTTGCAGTGTGTCGCGGCTTACAAATTCTAAACGTCGCTCTTGGTGGAACACTCTACCAGGATATCGAATCACAATACGAAAACATCTCTGTAAAACATACACAAAAAACAATGCCAAGCCAACCCACACATACGATTCAAATCGCAAGTGGCAGCGAGCTTTCTCGCGTTCTTGGAACAACGACCCCAGTGAACTCTTACCACCACCAAGCGGTTAAACAATTGGCCTCTGACTTTGTTCCAGTTGCTTGGAGTACAGATGGACTGATCGAAGCGTTCGAATCTAAATCAGCAGATCAAAGTGTAGTTGCCGTTCAATGGCATCCTGAACTCTTAATTGAAGATAGCAATGTGATGCAAGGATTATTTGATAACTTTGTGGAGCGTGTAAATCGCTTAAGACAAAATGCATAATAAAAAACTACGAATTCTCACTTGTTGAGAACTCGTAGTTTTCTTTTTTATCTTTATTTCACTTCACATTGTTCACATGGAAGGTCTTCATCTAATAAAGCGTTGAATGCCGCTTCCTCTACTCCATTTAAGCGAACAATCCAGTTTTTCTCTTCTTCTAATTCATTTAAGAACTCTGGATTATCTTCTAATTCATCATGGAAAGCCACGACTCCCCCGCTTAGTGGAGATAGTAATTCAGTTACTGCCTTTGCAGCTTCGACACTAATAATCGAATCTTCTGGAGTTACTGACTCACTCTTTAACAATTCCACAAAGCTCACATCTCCAAGATCATCTTGTCCTTTTGGAGAAAGACCAATCACATATTCTGAACCGTCTTGTTTAATCCATAATCCATTTTCACTATATTTCTTCATCTTATCTCTTCCATTTCTCTTCGTAAACATCTTCTTTAAACCCGAATGTCGCTTCCCCATTATCCAACACCAGTGGACGTTTGATAAGCATACCGTTCCCGGCAAGAAGTTGGGACGCTTCTTTATCGCTCATCTCAGGAAGTTTATCTTTTAGGCCAAGTGAGCGATACAATTCACCACTCGTATTGGCCATTTTCTTCCACTCTAAGTTTTGAGCCTTTTTAATTTTCAATAATTCTTTTGCGGTTGGCGGAGTTTCACGAATATCTTTTTGTTCAAATGTTATACCATTTAACTCAAACCATTTTAACGCCTTTTTACAAGTCGTACATTTTGGGTGAATATATACAATCATTTTCCATCCTCCTGACGTAAACGTAACATCGTTGCATCTTGTTGATTCGCTCCAAATGCTGCATCTTCATCTTCAAAAATCGTACTCTTGAAGTGATAACGCATCGACATAATGAGGCCAATCCCCATCATATTTCCAAGCAAGCTTGATCCCCCTTGAGAAATAAACGGTAACGGAATCCCTGTTAATGGTAATAGTCCAATCGTCATTCCGATATTTTCAACTACGTGGAATAAAATCATCATGATAACGCCGGTTGCGATATACGTATAAAACTCATTTTTCGTATCAAAGCAGACACGAATCATTTGATAAATCAAGATAAAGTAAACGGCGATTAAGAAGGTTCCCCCTAAGAATCCGAAGTTCTCTCCAATGGTCGCAAAGATTAAGTCAGACTCACGAACGGGTACATATACATCAGATACGCCGAACCCTTTTCCAAGCATTCTTCCTGAACCAATGGCTTTCAAGCTTTGGAATAATTGATACCCATTTCCACCTTGGTCGCCGTATGGATCTAACCATGAATCGATACGTGCGAATTGGTAGTTCTTAAATCCGATATTTAATAGGATTTGACGGTTATACACTACTAAGTAAATAAGGAGCGCTCCGACTAATCCTACGACAATAATAATTGGAAGTAAGATTTTCCAGCTAATCCCTGACATGATCAGAACTCCACCAAGAATCATCAAGAATACAAGAGTGGTTCCTAAGTCATTTTGCAAAATAACGAGTACTAACGCTGGCGCTGCCCATAAAATCAACTTCACGAATAATTGCCAGTCCGTTTGATTCGTCTTATATTTCGTCTTCATATTATGAGAAGTAGCTACTTTAGCTAAAATCAAAATATAGAAGATCTTCACGACCTCGGAAGGTTGGAATGAGAAAGTTCCAAATCTGAACCAACTCTTCGCACCTGTATCGGCATAAGTGGCTCTGTCATAGAAGAACAGAACGGCAAGTAACATGAGGAGTCCAAAGATATATCCCCAAGTTGTCAGTTTCCATAACTGTTCCGAATCGAATTGCATAATGACAACAATCGCCACAACCCCTACCATGTACCATACTACTTGCATGAGTACCATTCGAAGAGAGCTATTTCCAGCGATTAAATACGTTGTCGAGAATAAAGTTGCGATACTAATAAATGCTAATAATAATACAGGAAGGATGACGCCATAGTCGATTCTCGAATCTTTATCGTCATACATTAAGTTTTTCTTTTTCATCCGTTACTCCTTCAGTTTCTTTTTTCGGGTGTCTAAAGCGGTAAACAATAACATTCAACACGCCCCCTAAAATCATTACATTGGCAATAAAATAGAGCCAAATCATAAATATAATCAAGGTTCCAAACGCACCATTCGCCGTAAAATTGCGACCTGCGTAATGAATATAAATCGAGAATAATTGCGAAATTAATACAAATCCAATCGTTGTGAATAATCCCCCTGGAAAAGCATACAAGAATGACCACTTCACATTCGGAATGGAATAGTACATGAAACTCATCAATAAAAAGACGGTTCCAAATAAGATTCCCCATTTTAAAAATGAAAGATCTAAAATAATCGATGCTAAATTGAGGGAGAAGAACTCACCCACTAATCGCAGCACTTGTTCTCCAAAGATGAAGACAATCGACACCGCAAATACGATTACAATAGCTGCCATTGCAATCATAACAGCAAAAAATCGTTCAAAAATAAAATTTCTTCTCACTGGTGCTCCGTATAGCACGTTTAGCGATCGTTGAATACTACTAAACATCTGAGACGCTGGCCAGAATAAAATCACCAAACCGATAGAAAGTGCGCCCCCGTTGAAGTTTCCTAAGTAATTCCGAAGAATTGGAAATAGTACTTCAGTGATGTTGTCCGGTAAAATGGTTTCTAATGTTTTAAAAATTACATCAATAGGAATGGGTAATAATGGAAGAATATTGGCAACTAGCATGACCATTGGAATAACAGACAATAACATATAGTAAGCCATCGCTGCCGATTCAACACTAATATTAACATGCATTAAATCTTCCTGAAAAATCTGCCAAAGCTTTATGCTAAACTTTTTTAGTCGTTGCACGACCTTCCTCCCCTTCCTTTTAAAGCTACATGCAATTATCTATTTATATCTTATTTATTGTATCATAATTACCTGCTTTTTTCTTGTTGGAAGAAGTGATTTTTACCCTTTCTAAAAAATTTACCGTTCCTCTTTTTCCCACTAAAAAAATCTCAAAATTCACTTATAAGTGAATTTTGAAATCCAGACATCAAAAAAGAGGATGCAAGCATCCTCTTTTGTAAAAGTTACTATTTACCTTCTGCTAATACGCGTTCTTGTTCAACAGCAGCTTGTCCTAAGATGTTTAAGTAGTTCCATGGACGGTCGAATACTGGTTGGAAGAAGAAGTCTACATAAGCTAAGTCTTCGATAGTCATTTTGTTTTGGATTGCTAATGACAATGTGTTTGCAGAAGCTGTACAGTCGTATTTAGACATTACTTGTCCACCTACGATACGGTTTGTACCTACTTCGTAAACTAATTTCATGTAGATTTTTTCGTATGTTGGCATGAATTCTGGACGGTGGTTATCTACCACGTATACAGAACGTACATCTAATCCAAAGTGAGGTGCGCTACCTACGTTAACCCCAGTTGAACCAATGTTCCATCCGAATAAGTGTAATCCAGATGTTGATTGTGTTCCACGGTATTTCACTTTGTGACCGTTGATGTTTTTACCTACTAATGAACCCATACGTACAGCGTTTGTTGCTAATGGAATGTATGCATGTCCACCATTTGGATTGTAGTTAACAGCACAGCTGTCTCCTGCAGCATATACATCTTTAGCAGATGTTTCCATGTAGTCGTTAACGATGATTGCACCGTTAGGCATTGTTTCTAATTGGTCTTTCACTAAGTCGTTGTTTGGACGGAAACCAACACATAAGATAACCATGTCAGCTTCGTATTCGCCACCTGAAGTTACAACTTTGTTTACAACGCCGTTTTCGCCTTCGAATGATTTAACCATTTCGTTTAAGCGAACGTTTACGCCACGTGCACGTAAGTCTTCTTCTAAGATATCAGTGAATTCTGGGTCTAAGTATTTGTTTAAGATACGGTCTAATCCGTCTACTAATGTTACTTCTTTACCTTCTAAAGCAAATGCTTCTACTAATTCGATACCAATGTATCCACCACCGACAACAACGATTTTCTTCTTATCAGTTTTCTTAGCAAAGATTTCTTTTGCTTGGTTATAGTTTTTACATAATTGAACGTTTTCTAATTCACGTCCTGGAATTGGAGGAAGAATTGGCCAAGATCCAGTTGTAAGTACTAATTTATCAAATGAATCAGTCTTTTCTTCACCTGTTTTTAAGTCTTTTACTGTTAATGTTTTACCAACAGTGTCGATGCTTGTTACATCATGTTCCATACGAACTGTAGCTCCTAATGATGCTAATTCGTCTGGACTTGAATAAAACAGTCCTTGAGGGTCTTTAACCACGCCTCCTACGTATAAGGCAATCCCACAAGATAAGAATGAAATATTATCATTTCTTTCGTATACAACGACTTCTGTTCCTGGATTGTCATTTAAAATTGTTTTAACTGCAGCAGTACCCGCATGAGTACATCCAACTACTACAACTTTCATGTATTTTCCTCCTATAAACCTGTTTGTTTATTTTGTGCTAGATAAGAATCATTATTATCTATACCCCTATATGGTACACATTACCAGGCAAAAAAGCAAACGATATCAATTTGAAAAATGTTAAATTTTTATTGATATTTCAATAGTTTTCAAATGTACATTAGTGATGGCCATTTTCATCATTTTTTTCTAAATGAGAACAGTTATCGTTATTTCTCCATCAAAAAACTCTACTTCGAATGGCTACGAAATAGAGTTTTGTGTTTATATTTGTCTTAATTGAGCTCTTCAAAGCGTTGTTTCATCGTTGGATTGTTCTTCACGAGCTTCTTCACAGTTAAGTCTTCCGCTTTATTATTCGCTAAACGTAAATTATTTTCAGAAGAAAGCAATGCCGCTTTTGTCTTTTCAAGACTCTTAATCGTCTTATCGATTTCATCAATGGCCGTTTGGAATTTCTTACTTGCAAGTTCATAGTTACGCGCAAAGCCTTTTTTGAATGTCTCGAGGTCTTCTTCAAAGTGCGTAATATCGATATGTTGGTCACGCATCAAGGCTAACTCTTGTTTATATTGCAGTGAATTTAACGCTGCATTGCGAAGCAAGGTAATAATTGGAATAAAGAACTGTGGGCGTACCACATACATTTTCGGATATTGATAAGACACATCTACAATACCTGTGTTATAGAGTTCATTGTCTGCTTCTAGAAGACTGACAAGAATCGCATATTCACATTTCTTCTCGTGACGGTCTTTATCCAACTCTTTAAAGAAGTGTTCGTTTTTCTTCTTCGTTGCTGTTTCATCATTTTCGTTCTTCATTTCAAACATAATGGATAGAATTTCAATTCCATTCTCATCATATTCGCGGTAGATATAATCACCCTTGCTTCCCGTTTTGGCATCATTGTCCTTGCCAAATTCTGCGCGCGGGAACGCCGTCATCCGAAGACGATTAAATTCGATTTCGCAATGTTGTTCAAGGCTTTCTCCGACCATCTTCGTTGATTGTTTCGCCTTGAAGTCTTTATAGAACGCAATCGCTTCGTCTTTTGCCTTCAACTCTAATTCGAACTGATCTTTTTTCGAACGTAATTCCAATTCGTATTTTTCTTTTAGGGCCGTTTGTTGTACTTCTTGTTCTTTTTGTTGCAATTCTTTTTCCTGTTTGAGTTCCAGAATGGTACGTTCTTTTGCGTGTAAATCTTCTTGGAATTTTTGAGACAATTCTACTTCTTTGAATTGGAGTTGTTGTTTTAATTGATCCAATTCTGCTTGAAGTGCACTAAATTCTTTCTCTTTTTGATGGAGTGCTTCTTGCACATTCTTTTCTTCTTTGACATCCGCATTCTTCAGCGCTAACTCGAGCGAAAGAATCTTCTGTTCAAAGTGCGCACGTTCCTCATCATATAGACGCTTTTCTTGTTCTTTTGCAAGAGCCTTTTCCGTCTCAAATTGCTTCTTCGCAAATTCCAATTGCTTATGAACATCTTCTGCAAATTCCTTATTGCGCACTTGGCTCACAATATCTGCATACGAGTTCTCATCAATCGTAAAAACCGTCTGGCAATGTGGACATTTAATTTCGTTCATCGAACCCCTCCTTTTTATTTCTATTTTATTCTATCACAATATCGAATTTGAGCACAGACCAAAAAAATCATTACCATATTTGGTAATGATTTATTTTTTGCATGCAAAAACTCTCCGCGAATCACTTCCACGGAGAGTCTCAGTTTTTATTTTTATCCAATAAATGCTTTGATTTGTTCCACGCTTTGTGATGAGTCACAAACTACACGCACTTCGCCATTACGAGCGACTAGTAAACCAGGTACTGTTGGCATATTGTATTTCGCACGGAAAGCTGCTAAAGCTTCGTTAGCTCTGTCTTCTGAATTAATGAAGTACATTTCTTTTCCTAATGCTTCACGCACTTCGTTAATTTTTGGAGCAAAGCGACGGCAGTATGGGCAAGTTGGACGTCCTACAAAAAGAATGACTTCCTTTCCTTCTGCGATTAACGCTTCTACTTTTTCTGCAGTTGTTGCCACAAATTGGCTTACTTCTTTTTCAAATTGTTCCATGATATTACCTCCATTCAGTTGACTTCATTATGACAACGAAAAAAGAGTAGTGCAACAAATGTGCCTACTCTTTCTTATCTTTAGGATTAATTTCTTTATACTTTTTACGAATGTATAATAAACGGCAAATAAACGCTCCTAACATCCCGATGGCAACACCACCAATAGTATTGTCAATTAAAATTCCGATTCCGAATCCAATTCCAATTCCAATCACCATGATGAGATTCAATACGGACATTTCTCTCATTCTATCTCTTGGATTTTGTTCTTTCATAGCGTCCTCCTATTCAACCACTTCGATATGACACATCTTCATGGCACTTAAAGCATTATCGTGTGATGCTGGAGTCACACCTGCACAAGCACTTGCAACGACACTCACTGGAATATTGACAAAATGCGCTTTAGCAAGCAGTGCATTACTAATCACACAAATATCTGTACAAATTCCAATTAACGTAATACTTTCTAAATCTGGAACTTCTTTTTGAATGAGGTCCATTAATTTTTCTGATCCGAATGTTGGCTTTTCAACCCCTACCGCATGACGACTTTCTAGCGCTTTTTGGATTTGTGGGTTCAACTCCCATCCTTTTGATCCTTTCACACAGTGGACTACTGGTAAGTTACGTCCTTCTTCTGTGTCGAGATAATCTTCCCCATGTGTATCCAGTGTATAAAATACCTTTCCATCGAAATTTTCGATGACTTCAACAGCATGGTCGATAATCGCCACTGCTTCTTTTGATCCAAGTACTCCATCGACAAAATCATTTTGCATATCCACTACAACTAAAACTTTCATTGTTTTCCTCCTATTTATGAAAAAATGCTTTACGGAAACTAAAATAATACAACCCCACCAAAAGATATCCAATACCTACAGCGATAATCGTCGCTACGTTAAAGGATTGATATAACTGGTATGAAACCGTGGCACCAATTCCAAAAAAGAGCATGCTCGTGAAATAAAAGAGCACTTTCCAACGGTCTTTGATTTGACCACGCATCAACCGTCCAAGAACCACCCCGATATCGGTTAAATATCCCGTAAAGTGAGATGTTCGTACGATAATTCCATGATAGAAAATAAACATTCCATTTTGTGTTCCGACTACAAACGAAAAGAAATATAGCCATTTCTCATCACGTAATCCAAACAGAAATAATAGAAGCATTACACTTCCAAACATCATTAATAATACGCCATATCTTTTGGTTGGTTCAAATGTTTTCTTCGAAAATAGGAATCCAGAAAAGACGCCTCCCCCAGAAAAGCAAAGAATCATCCCTAGTAAATGGAGCATTGTCCCCCATTCACCTTCATTAAAGGCTATAACAAATTGCGTAATGTTCCCAGTAAAGTGCGTTGTTGGTGTTAAAAATAGTAATAGCGTTACTACATTTACCATCCCCGCCAATGTACTGAGGAGCGCAATCCAAATATCAAAATAAAATCGTTCTTGTTTCTCCATGAGTCCTACTTTCTAAGCCATAAACTATAATAAAGGATTATCCATATCGCAATATTCAATACGAATGTCCAAATAAAATAGTGTTTACGTTTTTTGTGATTAAAAATGACTAACCCAAGTAGTCCACCAAAACCTCCACCAAATAGACCAATCCCAAGAAGTGTGTTCTCTGGAATACGCCACTGTTTAAAGACTGCGCAAAGCTTATCAATCCCCATTAAAACCAGTAACAATCCATTGATTCCCAAAAAGTAGATTAGAATACTATTGCTTCTAAATAACTCCACTACTTAGCAAACCTTTCTTCAAGTTCGATCACTTCAAATAAGTACTCTCCATCATTCGTAACTAGACACGGAATCCCCACCATTCCTTGTTCTTTACGAGGAACAAATACTTCTTTAGTATCTCGTAATCTCAAGAATTCTTTTAAGTTTCTCATGCTCGCAGTAATATCTACTTCACGTGCTGTTACACCCAGTCTTTCCATAGCCGCTTTAAATGGCACAGTATCTGGACATAAACTACTATAATACAGCGTTAATTCATTCATTCAAATTTCTCCTTAATGATTACCTTACTTTTGTTGCAAGGCTTGTCTTGCCAATTGATCTGCTCCTCTATTTTCACTTTCAGGAATCCACTTCACAAACAATTGCGGAAAGTGTTTTAGTGTTTGGTGAATTTCTTTGAGAACGAGTCGATTGGCTTCTTTTTTCGTATAATTTTTCGCAATCGCATCTGCAGCAACTTTTGAATCGGTATGCATAAAAATCAACTCTTCTTGCATACCTTCCTCAAGTAACCACTCCAATGCCCAATGAATGGCGGTAAATTCCGCTAAGTGATTATCCATCTTCTCTTCAAGAGGAATTTTAAACGGTTTTTGCTCTCCATCTTTCAAGACAAGGATTCCCAGTCCCACATCTCCTGGATTACCATTGACAGCAGCATCTGTATACACTTTAATCATTCCACAACTGTCTTCACATGCGTTGCTTGCACTCCATGTGCTCCCTGTGTAATTTCGAAAGTGACCTTTTGCCCTTCCTTCAACGATTTGAATCCATCTCCAACAATTCCAGTAAAATGAACAAAAATATCTTCATCTGTTTTTGTGTTTCGAATAAATCCATACCCTTTTTCGTTGTTAAACCATTTTACAATTCCACTTTCCATGTGTACCCCTCCTTATTTCATGTACCTCTATTATACTGTTTTCTCTCTATTTGACCAGATACTAAGACTTCAATTGACGAAGAAATGCTTCATCATTTTCGTACAAGCTTAATAACAAGTCCTCTCGTTGCAGTTGCATCTCTAACCACTCAGCTCCATCACTGAAATAACGGTCAACAAATGGACTAACGCGAAGAAAATCTGATTGAGCCTTTTGCAATAGCAATTCTTTCATCTCTTCTTCCAAAGCGTTTTGCATATCAATCAACCGTTCAATTTCTACAAACACTGGATGATCATAGACCGAAACCACGTCTGATTTGTCGACTTCAACAATCTTTTCTTCAAACGCATCATAGTATCGAACCTTTGCAGTCTTCCCATCGGTTAACCAACACTCGATTAAGAACCCTTTCCAAAACAGTTGTGTCAAAGAGCTCATCAGAAAGGCTTCGACAACGGTCCATTTGAGTGGTGTTTGCATCAACATCAAGGTTGTTGCCATATAGTCATTCTGCTCTTCGGTTAGCGGCTCTTCTTTTTTCAAACGTTCACTTAATTGTTGAAGTTTTTCAACTTCTTGTTGTGTGAAACGATTCTTCTCTTTTTCGCAAAGTAAAGTACATTCAAGCACCTTTTCCATTCCAAGTGCAGCAATCACATCTTCGTGAATAAGCCATGCTTCCACTTGCTTAAACTGTTCATTATGAATCGCTACTTTAATCTTCCACATCCAGTAGCTACTTTCCGTTGGTAATTTTAGTTGATCCTCTTCAATATAATAGGTAAGGTCATCCCAACGATTGGCTTTTTCAAGCAATTGGTAAAAGGCTTCGATATCTTTTAAATAATCATTATTCTGAACTTTTTCCTCAAAGGCATTGATAGCATTCTCCACAAACGTTTCGAATTCTTCTGAAAGTACGTCTAGTTCTTTGTTTTCCTCACTCATACACTTCTCCCCTGTCTTATACCTTTCTATTATACTTTAAAGGCGGGCAATTAGAAAGCACACAAATAAAAAAAGGCTCATGACATTCCGCCATGAACCTAATCTTTATTCTTCCTCTAATGGTAAAAACTCTACAATATCTTTGAAATTAACAACCGTCCGCGATTCACAAATATCTTTCATGCATGTATTAGATGCATTCCAGTCAATCACAACGATGGCACTATTCGCCAATAATTTATAGATAATTCCAATCATATCTTGTTCTCTAAAAGTAAACCGAATGCGATTGCCAATTTCTGGACGAATCGATTCTTTAACTTGCAGAATAATACGAACGCCTTCATCATAGGAGACCCCTAACAAATGCGCAATTCTCGATTTGCTCGTTCCTTTTCGAAGTTCCGTTTCAACAGTACTCTTGACATCTTTCGTGACACGTTTCGCCATTGCTTTCGCCTCTTTTCACGCCTGGCCAAAATCCTACACTACACACTCATCAAAACTATTATATCACAAACTATACCCTCTGTGGGCTAAAATCACTAAATTTCTGAATTTAAGACTTTTCTTATATACAAAAATGACGGTTCTTATACTGAACATTTTGTTTTTTTGCGGCTTTTTTGGGACTTTTCGCTCATATATGAACATATATTTGTAAAACGCATTCATTTCTACTATACTTTACTTGTAAAGAATGGAGGGATTTTGATGTTAGAGCAATCGATTACGATTCTAAAATATGAATATCATATCGCACCGGGGAGTTACTTCCACGTTGAAACTCCTTGGGTAAAAGATGTTCACGAAATCAAAACGGTGATTATTGATCAGGATAATGTGTTTACAAAGATGTTAAGTATTTATCCTAATAACTTTGTAATGTTCTTAGAGCAATTCCCTGAATATAGTATTTATCGGACAAATGTGCCTTTAGAACTTATTCCTACTAGCGATTCTTACCGCGTTTGTTTTGAACAAGCGTGATTACAAATGCAAAAAAAGCAGAACTCGGACAATCTTATTTCTCTGCGTCCTTGTTCTGCTTTTTCATTTATTCTTCTATTGGTGCAAGTAATCGTAATCCATTTAAAAGTACTAAAATCGTACTTCCTTCATGTAATACAACTCCCCAACCGATGTTTGTTAATCCAAAGAAGTTAAGGACTAACAGTAATACAACGACTGACATCGCAAAAATCATATTTTCTAAGATGACACGATGTAATTTCTTACTAATCTTATGAGCTGAAACGAGCTTTTGTAAGTCGTTTTGCATAATTACGATATCACTTGTTTCAATCGCAATATCTGTCCCATTTCCCATCGCAATACCGATATCAGCAGTCGCAAGCGCTGGCGCATCATTCACGCCGTCCCCTACCATCGCTGTTAATCCATAGCGTTCTTTTTGAGACTGAATCTTTTCTAATTTTTCTTCTGGTAATACATTTGCGACAACTTCTTGCACGCCAAGTTTCATCCCAATCATTTCAGCAGTTTCTCTTGAGTCCCCTGTAATCATTGTTGTATGCACGAGTTCGCTCTTGAAGTAATCCAGCACTGCTTTTGAAGCTTCGTTTGGAAGGTCCATAAACGCCATCAAACCAACAACTCTATTGTTTTTTACAACTGTTACAACTGTCTTTCCTTCGCTTGCCCACTCTTGCATACGAGAAGAAACTTCTTCTGAACGGTTGACGGTATCTAGTGGTTTTATGATTTGGATTTCTTCACCGCTAACAACAGAACGTACCCCTTGTCCTACAAGTACTTCTACTTCAATTTCTTCATTTAAAACTGGTGCTTCACTAAACTTACGAAGTACAGCTTCTGCTAGAGGATGTGTTGATTGTTTTTCCATTGCTACAACAGCAGGAATCATCGCTTCATCTTCAAACCAGCAATCCGTTAAATCAGGAGTTCCTTTTGTTAATGTTCCAGTCTTATCAAATGAAATGACACGTAATTCTTGCAATTGAGAGATGGCTGCTCCACCTTTGGCTAAAATCCCCAATTTTGATAAACGAGACATTGCTGCAAGAGTTGCTGGCACTGCACTTGCTGCTAACGCACATGGAGACACCCCAATGAGATATACCATTCCACGGTAAAGCGTCGTGTTTAAATCCCATCCCATTAAGAAATATCCAAATAATAGGAAGATTGGCCAAATAATTAATACAATATTGACATAAATTGGTTCGATCTTTTGGATAAAGGTTGCTTGCTTATTCATTGAATGTTGCGCATTTTCAACAACCTTCATAATTTTCGCAAAGACAGTATCTGAACTTTCTGCACTTACTTGCATTTCGAAGCGATTAGAAATATTTACTGTACTTGCAAATACTGTATCCCCTTCTCCTTTTGAACGAGGCATGCTTTCACCTGTAATGGTTGCTTCATCAATCGAAGTTAAGCCTTTTGTAATCACTCCATCGATTGGTACTTGGTCACCATGTAACACTTCTAATGTATCGCCAATTTTTAAGTCTGTTACCTCAACGACAACAACTTCCCCATTTTCTTGAATCAGGCGAGCTTGCGTTGGATTCATTTGTAATAATGCCGTTAGCGACTTACGGCTTTTCTCTTCTACATATTCTTCAAGGAAGTGAGCTCCTGCAAAAATCAAAATCAGTAAAGCGCCTTCTTCAGCATTCCCAATGAGCACTGCACCAACTGCAGCAAGCGTCATTAGAATATGCACATTCGGTTGGAACTTCCCTTTCTTTTTACTACGTTCAATCGTATCTTCAATTCCTTCCATCGATACATGGTAACCAGATAAGATTAACGTTAAAATGAATAAAATAGTTGAAATTGAATTCCCCATAAAATGAAGCACTAAACCAATAATATAAAGCACTAGTCCAACAATATAAAAGATGACTGCTTTGCTATCATCGTGGTCATGACCATGATGATGTCCGTGCCCATGACTGTGTTCATGCGAATGTTCATGGTCGCACTCATGGTCGTGCTCATGTTCTTCATGGTGCAAGTAATGATCTTGGCATGTCTCTCCTTCATGAGATTTTTCTTTATCTAATAAGTGCTCAAATTTATGTTTAATAGTATGTGTTAGTTCTTTGAAATCCATGTTATCTCCCCTCACTATTTCTTCTTATAGCTATATTACATGAACAATCATTCATATGTCAAGCGATATCTTAGAATTATTCTAAATAATTTTTGCATAAAAAAAGAGACTGGCTAAAGCCAATCTCTTTTGAAGTTTCTATTAACGACGACGTTCTTGGATACGTGCTGCTTTACCACGTAAGTTACGTAGGTAGTATAATTTAGCACGACGAACTTTACCGTAACGAACTACTTCGATTTGTGCTACACGTGGAGTGTGTAATGGGAATGTACGTTCCACACCAACACCGTTAGAAACTTTACGTACTGTGTAAGTTTCGCTGATGCCAGCACCACGACGTTTGATAACAACGCCTTCGAAGATTTGGATACGTTCGCGAGTTCCTTCAACAACCTTAGCGTGAACACGTACAGTGTCACCAGGACGGAATGAAGGGATATCTGAACGTAATTGTTCTTGAGTTAATTCTTCGATTAATTTGCTCATGTTTTTTTCTCCTTCCAACAAACATTCATGACTTGGCCGCTTGTCCAATCAGCGGAATATCGTTATCTCTGAGTGAAGTCTCACTCACTCGAAATATACTAACATACTTGCCTATCAAATGCAAGCAAGAATATTAATTTTTTTGATGTTTTTTCTCCATATAAAAACTAAGCCGAATGCTCTTCACAGCAGTGCTCGCTCGCTAAATTATAGAGTTCCAACACATGGTGATCTTCCAAAGAATACCAGACGTGTTTTCCGACTTTTTCCGCCTTCACAATGTGATGCGCACGAAGCTTTTTCAACTGATGAGAAATTGCTGACTGCTCCATTCCTGTACAATTCATTAAGTCTTCTACACAGAGCGGTTCTCGTTTTGTTAAAAGGGTGATGATATTCAATCTAGTTGCATCTCCCAATAATTTGAAGAGCTGCACCATTTCTGTTCTACCAGAATCTTGCGCTAATACTTCTTGAAATGCTTTAATTTCTTCTGCATTTAGATGTTTGGTCATCTAGCATCCCTCTTCCTCTTTTACTTCTTGTAATAACTTTTCTTCCTCTTTTGAAAGTTCATACTTTTCTAGTAAATCTGGCCGTCTTAAATAGGTCTTACGAAGTGATTCTTTCATTTTCCACTGTGCAATTTTTGCGTGATTTCCGCTAAAGAGCACTTCTGGAACTTCCATTCCTTTATATTCTCTTGGACGTGTATATTGTGGGTGTTCTAATAATCCTGTCGAATGGGAATCTCCTACCGCAGACGCATCATTTCCTAATACATCTGGCAAGAGGCGAACTGTTGCATCAATCATTACCGTAGCAGCCAATTCCCCACCTGTTAGAACGAAATCTCCAATCGAGTATTCATCCGTCACAAGCGTACGAATGCGTTCATCATAGCCCTCGTAGTGACCACAAATAAACACCAGATGCTCTTCCTTCGATAATTCTTCTGCGTCCTTTTGCGTAAATGTCTTCCCAGTTGGATCCATTAAAATCACACGTGGCGTTGTTTCAGGAGAACGCTCACGAATCGACGCAAGTGCTAAGTCAATTGGCTCGACTTTTAGAAGCATCCCGGCGCCACCACCGAATGGATAATCGTCCACATGATTATGTTTGTTATTTGAAAACTGGCGAAAATCAGTCGTCTCAAATTCGATTTTCCCAGCTTCGATGGCCTTTCCGATAATCGATTGCGTCATCGGTCCTTGTACCATTTCAGGGAATAATGTTAATACATCAATCTTCATCTTAATCGATCAACCCTTCCAACAGATGGATATAAGCTTTCTTTTCTTCTTTATCGACTTTATAAACGACTGGCTCAATAAAAGGAATTAAGAGTTCTTTCTTCCCTTTTTGTTTTACAACCCAGATATCATTGGATCCTGGTGAAAGAATTTCGGTTACTTTTCCAAGTACTTCCCCTTCATCCGTTACAATTTCAAGTCCGATAATTTCATGGTAGTAAAACTCATCCTCTTCCAGTTCCGTTAATTGCTCTTGGGGTACCTTTAGGAGACATTCTTTGTATTTTTCAACATCTTCGATACGGTTCATTCCTTCGAACGTTAACAAATCAAAGTTTTTATGACGACGATGACTTGCCACCGTCACAAATGTTAGAAACTCTCCATCTTTAAAAATGGCTAATTCCGTTCCTTTTTTATAACGTTCTTCGGCAAAGTCTGTCGTTGAAATCACACGCACTTCCCCACGAAGCCCTTGTGTATTCACGATTTTTCCTACTTTATAAAAAGTTGTCATTCTTCTTCCTCCTTAAAAGAGTCGTTCTACAATAATTTTCAATGTCGAATCCGTCACTTCAACATCATAATCATCGATACATTGCCCGAGCGTATAGTAGTTTTTATCACGGTTATGTGTTCCCATTAAAGAACTATACATTGAATCTAATTCTAAATGTTTTTCAACTGAAAGCCCTGCTTCTAATAAATCTAAGTCTTCTGGTAATTTTGTATACGGTGCAGTACAAGTAATCGTTGCTTTTTCATGTGGCACATACACTACATGCGCTATGACATCATACAATTCATGGTACAAATAATAATCGACCATTTCTTTTACGATACGTTTTACAAAATCCTTTTCTGTTGCCATTATCCCTCAGCCTTTCTTTCCTTGATATCTTGGCGAATGCCTTCAAAAATTTCAAAAATGGGTACGAGAACCGCTGCAACGAATCCTCCTGCGAATCCATTGTTATAAAGGTTTAGTCCCCCATGCATGACAACTACGTGGCTTACAAGCGTAATATGAACAAACCCTGCAATCATCCCTGCAATTGGCCCATAATACCCACTTACAGGCGCAAGAGTGGTTCCAAAGATAGCCGCCACGAGTGCGCTCGTACTTGCTACATCGACTCCTGTTAAGTAACAGCCAATCATAATCCCTACTAATACAGGAACTGTATTTTTCACTTGGTTCCCGAAGGCTCCAAAACTCATCGCTCCAATAATACTGCCGACAATCGGGCCATTCAGTTGTCCTCCATTAATAAGGACATAGCCTAATAGAATGAATCCCATGATGCTCATATTAAACGTTACCGTTACTAAGTTTGTCATTTCAACGAAGTCACTTGGCAGACGGCCTGACAGTTTCAAGAGCAATTTAAACTGATATTTTTCTTTCTTTTTAACATGTAAATAAATACTTGTCGCAATAAGAATCACACAAAGTCCAATTAAGATTGCATATAAAATCAGTGGACTTTCTGTATTTGCAAGTGCCTTTGTCTCTACTTCGATTTCAAAAGCATTCATAAACCCAAGAACAACCATCCCGATGATTCCAGCCGTAAATCCAACGTTGTACAAGCTAAATCCTTGATGGAATCCAAGGAACTGCGTTGATAGTTGAGGCAAGATGAATCCAATAAAAATCCCAAGCACATAAGCAATCAAAATACTGAACCCACTTGGCAACACTCCTCCAAAAGCGAGGAAGGACACCAACGGCCCCAATGCCGATCCAAATAACCCGACAATAACATAATTTCGATAATTCTGCCTTGTGACTTTTGCATAAATCCATACACCTAGCATAAACGGAATACTATTAAAGAGATTCTTCCCGAAAAATGAGAATCCAGCAAGCATCCCTAAACTTCCAATGACCGTTCCATTAACAGGAATCTCTAATTTCTTATAACTATAACTATTAATTAGAAGCATAATCCCCACATTCAAGAGCGTACTTCCAACGGACGCAATTTGCATATAATCCGTAAATAACTGACTTGGTGAAATGAGAATCGTAATCATTCCCTGGAATAGAGATTGGGGCGACTCGATACAAAATGCAAGCAGCATCAAAATAGCAGATAGGCCAAATAAATAATAATATTGTCGATTCATTTGTTCTTTCAATATCGGCTTTTTCTTCATAAGGTCTTCCCTTCAACTATAATTTTACTCACTTATCATACCAAACTCACGAAAAACAATCAAAAAACCGAGTACTAACGACAATAAAAGAACACACTCCCTGTCGTCTCGTCTCTCCGGTGAAGATTTGGAAAAAACCAACTTTTTATAACTACTAAACGATGACGAAGAATCCTCGTTGCACACACTCTTTTTTGTTTTTTCCTCAGCAAAGCCTTTCTGAAATCCAACTTTCATGTAATACCAACGATTACAAACCTTTCGGATTCTATGCTATCAGTACTGGGGGATAGCATTCAAAGTGAATTATGGACTCTTAAAAATTTATTTTTTAGAGTGCATTTGAATCTTGAAAGAGCTTGAGACAACAGGCTCAAGCCGGTGCCCCAGTACAGCTAGTATAAAGTAATCCGTAAGGATTCAAAGTCATCGTTTTAAGTTAATTCTTTATAGCACAAAAAAGCCTTGGATTTCTCCAAGGCTTCGCCTATTAATCTAGGTTCTCAATACTTAGACGCACACGTTTTGGTCCGCGAGTACGAACACTATAAGTAATCGTACGAATAGCGCGAGCCACACGTCCTTGTTTACCAATCACACGACCGATATCTTGAGGATTTACGCGTAAAGTATATTCCATGAATTCATCTGATTCAGAGATGTCAATACGAACATCATCAGGGAATTCAACTAATGGTTTAACCATTGACAATACTAATTCACTAATCTCTGGCATTCTTTTCACCTCTCCATCGAGTTGTCGACTTTATAGAAATTACTTAGAAAACTTAGATTCGTGGAATTTCTTCATGATACCTTGTTGTGATAACAAGTTACGAACTGTATCAGAAGGTTGCGCACCATTAGCTAACCATTTTAATGCTAATTCTTCATTGATTGAAACTTCAGCTGGGTTTACTACTGGGTTGTATGTTCCAACTGTTTCGATGAAACGACCATCACGTGGTGAACGTGAATCAGCTACAACTACACGATAGAAAGGATTTTTCTTAGAACCCATACGTTTTAAACGAATTTTAACTGCCATAATTTACACCTCCATGTATTAATCTCACAGTTACATAGTTTAGCAGATGAAAAGATGCTTGTAAAGTATTTTCTCTTTACACCTTTGACTTTTTTTGCAAAAAACGCTCTAAACCCTACTCCCACTGGTAATAAATGGTATTTTTCATCCGTTTTTGATATAATGAACAAAAATATGTTTATATGAAAAGAGTTGAACTTATGTCAAAACAGAACCAAACTCCAGATTGGCGCGAGGCTCTACTTTCTATTTGGAACAAACCGATTCTTAAAAATATGCGTTTTATTTTTAACATTGCTTATTCAGTTCTAAAAAACATCTTCGTAATCGCTATTCTAGCATTAATGCTCATTGGTGTATTCGGAGGCGGGATTGGACTTGGATATTTTGCAAGTTTGACTTCCAATGAAGAACCACTCACTCAAGAACAAATGAGTGACGCCATCGGAAATCTCAACTTAATCTCGAGTTTCTATTACTATGATGGAACTAAAATCTCTGATGTGAATTCTGATGAATTACGGATTGTAAAACCTTTATCAGAAATTTCGCAATATGTAAAAGATGGCATTATCGCAACAGAAGACAGTTCTTTCTATGAGCATAACGGGATTGTTCCTAAAGCACTTGTTCGTGCTCTATTACAAGAAGCTGTTTCAACAGATTCAGCAACTTCGGGCGGATCTACTTTAACACAACAATTAATTAAGCAACAGATTTTAACGAGTGAAGTTACTTTCAAACGTAAAGCCAATGAAATCCTTTATGCACTACGTCTTGAAAAGTATTTTACAAAAGACCAAATCTTAGAAGCTTACTTAAATGTTTCTCCGTTTGGGCGTAATCATAACGGATTAAATATTGCTGGTATTGAAGAAGCCGCTCAAGGTGTCTTCGGTGTTTCAGCAAAAGATTTAACGTTGCCACAAGCTGCGTATCTTGTTGGGATGCCTCAAAACCCAATTGTTTACACACCGTATACAAACGTCGCAACATTAAAAGAAGACGTCTCTGCCGGTGTAGAACGTATGAAGACCGTTCTCTTCAGTATGTATCGTGAAAACAAAATTACTAAAGAACAATACGAAGAAGCTCTTGCGTATGATATTACGAAGGATTTCCTTCCACCAAAAGAACTTTCTTCAAATCGCCAATCATACTTATATCAAGCTGTTCATCGTGAAGCCGTTAAAGTCTTAATGACAAAAGCAGCTGAGAAAAACAAATTAACGTATAACGATGTTAAAAACGACTCAGAATTATATAGTAAATACTACGACGAAGCTGAGCGTGAATTAAGCTCTTCTGGTTATAAAATCACGTCTACAGTTGACCAAAAAGTATATGATGCTATGCAAAAAGCAATCGCAGAATACGGCGACTTAATTGGACCAACTTATAGCACACAATACATTGACCAAAGTTCAGGTGAAACAAAAACTCAAAAAGAACCAGCTCAAAATGGTGCTGTCTTAATTGAAAACAAAACAGGTCGTATTCTTGGATTCGTCGCAGGTCGTGATTTTGAAGCAAACCAAGTGGACCACGCATTTTCAACACACCGCTCTCCTGGTTCAACCATCAAACCAATCTTGGTATATGCGCCAGCGATTGAAAACAACTTAATTTATCCAGCAAGTATCGTTCCGGATACAAAAATTAGTATTGCACAAGGAAACGGAACTTACTGGCAACCAACAAACTATGGTAACTCAATTACGAACCAATTCTTAACGGTTCGTTACGCGCTGTTCAAATCATTAAACAACCCCGTTATCAAGATTTATCAAGCAATGCTTAAAAAAGGAATCAACGCTGGTCAATACTTGAAGAAAATGGGAATTACTGAAGGTATCGGTGAAGATGAATATCAAAATATCGCCCTTTCAATCGGTGGTACAAGAACAGGTCCTTCTGTAAGAGAACAAACAAGTGCCTTTTCTACACTGGCAAATGGTGGTGAACACCACGAATCATACTTAATCGAAAAGATTGAAGACTCTCGTGGAAATATCATTTACCAACACGAAGATAAATCAGAACGTGTCTTCTCTGATGCGACAGCATTCTTAACAACAAACATGTTACAAGATATTGCAAGCTCTACTATCTTCTACGATATTAAAGGAAATATGGGCTTCAGTTCTGATTTAGCTGGTAAAACTGGTACATCAGAAAACGAGATTGACAACTGGTTTGTGGCTTACACACCAACTGTTACTCTAGGTTCTTGGATCGGATATGATAACTTCTATAATGCACGCTACCCTATCTCAGGCTCTGACGGTTATGGCGAACCAACCATGCGAAGCCAACGTCAATGGACAAACTTAATGAGAGCTGCATATGAAGCAAATCCTGAATTAATCGGCAAGGAAACCACCTTTACTCAACCAGACTCTGTATATCGTGATTCTGTAGTATCAACAACTGGTACAAAAGCAGGTTCATTCAAATCAGAAAACGGTGGTACTTACTCAATCGGTGGTTCTATGACAACAGATTGGTTCAAGAAGGACTTCCCTCCTATGAATCCTAAATACGACTTTATGGTAGGTGCGACTCCAGAAGAATTAAGTCGATTCTGGAATAAATCTTCATCTTCTAGCGATAAGAAAAAAAAAGAGGAGAAAAAGAAAGAAGAAAAGAAACCTGAGACAACTCAAGCGCCTACTCCTCAACCTCAAACAACAAAAGCACGTTAATCTAAATAACAGAAAGGCTGGATAATGTCCAGCCTTTCTGTTATTTCCTTCTATTCTCTATAGTATAAAAAACAGCCTATTCTATGTGATAGGCTGTTCGTTTATTCTTACTTAGTTGTGTTTCGTAACTCAATCTTGTAAGGTAATGTGATTTCAGATTCCACAATCTCTTCTTTGTTCATAATCTTTGTCAATAGACGCATTGCTACCGCACCGATATCATATAAAGGTGGTGCAATTGTAGAAAGGATTGGACGTGTCATCTTCGTTAATTTAGAGTTATTGCTTGAGATGATTTCGAATTTCTCAGGAACCTTAATTCCTAAATCGATTAATCCATTTAATAAACCTACAGAAGTTTCATCGTCTGTAACGATTGCAGCAGTGACGCCTGCTTTATGAATACGTTCAGCTACTGATTCACCAGCATGGTATGTCAATGGCACTTCGTATACTAATTTCGGATTGAATTTAATACCCGCCTTGTCTAAAGCAGCTTTATATCCTTCTAAACGGAAGTCCACTGAAGCAATATTTTTCAATGCAGCTGTTACGAACGCTACTTTCTTATGTCCATTCTCAATTAATGTTTCAACGGCTTCTTGAGTCGCTTCTTTATAATTAATATTAACAGACGCAATTTCATGTTCCGCATCCATTGTTCCTGCTAAAACGATTGGTGTTTTAGAACGAACGATTTCTGCTCGTAATTCAGGTGTTAAATGGTTCCCCATATATAAAATACCATCTACTTGTTTTGACAACAATGTGTTTAACACTTGAATTTCTTTATGATTATTTTGGTCTGAGTTCGCTAGAATAATGTTGTATTTATACATTGTCGCAATGTCATCAATCCCACGCGCTAAGCTAGCAAAGTAAAGGTTTGTGACATCAGGAATAATAACTCCAACTGTCGTAGTTTTCTTACTTGCAAGTCCACGAGCAACGGCATTTGGTCGATAATCTAATTCATCAATAACATCTAGCACTCTCTTACGAGTTGCTGGTTTTACGTTAGGGTTTCCATTTACTACACGTGATACTGTAGCCATGGATACATTGGCTTCACGAGCAACATCATAAATCGTAATTGTTTGCTTTTCCATCTACAAATCTCCTTTGTGCATCTTTTCATCTATTCATAGGGTAGCACTTTCATGTTTTTTTTGCAAGCGTTTAACAACAATTTTCATATAATTTTTGAAACTATTTACATTATTGATGTAATAATATGCTACAATAGAATCAAGGAGATGAAATTATGAAACTAAACCCTACTTTTATGCAATTGGAAAATGAAATGAAAGAAAAACAAAATCCGATTGTTTTTATCCAAAATCCAGAGACTATTCGTCTTTTGACAAAATTCTCAACAGAACCTCATGAACGAATTGTAGCTCTCGTATATACACCAGGAAATACTCCGCTACTCTTCGTTCCAGCATTAGAACATCAAGTCGCTCAAAAAGCGGAGCCTGACTTTATCGTGAAGAGTTATCAAGACCATGAAGATGGTTGGCAACTGCTATCAGATGCCATTAAGGAACACTTCCCACCGCAAGTGAACTTTGCAGTGGAAAAAGTGGACTTCTCACTCTTTGCTGCTGAGCAATTACAAAAGCACTTCCCTGGCATTCAGTTTTCAGTGGACTTAACGCCAGTAGTTCAACAACTTCGTCTTGTGAAAGACTCCAAAGCCATCGATAAGCTTGTCTACTCAGGAACCTTTGCCGATAAAGCCATCGAAATCGGAAAGAAAGCCTTGAAAGTCGGCATTAGCGAACGCGAAGTCGTTGCCATTATCGAATTCGAAATGAAAAAACTAGGGGTTTCTCAAATGAGCTTTGATACAATGGTGCTCTTTGGAGACCATGCTGCAGACCCTCACGGCGAACCTGGAGACCGTACTCTTAAAGAAAATGAATGGGTCCTCTTCGACCTAGGAACGATGGTCGATGGTTACGCAAGTGATATTACTCGTACGGTCTTCTTCGGAAGTGAAAGTGAGAAAGACTCACGCCATCAAGAAATCTACGACATTGTTCAAAAAGCGCACGATACAGCTATCCAAGCAGTTAAACCCGGTATGAAAGCTAGCGAAATTGATAAAATCGCTCGTGACATTATCGCAGAAGCTGGATATGGTGAATACTTCATCCACCGTCTTGGACACGGAATTGGACAAAGTGTTCACGAGTTCCCTTCGATTATGGAAGGAAATGATATGGAACTCGTTGAAGGAATGTGCTTCTCGGTTGAACCTGGTGTCTATATTTCAGGTGACTACGGTGTTCGTATCGAAGACTGCTTAGCCGTTACAAAAGATGGCGCAAAACTCTTCACATCTGTTAAATACGACTTCTAAACACCAAAGGAAAAAGCCTGAGGAAATTCCTCAGGCTTTTTCCTTTGGTGTTTAGAAGTCAAATTAAGCTTCTTCTTTAACGTCTTCTGCTTTTTCTTTAACGTTTTCTGCTAATTCAGCAACCACTTCAGCTGATTTTTCTTTTTATTTAGCAAAGTTTTCTTTTACTTTACCAACTGTTTCGTTAAATTGACCTTTTAAGTTTTCAGTTTGAGCTGCAACTTGTTCTTTTAAGTTAGCTGCTTGTTTAGAAACTTGTTCTTTTAATTGGCCAGCTTGTTCTTGTAAGTTAATACGAATATCTTGTGTCGAAGTTTTAGCTACTTCTGCGAATTCACACCCTTTTGCACGTGCGATTTCACCGTATTCTGATAATTGTTCTTTATAGCGATTTGCTTCTTTTGCTAAGTCTTCGCGTAATTCTTTACCTGATTTTGGTGCAAATAATAAAGCTGTTACTGCTGCTGCAGATGCTCCGATAAATGCTCCTAATAAAAATCCACCTGATTTACTCATGTTCAACACTCCGTTTCGTTATTTTTGTTTTTTCTTCTTTGAAAGAATCGTTCTTCCAAAATTAAATGCCGCAACTGCACGGCTTGTTTTTGAAAGCTTCACTGCTTTTGTTGCTAGATTACGAGATGATGTATTTACATCTGAAATCGTCACACCTAAATCGCCTGCCGCTGTAAACAACGGATTTGTCGCTTTAAGTTTGCCGTTCACGTCATCTACGAGTACATTTGCTTTATTTAATAATCCTTCAACTTCAATTGAAAGGCTATCAACATCTTTTGTAATGACTTCTAATGAATGATTCACGTTATCAACGGTTTTATTTAATCTTGATAAAATCGGTGATACTTTGACAATTACAAAAACCACTAATGCTAATAAAGCACATGCAGCAATTAAAGCAGCAATCTCAACACCTGTCATTGAGCCATTCCTCCAATCTTATAGTATAATTTAATGATAACACTTTCTTTCAAAAAATACCATAATATTAGTACTTGAAACTGCCCTACTTTCAATCATTTTTTACATATGGTACACTAATTTTATTACTAATAAAGGATGACAATTATGCACAATATCTTATGGGTAGATTCCATCTCAAATTTCTTTACCAATTACTGGAATTCCTTTGATTGGGAATCCATTTTATCGAATGTCTTCACGAAATTATTATCATTAATCTTATTATTCCTAGTTTTCTACTTCGGAAAGAAGTTTCTACATTTTCTATTTAAGAAAACCATTCTCTCCTCTGTAAAAATTGTAGGTCAAAACGAAAATAGACAAAAGACAATCGTGAAGCTCTTAGAAAATATGCTCGATTATTTCCTATACTTCATCTTAATCTACTGGATTCTCTCCATTATCGGGGTTCCAATCTCGAGCTTACTCGCAGGGGCTGGAATCGCTGGGGTTGCTCTTGGTCTTGGAGCACAAGGTTTCCTATCAGATGTCATTAATGGCCTCTTCATCCTACTGGAACGCCAATTCGAAGTTGGAGACGCCGTTCTCATTAACAACATCGCTGGTAATATTGCGAGCGTCGGGATCCGTACCACACAAGTTCGTGGATACGACGGAACACTTCACTACATTCCAAATCGTAATATCACGGTTGTCAGCAACCAATCCCGTGGAAACATGCGTGCTCTAATCGAATTACCTTTAAATAGTAACGTGGATTTAAAATCCGTTTACTCCATCATTGAAAACATTAATAACCAATATACAAGAACCGACGAAGCACTAACAGCACCACCAAAGATCATTGGACCACAAACTAAGCCGAATGGTCAATTTGTATTCACCATCGCTCTAATGACAAAAAACGGTTTGCAACAAGCTACCTACCAACGCTATTTAACGCTTTATCAAGAAGCACTACTAAAACAAGGTATCGACCTATCATCACCTGTCATCCCATATACAACCAACTAAAAAAGAAGGCCTCGCGCCTTCTTTTTTTCTTTTCCCTACGATGCACACACCCATCACTTATACTCTCCTTCTTACGGAACGGCACATCTACTCACTCCAATTTGAATAAACCAATTACAAAGAGTATCAGTCATTCTGCACTCTTTACTTTTTAGCTAGGATGCAGATGCTATCTTCCATTGCCTTTGTGATATGCGGAATGGTACATAAACTCTCTTATTATAGAAAAAGCTACAGCAATTCCGAGGAATTCTATAATAGCAATAATGGGAATACGCATAAAATGCGAATTACTGGTGCTTGAAAATTTATTTTCTAGCGCCAGTTTGAGGCTTTTAAGGTGCAAGACCAAGGCTTGCACCGGTGCCCCATTATAGCTATTATCTAGAATTCCTAAAAAGGAATCGCTGTAGCGATTATAGTTTTATTTACTATTTTCTTTTTCCACAAAATCATATTCGCGGGTGAGTTCATGTACCATGAAGTTGATGCGCTTTAAAAGCTCCTTCCTCGTCACAATCCCCACAAACTCATTCTCCTCATTCCCAATACAAATAAAACTCTCATCCACAAGCTCATTTAACACATCTTCCACTTGCGTATCCTGATGAATGATTGGGAACTCCGTACGCATGACTTCACGTACTTTGTATTTTCCTAACTGATTCATATGAATTTGCTCCACACCCGTGATCTTATGCAAAATCATCGCCAGTGAAATCAGACCTACAATTTTATTTTCCTTGTTCAGTACAGGAATCAGTGAATAACGTACATTCGTTAAGACAAGCATCGCGTGTTCCAAAGTATGGTCATCTTGCAGGATAGCTACTTTTTCTGCATCGATAAAAAGCTTATCGCGATCTTCAAGTAGTAACTCTTGAATTCTTTTATGAATCAAGTGTAAAACCTCCCTCATCAGTCCATGTATACTCAAGAACCAATCCATCTAACACTTCATGCTTCGTTGTATAGTATGTTAAGCGTAATTTGTCTTTTGAAAGAATATCGATCACGGCATACGACGGTGTACCTTGATAGCTACCACGGGGATAATTCGTTGACCCAGAGTTGATACATAGGACCCCATTGACATTTTCTGCGTTCAACTTATGCGTATGTCCATATAAAGCGACAGCCGCTCCTTTTTCTTTAGCAGCATTCGCTAAATACTCACGTCCTGTATTCACATATTCAAAATGGCCATGCGTTACAAAGAAAGTGATTCCCTCTACAGTGAACACTTCAGAGCGGGGATACTCCATATCATAATCACAATTTCCAGTGACGCGAATGCAATGGGATAGGCGTGCATCTTGGTATGGAAATTCTGAATCTCCCGTATGCACAAATGTCACATCACTTCCTGCATAGTGGTCGAAGATTCTCTTTAATGTTAATTCTTGTCCATGGTTATCACTGACAACGACAATTTTCATAATGATTCCTCCGTTTGATTTAACTCATGAGTCCATTTTTCCCATTTTCCAACAAGCATTTCAATCGCTCTGGCACGGTGACTAATCTTGTTTTTAATCTCCATTCCAAGTTCTGCAAAAGTTTTGCCGTATTCAGGAACGAGGAATAATGGGTCATATCCAAATCCGCTCTCCCCTGCTGGTAATGTCGCAATTTGTCCTGGACACTCTGCTTGAACGACAAGTGATTCAGTATTTGGTGCAGCCAGTACTAAGCAACAAGTAAAATGAGCCGCACGCTCTTCTCCGACGAGTCCTCCAAGTTCTGATAAGAGCTTCGCGTTATTCGCCGCATCGCTCTTTGGCTCTCCAGCAAATCGTGCTGAATACACACCTGGTTGTCCGTCCAAAGCATCCACGCAGAGACCCGAGTCATCTGCTAATACAATTGTTTGCAAGGCATTGGCAATCGTTTCAGCTTTTAAGCGTGCATTTTCTTCGAAGGTTGTTCCTATCTCTTCCACTTCTGCTAATTCTGGAAAATCTCGAAGAGTCTTTACAGAATATCCCTTTGGCTCAAAAATCTCCGCAAACTCTTTGGCTTTTCCGACATTATTCGTCGCAATCACGATTTCTTTTTTCAATTCGACGGGTTTGACTTCTTCTTTGAGTGTCGCTTTTTTCACCTTCAGACCTGTTCGATTCAACCAGTTTTCAGCAATCTCTTCAAAAAGGCTTGCTTCTCCAGTTGTATAAATTTCAAGCGTTGGTTTAGGATTCGATTCAGGCGTTTCGCTTAATTTGCAATAATCTAATAACGCGCTCACGCTTGAGACTGTTTCTGCTCCTGAATCAATTAATGTAACGTTTGCTCCTACCACTTTTTGAATCGTTTGACGAAGCAATGGGTAATGTGTACAACCTAGAATGACTGTATCAACCTCGGTTCCTTCTAATGGACGTAAGGTTTCACGAACGACTTCCTCTGCTTCTTTGGTATCTGTTTGATTACTTTCAACAATCGGTACAAATTTCGGACAAGCGATATCGAACACTTCAATATCCTTATTTTTGTCATGCATGGTCTTTGGATAAACTTTGCTTGCAATGGTCGCGTTCGTTCCAAGAACTCCGATGCGGTCATTATTCGTTTGTTTAATGGCTGCAAGGCTTCCTGGTTGAATCACTCCAACAACTGGAATGTTTAATGTATTTTGTAATTCTTCTAGAACTACTGCAGTTGCGGTATTACATGCAATCACGAGCATTTTAATGTTTTTTTCTAGTAAAAATTGCACCATTTCTAATGTGTATTGGCGGATTTCTTCAACTGGTCGTGTACCGTATGGGCAACGTGCAGAATCGCCAAGGAAGATCATGGATTCGTTTGGTAATTGTTTGAGGGCTTCTTTAAGGACGGTAAGACCGCCAACGCCCGAATCGATAAACCCGATTGGTCTTTTCATGGTTTCTCAACCTTTCTTTCTTTAGTCTTCTATAGTATACCATAGTTCGTGCAACGCTGATTCAATTGTGGTTTGGTTTATGAAAAAGTTAATCAACTAAAGGGCACCTTCGGTGTTTGAATGAAAAGGCTTTGGAGAGTCTGTACTACGTGCCTTTATCGGATATCTTCATAGTGTTTGTAATAGCTGTAGCGGTTCGATCCTTGGTCTCTCACCTACTGAGCCTCAAAGCAGTAGTAAGGAATGAATTCCTAACTACTGCTAATTCGCATCAGTTACACTCGCTATTACTCACTATATAGAATCCAATAGGCACTCCGTTTGACTCCTCCAGCCTTTTCATTCAAACATTGATGCATTGTTTTTATATGATCACGCAGAACTAAGAGACTAAAAAGAAAGGGGAGAAACCTCCGCCCTAAACAAAAAGAACTCCTGCGTGCAGGAGTTCTGAGATAGATTTTATTCTGGAGCGATGCTTTGGTGTTTTCTTGTAACGAGGATTTGAAGCACTACTAGAATAACTAATGCGATAGAAATGGATTCCACTTTATGTGTTGTAACGATATTAATAAATTCTAGAAAAGCTGTTACAAATCCTGGCATTTGGTCATCACTAATTTGGCGAGCAAAACTTCCTCCAATTAATGAAGTAATCAAGAACACTAGTGCTAGTCCATAGATGCCTGTTTTTTGATTAAATTTATTAAGCACAATTCCAAGAACATTTGCGATTAGGTGAATTAGAACAACCTTCACGAAAAAGACTGCAATACTAATCACAATATTTTCTGGGTCAAATAGGTCCCCTAAAATCGATTGAATGGTTACTGAGCCCAATGAAACTCCATTTCTTAATGGAATTAATAAGGCGTAAATCAAAGTGATGATTCCAGAATCGACAAGAGTTTGAATGAATAAGCTTTCGATTTGTTCTTTTCTTGTTAATCCTAATTGACTTTCTAGGCGGAATTGTTCAACGATATAGCCAATTCCAATGATTAAGAGAATCAATGCAATTTCATTATCGAAGTAAATTGGAAAATAAGTACCGATTGTGCTAAAGTCCCCATTTGCAAAAATCTTCATTAAGAAACTTGTAATAATCCACCAAGTTCCTAAGAACATTAAAATTGTTTTCCATCTTCTTGCTAATCCCATGCTGACAACTGATAATAAACGGTTCATCTTATTCATTCTCCTTTCGAGTGATTGAGATAAAGTAATCTTGTAAGGTTAATGGAGAAAACTCTAATCCAGGTTGTGCTTCTCCAATAGCACCAATCACTACGCTTCTTGTTAGGTTTCCAATTCGGTCTGTTTCAAGAACTTTCTTATCGGCTACATATTCTTCTACTAATGTGGAAGCTCCACTAACGACATATCCTTTATGGAGAACATCTTCAACTAACACTTCCTCAGTGACTACTCCGTCTTTAATCACGATGACTTTTTCTAGAATAGAAGCTACTTCTTCGATTAAATGAGTCGCGATGACAAATGTACGAGGACGGCGCGCATACGCTTCAAGCAACTTCTTATTGAAGATTTGGCGGTGGTTCGCATCCAGTCCAAGCACTGGTTCATCTAAGAAAATATATTCGCTAGGGTTGGCAAGTGCCAAGATAATCTTCATAATACTTTTATACCCTGTTGAAGCTTTTGAGTATTTTTCCTTCACGTTCACATCGAACACTTTGATAAGTTCTTGGGCAAATTCCGTATCAAATTCTGGATAAGTCCCTTGATAGATAGCAAGGAGATCTTTGAATTTATATCCTTGTGGGAACCAGTTATCCGAACTGGATAAATACACTTCATGCATCGCGTTTGGATTCTTATGAAGGTCCACTCCATCAAGAGTGATACTTCCGCTTGTCTTTTCGATACGGCTAGCAATCATATTTAGCACTGTACTCTTTCCGGCACCATTTCGTCCAAGCAATCCGATGATACTTTCAGATTCAATCGTGAACGTTGCTCCTTTCACCGCTTCTTTTTTGAAATACTTCTTTTTTAAATCTTTGACTTCAATACTCATTATTGGAAGCCTCCTTCGATGATTTTTACTAATTCGTCTTTCGTAATGCCGAGCGCTTGTGCTTCTTTTAAGAAGTTTGGCACCATTTGATTGGCAAATTCATTTTGCTTCTTGCTTAAGATAATTTTTCTGGCCCCTTCTGCTACAAACGTTCCAAGACCTCTTCGTTTTTCAAGTATTTGTTCGCTCACGAGTAAGTTCATTCCTTTCAATACCGTTGCTGGATTGATTTGATATCCTGTGGAAATCTCAGTTGTTGACGGTACTTGATCTCCTTCTTTGTAGACTTCATGGAAGATTTCTTCTTCCAGTTGATTCGCTACTTGTTGAAATAATGGGATATCACTTTGAAAATCAAATTTCATAACGCACCTCCTTGTTCATATTCACTTTGTGTTAATTGGTTAGTTACTTGTGTAATTAACTATAAAACTAAAACAGAAATTTGTCAACACCTTTTCGAAAAAATTTTTAGCAAAATAAAAAAACGCCTGACGCACCAAGGATAAAACCTTGATATATCAAGCGTTTGGAGACTTTAGATTTTATAAATATTTTTCTAAAATTTCTTCTAATTGTTCTTTAGCATGGTAGCCAACCACTTTATCAACGACTTCGCCGTCTTTTTTGATTAATAATGTTGGGATACTCATAATGCCAAATGCACGAGCTGTTTCTGGGTTTTCGTCAACATCTACTTTTGTAAAAGTCACTTTGTCTCCCATTTCTTCGTCTAATTGGTCGATTACTGGGCCTTGCATACGACATGGACCACACCAAGTTGCCCAGAAGTCTACTAAGACTACTCCATTTTTAGTTTCTTCTACAAAGTTTTTATCTGTTAATGATTTTACCATTCGAATCATCCTTTCCTTTTTCTACAAACCTAGTATAGCAATCCCCTGGAAAGTGACCAACTATTCTGCTCACGGTTTACTTAAAGGTAACGATGGTCGCTCCGTTTCCACCCGTATTCATCGATGCAAATTCAAAACTTGCAACAGAACGGTGGCTACGAAGGATCTTATGAACTCCTTGCTGGATGGCTCCTGTTCCACGTCCATGAATAATCGTAACGCGTGGATAATTCGCAAGAATGGCTGCATCCAGATATAACTCTAGATCCTTCATTGCTTCTTCGTATCGTTTTCCACGAAGATCTAGTTCTGAAGAGACGTGACTACTACGTGCACTCTTCACGATGACTTGTTGCTTGGCTTCTTGCGCTTCAGCAATCGGAGAAAGGTCTTCAACGGCAATCTTCATCTTGATGATTCCCATTTGAACCACCCATTCCTGGTCATTCACTTTTTCAACTAGCGTACCGCGTTGCCCAAATGAAAGAACCTCGACATTTTGTCCAACTTGCAGTGCCTTCTTTGCTTTTTCCTTGCGAAGTACCTTGTTCTTCTTCAAGGCTTGCTCATGCTTCAAGTCTTTCAACGCGGTTTTCTTCTCAATCATCTCATGTTCTTTAACGGCACTTTGCTTACTTCTTAATTGAAGTTCACGAATTTCAGATAAAATCTTATCCGCATCATCTTGACTCTGTTCAATTAAGGTATTTGCACGTTCTTTTGCTTCTTCTAAGAGACGTGCTTTATTGGCTTGGAATTGTTCCGTTTCGCGCTGTAAGTCCGCAAGTAATTGCGTACTCAACTCTAACTGATGACGCATCTTATCGGCATCTCGCTGCGCACGACGACGTTTTTGTTCCAAGTCACTAATCATCGCATTCAAGTCTTGGTCTTCTTCCGATAGAAGTCCGCGCGCTTGGTCGATAATGACAGATGGTAACCCCAGACGTTTGGAAATATCAAAGGCATTACTACGCCCTGGAACCCCTAGTAAGAGTTGGTAGGTTGGTTGAAGGGTATCCCCATCAAATTCCATACTCGCATTAATCGTCTTAGGACGGTCATAACCGTATGCTTTCAACTCTGGATAGTGCGTTGAGGCAATCACATAACTTTGCTTACTTGCAATATAATCGAGAATTGCAATTGCAAGAGACGAACCTTCTTGCGGGTCTGTCCCTGAACCAATTTCGTCGATTAAAAGTAAGCTCTTATCGTTGATTTGTTTTAAAATAGACACGATATTCGACATATGAGACGAGAACGTCGATAGGTTTTGCTCAATCGATTGTTCATCTCCAATATCCGCAAAAATCTCCGTAAAGACTCCCACGCGGCTATTTTCACCAGCAGGAATATACAGTCCCATCTGTGCCATCAGTTGAATAACACCGACCGTCTTCAAGAGAATGGTTTTCCCACCCGTATTCGGCCCTGTAATAACAATCGCTTGATACTCTTCTCCAAGAATAATATCGTTTGCTACAGCCTTTTCACGGTCTAATAGTGGATGCCACGCTTGCCAGAGAGCAACGTAATTATTCGCATCGATAATCGGTTCTGTCGCCTTCAATTCATGGGCATATAAAGCTTTTGCGTTCACGACATCCAGGCGTGCCAATACATAATGGTTTTGATGTAATGAATTCGTATATGGCATGAGTTTTTGAGACAATTCCCAAAGAATTCGTTCTACTTCACGCTTCTCTTGAATTTGATACTCACGAAGCTTGTTATTTAAATTCACGACTGCTTGCGGCTCCATAAAGAGCGTTTGACCAGTTGCACTTTGGTCATGGACCGTACCGCCAAAGACAGATTTATACTCTGCCTTTACAGGAAGTACATAACGGTCATTACGAATCGTGATAATCGTATCGCTTAAATACTGCGCGTTTTTCCCTGTGAGGTATTGATCCATTTGACGACGAATCTCTTGTTCTGTCTTTTGAATCCCCACACGAACGCCATGTAAGGTTGGAGACGCGCTATCTAACAAATACCCGTCTTCACGAATAGAGGCTTCTAGTTCATGCGTCACTTCTGGGATACTTTCGAGTTTTTCGACAAGACGCGGAACGCGCTTCAATGCGATTTCCTCTTCTTCGACTTTTTCAAAGAATCGCTCCACCTCATGTGTTGTCGCGAGCACACGTAAAATATCACTTAATTCGCGTCCATTAAGCCCTGCTTCTAGTTCCAGACGTTTTAGGGCAAAACTAATATCTTTCAACCTTGGAATTGGAATCCCTTGTTTCAATCGTAAGAGCTCCACTCCATCTGTTGTTTCTTCAATCTTATTTTGAATGGCCTTTGCTTCGACTTCGATTGGAAGTTCATTAATCATTTGCTTTCCTTTTTCGGAAGTCGCATATTCGGCTAGCTGTGTTCTAATTTTTGAAAATTCTAAAACCTTTTCGATTTTCGAATTCATAACAGTCCTTCTTTCTTAAAAAACGTGGAACAAGTTTGTTCCACGCTTCGAGGTTTTATTTAGGTAATAACCAACTTGAAACGAGTTGCGTCACAATTGGTGTTTTTGTGATGATGAAGTTTGGCAATCCGCCTTCAACAATCTTTTGCGCTGGCGCCATTGGAATCATCGCTACTGCGTATAATATAAAGAATATGAATAAGTAATTCATCAAAAATCCAAGTGCTGCTCCACCGATTGTATTGAATTGTTTCAATAACGGTAAGAATGTTAATTCACTAGCAACATATCCTAAGAAACGAACCACTAACCATCCAATAATCATAATGATTAAAAATGCTATCAAATTATAAAATGATTGGTCGAGTGACATCGCTTGTGCTTCTGTGAAAATTACTAAGTGATTTCCTGGAATGTATGATGGATATGGAATGTACACGGATAAGAACTTCGCCAATCCTTTATAGGTTGCCATCGCTATGAGGAATGTGATGAAGTATCCTGCGATATACACGAGTTCTAAAGTTAACCCTCGGCGCATCCCGGTATACACACCGACCAATAAATATAATAAAATAATTAATGTTACCATTGAAACCTACCTTCTCAACAAATCTTGTTGTAATTCAAATTGTTTTTCTAATTCTTGTTTTCTAGTCGCATCAATCGAAGGGCGTTTATGTTGAATGGTGCGCAATTCTTTTTCTAATTGCTCCACACGTTTCTTTAACGCGACCACTTCTTCTTGCTTTTCAAATTGATTCGAGATGGCATTGATGGCTGCAAGGAGCGCCACTTCTTCCGTCGACAATTTGTCAGATACTCGAGTGATTTGATCTAATTGTTCTTGTAAGACACGCACAATACTTTGCATTTCTTGTTGCGACTTACGACCAATAATCGTATAAGATTTCCCTGAAATCGTTGCTTTTACTCTTGTTTTTGGTTGATTCACAAAAGACCCTCTCACTTTCTCCATAATATCACCTTATTTTACCATTTTTCATTTAAAAATACACTAAAAATCCACTTTTTTAGAGAGTGGACGGATGAATTTTGTCGTGGTATGCTAAAAAGAAAAAGGGGAACGACATGAATTCATTAACTTTAATTTTATCACCAGAGCAAATTGCAACACTAGGAGCAAACTATGCTTCCTACACGCAATCTCCTCCACCACACGCAACCTTGCGTCTAAAGGTCGACGGTTTATCGATTACGGCCTATAATTCTGGCAAGGTTCTCTTCCAAGGAAAAGGCATCGAAGACTTTATCCAACAGAACCAGCTCGAACAATCAATTGACACAAAGGCAAAGAAAGCCATAGAAGACTCTACTCTTCCAGAAGGTTTTGCGACTTGGAGCGTTATCGGAAGCGATGAAGTTGGAAACGGCGCTTACTTTGGACCACTGACAGTTGCGGCAGCCTTTGTTTCAAAAGAAAACATCAAAGCGTTAAAAGCAATGGGCGTTCGCGATTCTAAAGACATGACGGACGACCAAATCAGGGCCCTCGTTCCAAAAATCAAAGAAACTGTGCCATATAAGTTATTAACGCTTTGGCCAGAGAAATATAACGAAGTCCAACAAGTGAAAAATCTAAACGAGATGAAGGCGTTGCTTCATAACCAAGCTCTTCGTCTTCTAACCGAGAAACTTTCTCCTGAAGTTCCAGAAGCGTACTTAATCGACCAATTCTGTAAACCAGACTTGTATTACCGTTATCTAAAAGGCCAAGACCTTGTCGATAAGAAAAAAACATACTTTATTACAAAAGGCGAAAGCCACCATATCGCGGTTGCGGCTGCTTCTATGATTGCCAGATGTGCTTTTCTTGATGGCCTCGATTCACTAAGCGCCGAATATGGATATGAACTCCCAAGCGGTGCCAGCGCCAACGTCGATAAAGCAGCAGCCAATATTTTAAAACACGGCGGCATGGAACTCCTTGGTAAAGTGGCTAAACTCCACTTCGCCAACACCGAAAAAGCTAAGAAACTAATCTAACCTTCCCTTCACCAAATGAGGTTAGATAGGCTCCTCTAAGATTCCAACAACCTTCCTACTCGATAGGAAGTAGTTTTCTTATGTGATGACTCTACAAATGATTACGAAGAATCTTGTGGATTTTATTGTAGCAGTAACGTGAAAAAGCAAAAAAACGAATAAGCTGGCGTAGGAATTTATTCCGTACGCCAGCTTTGAGGCTTTTTAGGCGCAAGACCAAGGCTTGCGCTGGTGCAACGTTACTGCTACAATAAACAAATCCGCAAGGATTCGAAGTAATCATATATGTGAGCACCAATAAAAAACTAGCACTCAAACAACAAACACCTTCCTATCAAGTAGGAAGGTGTTTTTGGTTAATCTTTCATAATACGCTTAATAAAGTACGATACGCCTATCCAACCGAATGCGATAATCAAAAGAATAATCGCCCATCCATGTCTAAACTCCGTAAACGGAATCTGCACATTCATCCCAAAGAATCCCGTCACAATATCCGGAATCGTCATTAAAATCGAGATGACCGTTAAGAATTTCATCGTGTCGTTCAAGTTGTTATTCAATACATTGTTATACGTGCTCGCGATTTGATGCAGAATTTGAAGATGTAACTCCGTCATCGCTACTAATTGATTCGCTTCGATGATGTTATCTTCCAACTGCTCTCTTTCAGAATCGTCGAGTGCCTTAAAGGCTTGTTGCGTCTTCAACTGCTCTAGTACAACCGCATTTTGCTTCGTCGCAGAAACTAAATACATTCCCTCAATCTCTAAGTCAGATAAACGGAATAAATTATCTTTTGTTGTTTTCTTTCTAAGCAATTGACTAATTTTTTGCTGTTCTTTATTTAGTTTTTCAATAACAGGAAAATAGTTTTCCGAAATCGCAAACAAACTATGTAATAAGAAATTAAATACGCTCCAATGCAAATTCTCTTCCAGCTCTTCGCGAATTTGATCAATAATATATTCATTGAGACCATTGGAAATCGTGACAATTTGATTTTGTCTCACGATAAATGTCAATGGAATCGTATCGTAGTGACTCTCTTCGCGTGATAAGTTGAGGACATTATAAATGACAACGAGCGTCTTCGTGCGGCGATTATACTCCATATGTGCACGTTCATTTTTATCCAGCGCGTATTCAATCATCTCATCATCAATATCATAAGTATCGTAAATCGATGAGTATTCACTGATTAAATCTGAGTTGATATTAATCCATGTGTTGTTTTCGCCAAATTTCATTAAACCCATTTATACTCCTCCTTCAACTAGAATGCTGTCTAAGTATACCATAAATACAGAGAAACCACTTATTCCTAGCCACAAAAAACACGTAAACCTTCCATGAAAAGATTTACGTGTTTAAAAGTTCTATTGTTCAACAGTTGTCGCTTCTTCAGTAGTAGCGGCTTCTGTTGTTGCAGTTGTTTCTTCCGTTGTTTCTACAGAAGTAGTCGTACTTTCTGTCGTTTCAGTCGTTTCGCTTTGTGTCGTTGTTGTTTCTTCGGATGGTTTTTCCTCTGAAGGTTGCAACTCTAGGATAGAGCTCTTCGGAGTACTATTATCTTTATCCGATTCATCCAGCGCCATTTCAGCGAAGTCTTTTGCCTCTTGGAAAATACTTTGTTCTTCTTCAGAAGCAGGCGTTAAAATCTCTTTCAGATTCTTTCCGATTGTCGCATCGACTTTTCCATCGAATTTCGCGTGAGATTCTTTAATCGCCAATTTCGCACGATAAGACTCGATGATGAGTGATTCAACAGGTGTTGAAGCAAAGTTCAATCGTGAACCCATATAACGCTTAATTAAGCTTGCCACTTCTTCACGAAGCGATGCAGGTAATTCTTGGTCTAAAACGTGTTGTGTTAAGAAGTATAAGTAACGCATTCCTTCAATACTAATACGGTCGTTTGCATCACGTAAAGCTTGTACTAATGCACGAATCGCATTCACTTGTTCCTCTTTATTAGATTCACGCGCTTTTGAAGCTAAGTCTTTCAATTCATCAGCCGTCACGCCATAGTCTTGTAAGTTCAACTCACCAACCATACGAACCGTTTCTTCGTGAGTCGCGTTCATCTTTTGTTCTTCAGGACTTACTTCTTCAGTAGCTACAGTCTCGTGGTTAATCGTTTGTGCCTCGAAGCGTTCTAATCCTTTGACGAACCCTTCCGTTGAGTTCCCTTTTAATTGCACTAGTTCTTTATATTCGTTCAAGGCTACTAAAATACGGTTCAACGTCACTGGATCATCTTTATATTTTTCACTGGCATGAGCTTTCACTTCATCAATTTTGGCAAAAACAGCATCCACATTCACATCTCCTGCCACAAATGGAGGCACGATGACTGGAAGTTTATTTTTCTCATAGGCTTCGATACCGTCTTTGTTGACGATATTCATGGAGTGACTATGGTCGCCGTGAGGAATATCGAAACGTCCATTCACAATACGAATCGCCGTACGAGAAATCCCCATACGTCTTGCGATTAAATCAATCTCCTGAGAAAGTCGTACTTCTGCAGGAATCGATGGGTCAGAGTTTGGCACCTCGAATCGTTTCAATGGAATGACCCAAGGATGGATATGGTTCTTATCTTGCCCTTGTTCCATGTTTTGGAAGGCAAATACTTTTCCGACATACTCACCTTTGTCGTTTGTCACAGACTCGAACTTAATCGTATCTCGTTCCACGCCGTAAGCATAGACGATGTAGTCTAAATATTTTTGAATCTCTGGTGACTGCAATGTCCACTCCTCAGCTTGCGGTGTCGCAATATCTGTTGCAGGAGGCGTTACAGGTTGTGTGCTTGCCGTACTTGGTCTTGTTGGTGAAACAGACCCAATTGTACTAGCCACTCCTGTGTGGTTGCCACCAGTAGACGGTCTTGAAGTAGGTTCATCGTCAAATGTATAAGAAGCACTACCATCTCCGCAGTCTAATACGTCGTGGAAATGGTCTCCATGTGGGATGCGTAATAATTTACACGTTCTCTTCTTGCCATTTTCATCTTCTCTAGTCACCGTTTGTGCATTTGCTAATTGTGAACGGTAAATAAAATGAAAGTGATCTCCATGACGAACAACGAAGCCTAATTCGTTTTCACTCACGATATCATTTGGATTGAAGACGTAATTGTCTTCTACTGTAGTTGTTGTCGCACCTGGTTTCTTCTGTTCATAAATCGCATCTGCTGGAGGCGCACCATATACAAAGTGATAATGGTCTCCGTGTTTTTTCAAATATCCATTCTCGAAAACTTCTCCGACAATCGTCTTTGGTTTATTGTCTTTAATTTCTTTTGCTGCCTGTTCGTATTTCGCCATACGCTCGGCATCAATTGTTGTCTCCTCAGTTGTTGTGTCAGTCGACGCAGCTTGTTGCTGAGATAATACGGCACCTGATGCAAATAGCAAGCCTAGCGCAACTGCCCCTCCTAAAATAACCTTTTCTTTCTTGTTCATAATTCTCTCACTTTCTAAATCGTAAGTTTTACGTTTTAGAGTATACTCTTATGTAGAGACCGTGTCAATAAAATTATTCGAATTTTTTTCAAATACAAAAAAAGCCTTCCCAAACACTGTTGGAAAGGCTCAATATTAAGCTTCTACTAACGAACTTAAAAGGTAAGCATCGACTAACTGTTGCGTTGCTTCCACCGAATCAAGATGCGTTCTTTCATAAGAGTGGCTTGATTCAATTCCAGCCCCAAGTAAGGCATGTTTCACTTCTGCTCCAGCACGCATTGCTGCTGAGGCATCACTACCATAATAAGGATAAATATCTAATTTAAATGGAATATTCTTCTCCTTACATAGAGACACAAGATGTTGACGAAAGTCAAAGTTATAAGGTCCAGAACCATCTTTCACACAGACAGAAACGGTGTATTCGTCTGTTTGTTGGTCATCCCCCATCGCACCCATATCCACGGCCAAGAATTCGACCGCTTTTTCTGGAATGCTACTGTTGGCTCCTGTTCCAGTTTCTTCAATACAACTGAACATGAAATGCGTTGTCACTGGTAATGTGATTCCTTCTGATTTGTATTTCTTCAATAAGGTTAATAAAATCGCTGCACTCACTTTATCATCTAAGAAACGGCTCTTAATGAATCCTGTTGGTGTGATGATAAAACGTGGATCAAAGGATACAAAGTCTCCTACTTCAATTCCTAATGCACGCGTTTCAGCTTCGTTTGTCACTTTTGCATCCAAACGAACTTCCATATTATCTTGGCTACGTTCAACCGTTCCTGCTTCACGGTATACGTGTACGCTCGTTTGATGTAACAGAATCGTTCCTGAAACGGTTGTTCCATTGCTGGCAACGTGAACCGTACAGTTTTCTCCTTCAATCATATTCCAAGCAAATCCACCAATACGGTCGAGTTTTAAGCGGCCATCTGGTTTTACCGCACGAACAATCGCACCAAGTGTATCGATATGTGCTGTTACCACACGCTGTTTCTCATCCATTGCTCCTGGTACTGTTACAACCACCAATCCTTTTGCTGTACGAGTCGGCTCATATCCCATATCTGTTAAGACATCGATTAAATAGTCTTGTACATCTCTGGTATAGCCAGTTGGTGACGGAATTGCCACAAGTTCTTTCAAGAAGTTTACAGTTTGATTCATACTTTTTCCTCCATTCCACTGTAAGGTTAGTATAGCACATTGCTTTTAAAATCAAACTGTTAGCAATTGTCAACCTTCATTAGAACCCATTTTGTAAAAGTCTTGCATATTAGAATTATTCGATTTATAATATATGTATATTACAACTTGAAAGGATGTATTTCATGAAAAAAACAATGAAATTATTCGCTGTGTTATTTACAGCATTATTCGTACTATTAGGATGTGC
>ERZ773022.70-NODE-70-length-99016-cov-9.394307_pt1 | contig 99016 bp, 96 predicted proteins | sample MGYA00580839_ERZ773022 | MGnify/ENA primary metagenome ERZ773022 (study PRJEB29015, sample SAMEA2738020) | human oral metagenome | biome: human oral; feature: human-associated habitat; material: dental | place: China | collected 2044 ...
CGGCCTCGTGTTCGTCACGCTGCCGAGCGTCTTCAACCAGATGTGGGGCGGCCAGGTCTGGGGTGCGCTCTTCTTCGTGTTCATGAGCTTCGCGGCCCTCTCGACCGTCATCGCCGTTTTCGAGAACCTGATGAGCTTCACGATGGATCAATGGGGCATCTCTCGCCGCCGCGCCGTCGTCGTCAACGGCATCGGCATCGCGGTCCTCTCGCTTCCGTGCGCGCTCGGCTTCAATGTCTGGTCCGGTCTCGAGGTTCCGGGCATCGGGAACATCCAGGCGGTCGAGGACTTCATCGTGTCCAACAACATCCTGCCGCTCGGATCGCTCGTGTTCCTGCTGTTCTGCGTATCGAAGAACGGCTGGGGTTGGGAAAACTTCCTTGCAGAAGCCGATGCCGGCGATGGGCCGCGCTTCCCGCGCTGGATGCGCACCTACATGCGCGTGGTGCTGCCTGCGCTCATCATCGTCGTGCTGATCATGGGATATGTGCCCATCGTCAGTTCGTGGCTGGGGCTCGCGTAAGAGCGAAAGCGCTATGCGCGCGAAATAGCCCAGGATTCGTCCGGCTGCTTGCAGCACCCTCGGTGTCCTGTGTCGAATCAGTGATGAAGCACTTTAGCGCAATAAAGCGTTGGCGCCGATCGTGCGCAGTGCTATAGTGCTCTATCGTAATAAAGTGCATGCAGGGCATGGGAACTTTGAGAACCGAATCCGAAACCGAGAATCGAAGCGGGGAGTCGATGCTGGAAGTCGATGCTGGGAATTGATGCCGGGAGTCAAGGTTTAAGCTGGGATAGAAGGACGGGACAAGGTGCAAGCCCGAACCCGGCGCAAGATCAAGATCGGGCTTGAATCGCATCGGCCGGCCTGGAATCAACTTAGGATCGAACTGGAATCGATTCGATAATCCACAGTTCAAGAACAAACCAAGGCCGGAATCGTCTCAGAGTGAGCTTATAACCACCTCACGACCAGCTAGAATCAATCCAGGATCTGACGCGAAGCCCAGGCTGCTTGTCGACGGTGCGGATTCGGGCATGCCCGAGCCTTTCGGCGCAGGGAAGGAGGGTGCGGCGATGGTTTCCTCTGCGAATCAAGCAATGACGTTGTCCGCAGGTCAGGCGATGGTTCCGCCCACGGATCGAGTAACGGTTCCGCCCATGGATCGAGCAACGGCCCCGTCAACGGGTCGCGCAGCGGATGCGCCTACGGATCGGACGGCGGATCCACGCGCAGGCCGGGCGACGGCTTCCCGCGCGGGTAAGCCGGGATATCCGTCTTCGGGTCGAACGCCAGGTTGCGCAGGGCTGATTCCCGAGACGTTTTCCTCCGATGACCTCGAATGGGACACGCGTGTCACGCTGGCGCTCGATGCTCTGTACCGCATGTCAGGTTACGAACGCTACCGTATGAACAAGTTCGAACCCTACGACCTCTACCTCGAACACAGAGGTTTTCTGCGCGATGATGCCGTGATCAGCTTCACCGACCCGCGCGGCAGGCTCATGGCACTCAAGCCCGACGTCACGATGAGCATCGTGAAGAACGCCTCGGTCGATGCGGCCGTCGAGCGGCTCTTCTATATCGAGAACGTTTTCAGGGTTCCTCCTGGCGGCAGCGAGTTCGTCGAGATCGCCCAGATGGGGCTCGAATGCCTGGGGTGCGATTCCGGTCGCGTGCAATCGGACGTGGACGCTGAGGTCGTGGCGCTCGCCTGCCGCACGCTCGACGTGTGCGGCGGCCGATCTCGTCTTGCGGTGAGCCATATGGGGTTCCTTTCCGCCCTTCTCGATGCCTGCCTGTTGGAAGATGAGCCGCGGGAGCAGGCGCTTCGATGCATCCGTCTGAAGAATGCGGCGGGCCTTGCGGACGTCCTACGCGGGGCAGGAGCGCCATCCGAGTCCCAGGATGCCCTCCTCGGCGCGCTTGCCGTGTCGTCGCCTCTTTCGAGCGCCGTCGAATTCCTGAAGGCCCTTCCTCTCTCTCGCGTCGCGCTCGAAGCCGTCGAGGCGCTGGAAGCGCTTGTCAAGCGCCTGGTCGCCTCAGGGGAAGAACCGTGCGCGATCGAGGCGGACCCGGATGCGGCGGGGAATACGGATGAGGTCGGGGAAGAGCTGTGCGCAACCGGGAAGGAATCAGGCGCGGCGAGGGAGGACCCGGATGCGGCGGGGAGGCCGGATGCGATCGAGGCGGACCCGGACGCGACGAGAAAGCCGGATACGGCGGGGGAAGAACCGTGCGCTATGAGGAAGGAGCCTGACGCCTTTCCTGTTGCCGCGGGCGCTGCGGCAGGCGGTCGAGGGGTGTCGGAGGGAAAGCCTCCCGCTCCCCGTCTCGAAGCCGATCGGCTCTTCTTCGACCTGTCGCTCGTCGGTGAAGCCGGCTACTACACAGGCCTCGCTTTTCAAGGCTATATCGAGGGCCTGCCGCGCGCGGTGCTTGCCGGCGGGCGCTACGACGGCTTGATGGAAAAGGTCGGTCGTTCGCAAGGCGCGGCAGGATTCGCGCTCTATCTGGGAGAAATCGCTCCCGCATTCACAGGGGGCCGAGCATGAACGGGAGAACGGGCGCGAACGGGCGACCGTCTGCGGGCAGAAGCGCGAATACGAACGGCAGACGAGCACGGACAGGAGGCCGGACGTCGATGCCCGGCCGTCAGTGGATGGAGGATCGGATGCGAACAGGAGGCCGAGCATGATCAGCATCGCCCTACCGAAAGGTCGCCTCGGCCGTGCCGCGCTCGAACGCATGGGCGGGGCGGACGGCGCTTGCACGCTCGAAGGGCAGGGACGCCGGCTCGTGCTCGAGGACGAGGCACGCAACGTCCGCTACTTCCTGGTGAAACCATCGGATACGGCTATCTACGTCGAGCATGGCGTCGCGGATATCGGCATTGCCGGTCGCGACGTGCTCCTGGAAACCCGCCCCGACGTCTACGAACTGCACGACCTCGGCTTCGGGCGCTGCTCGATGGCGGTGGCCGCACCGATGGGCTGGCATGACGCCCGCAACGCTCCGCTGCGCATCGCAACCACCTATCCGACCTGCGCGCGCGAACACTTCGATCGAAAAGGGCGGCAGATCGAAACCATCACGCTGCACGGGAGCGTCGAGCTCGCGCCGCTCCTCGGGCTGTCGGACGTCATCGTCGATCTTGTCGAGACGGGCACGACGCTCCGTGAGAACGGCCTCGAAGCAGTCGAACGCATCTTCGAGTCATCCGCCCGCCTTATCGCGAATAAGAGCAGCTACCTGTTCAAGCGCGCGGAGATCGATGCCGTCATCCAAGGGATGCTTGAGACGCCCGCGTCTGCCGGCATCGACGCTTGATGAAGGGAAGGATCCTATGACCGAATCGACCGCGCGGCCCGGCGCATGCCGCTTTCTCGACGAGACGCTTGCGCGCACGCTCGCCCCCTATACGCCCGGCGAACAGCCCAAGGATGTCGCCGATCTGCTGAAGCTCAACACCAACGAGAACCCTTATCCACCGTCTCTGCAGGTCGTATCGGCGCTTGCGGCGCAGGATCCCGCCGATGCGCGTCTGTATCCCGATCCTGAGGCGACGTCGTTCAAACAGGCGCTCTCCGAGACGTTCGGCCGTCCGACCTCGTGGTTCTCCGTCGGCAACGGCTCCGACGAGCTTCTGGCCATGAGCTTTCTGGCCTTCGCCGGCCAAGGCATCGCGTTCCCCGACGTTACCTACGGCTTCTATCCGACGCTTGCGGGCCTGTTCGGACGGAAGGTCCGCATCGTCGCGCTGCATGAGGATTTCACCTGGTCGCCGGATGACTACCACGGTATTCGCGAGACGGTGGTCATTCCGAATCCGAACGCGCCGACGGGCATCGCCGCGCCGCTCGACGATGTGCGTGCGCTGCTCGCCCAGGATGCCGACCGTCTCGTGATCATGGATGAGGCCTACGTCGATTTCGGAGCGGCATCCGCCGTATCGCTGCTCGATGATTTCGACAACCTGCTCGTGCTGCGCACGATGTCGAAATCGCGTTCGCTCGCCGGCGCTCGCATCGCATTCTCGCTTTCGAATCCCGAGATCGCGCGCGTGCTCGAGGCCGTGCGCTTCAGCTTCAACCCGTACAATCTCGATCGCGCGGCCCTCGTCGCCGGAGCGGCCGCCTGCAGGGACGCGGCGTATTTCGAACAGACGCGCGAGCGCGTGATGGCGACGCGCGAGCGCACGGCCTCCGCGTTGCGCGGCCTCGGCTGCACGGTGCTGCCGAGCGCCGCGAACTTCCTCTTCGTGCGTCCGCCTGCCGCCGTGTCGGCCCCACGCTACGTTTCCCAGCTGCGTGAACGCGGCATCATCGTACGATATTTCAATGCCCCGCGCACAAGCGGCCACGTGCGCGTGAGCATCGGCCTGCCGCAGGACATGGACCGGTTCATCGCGGCGAGCGCGGAGATCTTCGACCGAAAGGACGCCTGATGCGCACGGCAACGATCGAACGCGAAACCAAGGAAACCAAGGTGGCGCTGAGCATCGACCTCGATGGCGCCGGCACCGCGCACGTCGACACGGGCGTTCCCTTCCTCGATCACATGCTCGATCTCTTCGCATACCATGGCTGCTTCGATCTGGACGTCGCCTGCCAGGGCGACGTGGAGGTGGACGGGCATCACAGCACCGAGGATGTGGGCATCGCGCTCGGACGCGCCATCAGCGAGGCGCTCGGAGACCGTCGCGGCATCTTCCGCTACGGCGACATCGCGCTTCCTATGGACGAGGCCCTCGTGCTCGTCGCCGTCGACATCTGCGGCCGCGATTTCTGCGACTGCCGTCTCGACGTGCCGGCCGAGCGCCTCGGCACCTTCGAAACCGAGCTCGCCGACGAATTCATGGCGGCGTTCGCGCGCGAGCTGGGCGCATCGCTGCATGTGCGCAAACTGGCGGGACGCAACAGCCACCATATCATCGAGGCGGCGTTCAAAGGCCTCGGACGCGCCATACGCGCGGCGGTTTCTATAGATGATGCACGCGACCAGGCTGTTCCTTCAACGAAGGGAACCATCCTATGAGCACGGCCGCCATCGTCGACTACGGGGTCGGGAATCTCTTCAGCCTCACGGGCGCTCTGCGGCGTCTGGGTGCGCCGACCGTCGTGACCTCGGATGCGGATGCGATTCGCGCGGCGGATGCGATCATCCTGCCGGGCGTCGGCGCATTCGGCGACGCGGCCGCTCGTCTGCGTGCATCGGGGCTTGCGGACGTACTCGACGAACGCATCGGCGCAGGAGTGCCGCTCATGGGCATCTGCCTGGGGATGCAGCTCCTTTTCGAGCGTAGTTTCGAATACGGCGAGCATGCCGGCCTGGGCTACCTGCCCGGATCGGTCGTGCCGCTGTCCGAGGCGTTCGCGCGCGACGGCATCGATCTCAAGGTGCCCCATATGGGTTGGAACGCGCTCGATCGCGTGCGCGACGACGTCCTGATCGCCGACGTGCCCGAAGGCGCATGCGTCTATTTCGTGCATTCCTACGTCGCCGACGCGCGTTCCGAGCACCTCGTCGCGACCGCCGGCTACGGCATCGACGTGCCGGCTATCGTGCGTGCAGGAAACGTGTGCGGCTGCCAGTTCCATCCCGAGAAGAGCGGGGACGTCGGGCTTTCGATCCTGGCCGCCTTCCTCGACGACGCGAAGGGAGGCCGCATCTGATGGACATCCTGCCTGCCATCGATCTGCGCGACGGCGGCGTCGTGCGTCTCGCCCAGGGCGATTATTCCCGGACGACGCGCTACGGTCTCGATCCCCTCGAGGTCGCCTGCGGCTTCGAGGAGGCCGGCGCGCGCTTCCTGCATGTGGTCGATCTCGACGGGGCGCTCGACGGCACGCTCGCGAATTTCGACGTGGTGCGTCGCATTGCGGAAGGCACCGGCCTCGTCGTCGAGGTGGGCGGCGGCATTCGCGATCTCGCGCGCATCGAGTCGTACCTGGACGCCGGCGTCGGGCGCGTCATCCTGGGCACCGCTGCCGTCAAGGATCCGGCGTTTCTGGATGCCGCCCTTGCGCGCTTCGGGGCCGAAGCGGTGGTCGTGGGCGTCGATCTGCGCGATGGCCGCGTCGCCGTGTCGGGCTGGACGGAAGATTCCGGACTTGACGGCATGGGCTTCTGCCGGAGTCTGGTCGCGCGCGGTGCGACGCGCGTCGTCTGCACCGACATCGCCTGCGATGGCATGCTTGCCGGCACGAACCGCGCGCTCTACGCCCGCCTGGCCGCGATCCCGGGACTTTCCGTCATCGCATCGGGCGGCGTGACCGACGAATCCGACATCGCCGCGCTGCGCGATGCCGGCGTCGAAGGCGCGATCGTGGGCAAAGCGCTCTACGAGGGCCGCATCGACCTCGCCCATGCGATCGCCGTCGCTTCGGGCGGCGCGGAAGGGGAACCTGTATGATCGGCAGGCGCATCATTCCCTGTCTCGACGTGCGCGACGGGCGCGTGGTGAAGGGCACGAACTTCGAAGGCGTGCGCGACGTGGCCGATCCCGTCGCCATGGCGCGGCGCTACAACGAATCATGCGCCGACGAGCTGGTTTTCTATGACATCACGGCCTCAAGCGACGGACGGGCGCTGTTCGCCGACGTGCTGTCCGCCGTGGCATCCGAGGTATTCATTCCCCTGACCGTCGGCGGAGGCATCCGCACGCTCGAGGACTTCGATCGCGTGCTCAAGGCCGGGGCGGATAAGGTCAGCGTGAACTCGGGAGCTATCGCCGATCCGTCGCTCATCGGGCGGGCGGCGAAGCGCTACGGCGATCAGTGCGTCGTGCTGTCCATGGACGTCAAACGCGTGGACGGAACGTTTCGCCTGTTCGCGAACGGCGGACGCGTGGATACGGGCATCGATGCCCTCGCGTGGGCGCGCGCGGGCGTGGAGGCGGGCGCCGGCGAGGCGGTGCTCAACAGCATCGATGCCGACGGCGTGCGCGGCGGCTTCGATCTCGAGATGCTCAAAGCGTTTGCCGAGGTCGTGGATGTGCCCATCGTCGCATCGGGCGGCGCGGGGAAGAAAGAGGACTTCCTCGAGCTTTTCCGCGAGGTCCCGAGCGTCGATGCGGGGTTGGCGGCGAGCATCTTCCACTTCGGCGAGGTGGACATCGTCGATCTCAAACGCTTCCTGCACGACGGCGGCATTCCGATGCGACTGATATAGGAGGATGACATGAATCTGGACGATCTCACCTTCGACGCCGCGGGGCTGATTCCCGCGGTCGTGCAGGACTTCTTCACGCGCGATGTGCTGACGGTCGCGTACATGAATCGCGAGAGCCTGGCCATCACGTTGGCGGAAGGCCGCACCTGCTTCTGGTCGCGCAGCCGCCAAGAGCTGTGGCGCAAGGGCGAAACCAGCGGAAACGTGCAGTACGTCGTGTCCGTCCGCGCCGATTGCGACGGCGATGCGCTCGTGGTCGAGGTGGTGAAAGACGGTCCCGCCTGCCACTTAGGCACCGACAGCTGCTTCACGAAACAGCTGTTCAAAGACGAATCCGTTCAGCGTTTCACGCTCGACGCCCTCTATGCGCTCCTATGCGAGCGCAACAAGCGGCGTCCCGAAGGATCGTATACCACGTATCTCTTCGCCGAGGGCACGGAGAAGATCCTCAAGAAAGTAGGCGAGGAAGCCACCGAGGTCATCATCGCCGCCATGAAGGGCGACGAGGGCGAGACGGTCTACGAGATCGCCGACCTGTGCTATCACGTGCTCGTGCTGATGGCGGCAAGCGGCATCGGCCTGGACGAGGTTCGCGCCGAACTGGCGGACCGGCACGTGGTGGACCGCAAGGAGAAGCAGGTCGCGATGAGTTCGGCGCTCGTCTGAGCGCAAACGGGGAAGACGGAAGGGAATACGGGCTTGAACTGGGCGTGGCTTGACAAGAACCTGCATGCGCACACGACGTACAGCGACGGTGCGAACTCCATGGAAGAGATGGCCCAGCGTGCCGTCGACCTGGGATTCTCCGCATTCGGCTTCACCGACCATTCGCATACCTTCTTCGACGAGAGCTACTGCATGCCGCGCGAGCGCTATGAGGCGTATGCGGCCGAGGCGGCCGGGCTCAAGCGGCGCCTTGCGGATACGATCGACATCAGATGCGGCGTGGAACAGGACTTCTATTCCGACGATTCGACGGATGCCTTCGAGTACGCCATCGGGTCGGTCCATTACGTGCGCGTGCCCGGCGCGAACCGCGGCACGGTGGTCACGATGGGCAATCCCCAGGGCGAGTACCTGCCGGTCGACGAGACGCCCGAGATCCTGGCGCTCGGATGCGCGACGTATTTCGACGGCGACTACTATGCGCTCGCCGAAGAGTTCTTCGCCACCGCCGCCCAGGTCGTCGAGAAGACGGGATGCGGCATCATCGGGCACTTCGATCTGGTCAAGCGATTCAATGCGTACGGCAGGCTTTTCGACGAATCCCATCCGCGCTACGTGCGCGCCTGGCAGGCGGCGGCCGATGCGCTCCTGGACACGGACGCCACCTTCGAAGTGAACGTCCGCGCCTTTCGCAAGGGGCAGACCGCAGAACCGTATCCGAGCCGTGCAATCAGGGACTACCTGACGCAGCGCGGCGCCGTGCTCATCCCCTCGAGCGATGCGCATGCCGTCGAAGACCTCGAGACCTGGGATTTCCTGCGCGGTCTTGACGCGTAGCCCTTCGGCGTCCGATCGGTTTTCCGCACGTCCCCGCCGCCGCGCGTCCGGCGTGTCCCGCTTTTTTCTCGCGTTCGAGGGTGCAGGCATGGTTAAATGGAGCGAATCGGGATGCGTGCGTGGAAGGAGAGACGCATATGAACCAGAACCAGGGATACGGCGTCTTCGAGGACGACCGTCCGTCCAAGACGCCCTTCATCGTGCTTGCGGTATTGGCGCTGCTGGTCGTCGTCGGCCTTGCGGGGTTCGTCTACGCCGTCGGCGGTCCGGGGGCCCAGGAGCGTTCGATGGCCGACGGGGCTGCGCAGGCGGAATCTTCCGATCAGGATTCATCTGCGAACGGCGCGGCCCAGACGAACACGGCCGCCACGCCGACGACCGTTCCTCTTGAAGACGGCCGCATCGTCATGACGCTGCATGGCAGCAAGGACACCTACGTGAAGACGGGCGAGAGCTATATCGAGTCCGGCGTCCACGTCCTCGACGTGAAGGAGGGCGACCTGACCTCCAGCGTGACGACGTCGGGTTCGGTGGATACGTCCAAGCCGGGCGACTATACGGTCACCTACACGGTGCGCAACGTCGCCGGCATGGAAGACTCGATCGAGCGCACGGTGCATGTGACCGATGATATGGCATGGGATTCCGACGGCATTTCCGTGCTCATGTACCACTACGTCTACACCGACGACGATCAGCCCGACGAGGTCAATTCCAACTACATCAACCAGAAGACGCTTGAAGAGCAGCTTAAATGGCTGACGGACAACGGCTACTACTATCCGTCCTGGTTCGAGCTCCGCGCCTATATCGACGGCACGCATTCGCTGCCGGCGAAGAGCGTCGTGCTCACCTTCGACGACGGCCAGTACGGATTCCTCGACTACGGCATTCCCCTGCTCGAGAAGTACAAGGTGCCGGCCACGGCGTTCCTCATCGGAGACAACGACAACACCGAAGAGATCATCCACGAGAAGGCGAGCCCCTACATCGATTTCCAGAACCATTCGTACGCCATGCATACGGGCGGATCGACGGCGATCGGGCACGGCGGGCGCATCTACGACCTGACCGCCGAGCAGATCACGGCCGACCTTCAGAAGCTCTCGGATATGCTGGGCACGAACGAGGCCTTCGCCTATCCGTACGGCGATGTGTCCGATGCGGCACCGGGTGCTGTGAAGGACGCGGGGCTGCTCTGCGCATTCACCACGGCCTATGATCAGGTCCATGTGGGCGACAACCCCTATACGCTGCCGCGCATCCGCATCTTCGGCGAGTCCCCGCTCGACAGCTTCGTCTATCAGGTGCAGACGGGCGCCTAAAGCCTCGAGCGCTTCCTCGGGCACCGTCGCGAGGGAGCGGTTCGCCAGTGGATTCGGCGATGCTGCCGGCTATGGTCGCCCCGAAAGAATCCGGCCTTCATCGAAAGGATTTCACATGCTTCCTTCCCTGCGTCGAAAGAACCAGAAGCTTTCGGATGAGGAGGTGCAGGCCGTCATCGCCCGCAACACGCATGGCGTGCTGGCGCTCGCGGGCGATGATGGGTATCCCTACGCGCTTCCCATCAGCTATGCATACGCGGACGGCGCATTCTATTTCCATAGCGCGCCGGCGGGGCACAAGATCGATGCCATCGCGCGCTGCGGCAAGGCGTCGCTTGCGATCGTCGACGCCGACGAAGTCGACGGACCCGGATACACGACGCACTTCCGCAGCGTGATCGCCTTCGGACGTATCCGCCTGATCACCGATGCGCGCGAGAAGATGGAGACGGCGATGATGCTCGGTGCGCGTTACAATCCCGGCGTCGACCAGGAGAAGGTGCTGACCGAGCAGATGGCGGCGAGCTTCGCGCACATGCATATGATCGCGCTCGACGTCGACGAGATGACCGGCAAGGAATCGAAGCATTTCGCCACGCAGCGCCGCATCGAGAAGAGCGAGGAACGCGCATAGCATCGAGCGTCTCGGCCCATGCCGGCAGGTTCTCGCTCTCGCTGGCCGTGCGGCAGGCCGTTGCGAAGGAGCCTGCAAGCCCGTGCGGCGCCGTCCTTGGACGGCCGGACTGGGCGGCTGCGCTCAGCTGCTGTAATCGGTGTCTAAGGTCAGTTCGATCACGTACTCGGGGAAGGCGGCCTGGATCTCTTCGCGGATGGCTTCGGCGGCCGATGCGCGATGAGGCTCGTCGAAGGAAATGACGACGTCGAGACTTATGGTGCGGGCATCATCGTCCAGATAGAATCCGTGCACCTCGAGGATGTGCTCGTGCGTCCAGACGATTTCGTTCACGCGCGAGCGGATAGATGAGACGCGGCTCGTATCGTCGACATTCGTGGAATAGATCCCGACCGCGTCGATAAAGACGTTGCAGGTGCGATAGACGGTCGTGGTGATTTCGCGGGTCAGTGCATCGATGCGACGGGCGGTCATGGTCTCGTCGACCTCGATGTGCACGCTTCCCATCTGGCGGTTCGGACCGTAGTCGTTCAACGTGAGGTCGTAGGCCCCTCGCACGCCCTCCACGCCCTCGACCGTCTTCCTCACGCGATCGGCGAGATCGGAATCCATGCGTTCCCCGAGTATCTTGTCGAGGGCTTCGCGCAGGATATCGATGCCGGCTTTGACGATGACCAGGGAGATGACGACGCCCAAATAGGCCTCGACGGCAATCCCGAACACGAGGTTCACGCCCGCGGCGACAAGCGTGGTGGCCGAGATGGCGGCGTCCATGGTCGCGTCGGTGCCCGACGCCTTGAGCGAATTGGATTCAAGCGCCCGTCCGCGTGCCGTGGCATAGCGTCCCAGAGCGATCTTCGCAACGACGCCGAGCGCCACGATGACGAGCGCGGTCTTGCCGTATGAAGCGGGCGAGGGGTCGATGATGCGGCTGACGGATTCGGAGAGGGAGGTCACGCCGGCCCAGAGCACGATGGCCGCAATGATGATCGTCGTAAGATATTCGATGCGGCCATGGCCGAAGGGGTGCGCGCGGTCGGGCTCCTTTTCCGACAGGCGCGTTCCGACGATGGTGATGATCGACGAGAGCGCGTCGGAGAGATTGTTCACGGCGTCGAGGACGATCGCGATCGATCCCGTCATGGTGCCGATGGCGGCTTTCATGGCCGAAAGCAGCATGTTCCCGACAACGCCGACGATGGATGCGCGCACGATGAGCGCACCGCGCCTCCGGGCGCCTTCCGTAGCCGAGGCGTTTCCCTGCAGCGTCTGATCGGGTCTAGGCATCTTCCCACTTCCTTTTTCCTGCGGCATCGGAATGCGGCGCGGTTTCCTGCAATGCAGGAATTCCTGTCGAACCGGTGCTCTGCAATGCTGGCATTCTACAACGTCGCTTCTGCCGCGGATGCAGGCGCAGGCGCGATGCCGACGCTTCGCGGCATCAGCGCCGGCATTCCACGGACTTGGCGCCCTGCAATGCCGGCGAGGCGTAGGAATCGGCGGCGGCAGGCAGGTCTACCTCGGGGAGCTGCAGGTAGCGGACCGTGCGGCTGTCGAAGGAATGCACGTGCTGGACATGAGAGGCGCGCACGAGGCGTCCCTGTCGATAGGCGACCAGGCGGCGCTGAGGGATTGGCGTCCAGTCTCCGAGCGTGAGCGGCACGGTGCAGAACATCGCCGCGTCGTCGTTCTGGCTTGCATAGAGTGTGGTGTCGAGCGTGTTCGTGTGAATGAAAAGCGTCTGCCCGTCATCGAGGATGAGATTAAGCTTGTTGCCGTTCGACAGCTGGTCGAAGGCGCTGCCGAGCACTTCGAACTTCTCGTCGAAGGAAAGCTCGTGCCCACGCCGCCGCATGGCTTCGTCGATGACGTCCACGAGGAACATCAGCACGCATTCGCTATCGGTTTCGCCCACTTCCCATGAATCGTATCCCGCGAGCAGCGCGTCGTTGACGATCACGCCGTTATGGATCATCGTCCAGGCGGTTTCCGAGGAATCGGTCTGGACGAACGGATGGCAGTTGTCGTAGGCGCAGGTGCCGTGCGTGGCCTTCCGGATATGGGCGAGAATATGGGTGGATTCGATCGCCTCATCGAGGGTATGCCGCACGAGGGTCGAACGGTAGGCGGGTATGGGTTCTTTCACCATGCGGACCTCGTCGCCTTCGTGCCAGGCGACGCCCCAGCCGTGCGGGTTGTCCACGCTGTTGCCGAAGAATTCGGCGAGCGCGGCGGTCGCGGTCGTGGGATGAAGCGAGCTATAGGCGAAGAGCTGGCACATATCGGGATCCTTCAAGCGGTTTCGCCGGGTCGCGAAGGGTGCGGCGCAGCGCGTTATGCGGGGATATGGTAGGCGAGTGCACGCGCGATAGTCCTGCATTCAGGAAATCTGCGTCGAAAACGCAGGTTGGAGGATTCGGGATTCGAACGGGGAAGGGGTTCGGCGCCGATGGCGGATCGAAGGTCGGCGTCAGGAGGCCTGGAGGCGCGCCTCGTTGCCGAGCCCTATCCGTTGTCGATCCCTCGTTCGGCCTTCTCCATGCCGCGGCGTCGCACGTTGGCGAAGATGGAGCCGGCGATATTGTGCCAGATGCTGAAGATGGCGCCCGGCAGCGTGGCGAGGGGATTGGCTGCGAAGTTGGCGGCGGCGAGGCTCACGGCCAGGCCGCTGTTCTGCATACCGACTTCGACGGCGAGCGCGGTGGTCTTGTCGTAGTCGAGTTTGAACAGGCGCGATATGCCGTAGCCTGCAGCCAGCCCGATGCCGTTGTGCAGCGCGACGACGGCCAGCACGAGCGCGCCGCTCTCGACGATCTTCGATCCGTTGTTGGCGGTGATGCCGGCCACGATAAGCGCGATGGCCAGCACGGATACGAGCGGCATGATGCCGCCGGCGCGCTCGATCGCCTCTCCGCCGACGGTCGAGACGAGGACGCCTGCGATCACAGGGAGAAGCACTACCTGCACGACCGATGCGAACATGGCCCAGAACGACACGTCGACCCACGCGCCGCCCAGGCAGAAGACGAGCGCCGGCGTGACGATCGGTGCGAGCAGGGTGGATGCGATCGTCATGCCGACCGACAGCGGCACGTTGCCGCGCGCGATGTAGGTGATGACGTTCGACGCCGTGCCGCCCGGGCAGCATCCGACGAGGATGACGCCGATCGCGATATCGGCCGGAAGGTCGAGCGCCCACGCCAGAAGCCATGCGGCAAGCGGCATGATCGTGTACTGCGCTATGACGCCGAGCACGATTTCCTTCGGATGCGTGAAGACGACCTTGAAATCCTGGGCCTTGATGGTCAGCCCCATGCCGAACATGATCACGCCCAGAAAGACGGTCGTGTACGACGTCGCCCATGAGAAGAGCGAGGGCATGAAGAATGCCCAGACCGAAAGCGCCACGATGATGACGGCGACGTAACGGGAGAGCGCGGTTCCGATGGCGTTGAGCGTTTTCACGAGAAATCCTGCAGGTCGAAGCTGAAGTTGTCGATCAGGCGGGTGCGGCCGATGCGCACGGCCATGGCCACGAGCGCGTCGCGGTCGAGCGCCTCGATCGGCTGCATCGTGAGCGCATCGACGGCGGTCACGTATTCGACGTCGGCGAGCGGCTCTTCGGCAAGCACCGCCTTCATCGCGCTTTCGAGCTCGGCGGCTGCCATGCCGGCGTGCGCGATGCGCTGCCCCTCGAAGATCGAGCGCGAAAGCACCGTGGCCGCTGCGCGCTCCTTGGGCGAAAGGTAGACGTTGCGCGAGGATTTCGCTAGGCCGTCGGCCTCGCGGACGATCGGGCAGCCGATGACTTCGACGTCGAAGTCCAGGTCGGCCGCCATCTTTTTCACGATGGCAAGCTGCTGGGCGTCCTTCTGCCCGAAGTAGGCGCGGTCGGGCAGGAAGATGTTGAAGAGCTTGGAAACGACGGTGCACACGCCGCGGAAATGGATCGGGCGTGCGGCCCCGTCCATGGTTTCGGACAGCAGATCGATGCTCACGAACGCGTGTGGGTCATGGTACATGGCCTCGGGTTCGGGATGGAATACGAGGTCGGCGCCGATGGTTTCGCAGAGCGCGACGTCTCGGTCGAAATCGCGGGGATAGGAGGCCAGATCCTCGTTCGGGGCGAATTGCGTCGGATTCAGGAACACCGACACGGCCACGCGGTCGTTTTCTCGGTGCGCGCGTTCGATCAGGCTCGCGTGTCCCTCGTGCAGGTATCCCATCGTGGGAACGAGGCCGACCGTCTTGCCCGCGCGCCTCCACGCTCGGGCGATCGCCTTGGCGTCTTCGACGGTACGTGCGATCTGCATGACGAATCCTTCTTTCGATTGCGCGGACGAAAGGCCTCGCGCGTCGTCTCGGGCATATCGCACGATGATACCGTGCCTTGCGCCGTTTCGCCACGACGCCTTCATGCGCCGTGGCCAACGTGCGAATATTCCTGACCGGCGTTTCCGTCTATGCGATTCGCCTTCTTCTCGTGGATAGGTTTCCGCATGACGGCTTCGTGACGTTTCGTCGGCAAGGTGTGGGGATTGTCTGCGCCCGCCGTCGAGAGGAGTACATTCGTATTCCAAGCCTTTTGGCTTTCAAACTATTCGCCGCAACGGACGGGAAGGCCTGTTTCGCAACGCGGCACCGATCGGGGGCGCGCCCGCGCATGGGGCTTTCCATGCGTCAGCCATGAGGGGATGCGCCTATGTGGGGATGGAATTTGAGCGCTGCGGGGAATCGCCTTCATCTAGGCATCGACATCGGCTCCACGACGACCAAGTACGCGGTCCTGGATGCCTCCACGCACGACGTGATGCATCTCGAATACCGTCGTCATGGCGCCCATCAGGCGGCATCGGTCGTGCGTGCGCTCGAAGAGGTCGAAGGGCTCTATCCGGGCTCGTCGGTCGAGGTCGCCGTCTGCGGATCGGGCGGCGCGGCGGTGGCGGCCGCGCTCGATGTGCCCTTCGTGCAGGAGGTCGTGGCGAACGCGATCGCGATCAGGGACATGCACCCTCAGGTCAGGTGCGCCATCGAACTTGGCGGCCAGGACGCCAAGATGATCTTCTTCCATAAGGACGAGGCGACCGGCGCGCTCGACGTGTCGGACATGCGCATGAACGGCAGCTGCGCCGGCGGCACCGGGGCTTTCGTCGATGAGATCGCCGCAGTGCTCGAGGTTCCGGTCGAAGGCTTCGACGCGCTGGCCCGCGAAGGCGTCACGGTCTACGATATCTCCGGGCGTTGCGGCGTGTACGCGAAGACCGACATCCAGCCGCTGCTCAATCAGGGCGTTCCGCGTGCGGACCTGGCGCTGTCATCGATGCATGCCATCGCGAAGCAGACGATCGGCGGCCTCGCGCAGGGCCTCGACATCACGGCTCCGGTCATCTTCGAGGGCGGTCCGCTCACGTTCAACCCGACGCTCGTGCGCGTGTTCGCCGAACGCCTGGGCCTTGAGGGCGACGATGTCGTCGTGCCCGAGCATCCCGAGATGATGGTGGCCATCGGGGCGGCTCTCTCGTGCTCGGGGCTTTTCGCCGACGCGTCCGAACCGCTTGACATCGATCGGGCCAAAGACGTGCTGACGCGCATGGGGAGCGGCGCATCGTCGGCGTCGGGCCCGAAGTTCTTCGAGACGCTCGAGGAGCGCGACGCCTTCGATGCGCGGCATCGCCTTCCCGAAATCGTGCGTGCAAGCGACGTGCCGGACAACGTCGGGCGCACGGTGCGCGCCTATCTGGGCATCGATTCGGGATCTACTACCACGAAATTCGCGCTCATCGATGAACGCGAGCGCTTGATCGATGAATTCTATGCGTCCAATCAAGGCGAGCCGCTCGGCGTTTGCACCGATGCGCTCATGGCGCTGCGCGACCGGTATGCCAAGGCGGGCGTCGGGCTCGACATCGTCGCCTGCGGCACGACGGGGTATGGCGAGGCGCTGTTCCAGCATGCGTACCATGCCGACTGCCACGCGGTCGAAACCGTCGCGCACGCGACCGCGGCCTGCGCCATCGAGCCTGATGCAAGCTTCATCCTGGACATCGGCGGGCAGGACATGAAGGCCATCTGGCTCGACCGCGGCATCGTGTCCAACATCACGGTCAACGAGGCTTGCTCGTCGGGATGCGGATCGTTCCTCGAGAACTTCGCGTCGTCTCTGCGCATAGACGCGCCCGATATCGCCGCCGCCGCGTTCCGCGCCGATTTCCCCGCCCAGCTCGGCAGCCGCTGCACGGTGTTCATGAACTCGAGCATCGTGAGCGAGCAGAAATCGGGCCACGGCCCCGACGACATCATGGCGGGCCTGTGCCGTTCCATCATCGAGAACGTGTTCACCAAGGTCATCCGTGTGTCCAACCTCTCAAGCCTGGGAAACCGCATCGTCGTGCAGGGCGGCACCTTCAGAAACGACGCGGTGCTGCGGGCGCTCGAGCAGTATCTGGGCCTCGAGGTCACGCGCGCTCCGTATCCCGGCCTTATGGGCGCCATCGGCGTTGCGCTCCTGACCAAACGCAAGGCCGAAGCCGCACGCGCCGCCGGTTCGTTCGAGAGCTCCTTCATAGGCCTGGAAGCGCTTCCCGGTTTCTCATGGACCGAAGAGACCGGGCTTTCCTGTCCGTTCTGCGCGAACCGTTGCAGCCGTACGCGCGTCACGTTCTCGGACGGATCGACGTTCATGACGGGCAACCGCTGCGAGCGCGGCGAGGTCGTCGGCGATCCGAAGGATACCGGGGTGCGTGCGCAGGTGGCGGTCATCCGTGCCAAGACGGCGACGGTGCCGAACCTCTTCGAGGTGCGCAAGGACCTGCTGTTCAAGGATTACGATGCAGGGAAGGCGCCTGAGCGCGGCGTCGTGATCGGCCTGCCGCGCGTGCTGGGCTTCTGGGATCGCATGCCCTTCTGGCGCACGCTTCTGCGGGCGCTCGGCTTCACGGTGAAGATGTCGCGCCTCTCGACGCGCGCGATGTACGAGGAAGGGCTTCCGGCCGTCGCGTCCGATACCGTGTGTTTCCCCGCGAAGCTCGTGCACGGGCATATCCGCGATCTTGAACGCCAGGGCGTCGATCGCATCTTCTTCCCGATCGTGACCACGGTTCCGACGGAGAACACCGAGGAGACGAGCGAATCCATGTGCGCGGTAGTCAAGGGGTATCCGATGGTCATCGCCAATTCGGACGACCCGACGCGTCGGTCGGGCATTCCCTTCGACGATCCGCTGTTCCACTGGTATAGCCTTGCCGATCGCGACCGCCAGCTCACACGCTACTTCGCCGATGTCTTCGGCATCGGTGCGGACGAGGTCGCGCGCGCGATCGGCCGAGCCGACGCGGCCCAGGCGAGCTTCCGCGCCGAGCTGCTCGGGCGCGGGGCGGAGGTCATCGATGCCGCGGAAGCGGCGGGCACGTATGCGGTCGTGCTGGCGTCGCGTCCCTATCACAACGACGACCTGGTGAACCACGGTATCCCCGAGATGTTCTGCGAGATGGGCATTCCCGTGCTCACGCCCGATGCGGTGCCCGGCGCGGCCGAGGTCGACCTGTCGCGCAGCCGCTTGGACGTGGTCAACAACTTCCATGCGCGCATGCTTTCGACGGCGATTCTGGCCGCGGAAAGCGACAGCCTTGAATACGTGCAGGTCGTGAGCTTCGGCTGCGGGCATGACGCATATCTGTCGGACGAGATCGTGCGCCTGATGGACGAGGTGGGAGAAAAGACGCCGCTCATCGTCAAAGTGGACGAGTCCGACAACCTGGGACCTCTGCGCATCCGCATCCGTTCGTTCGTCGACACGATAGGGATCACGCGCGAGATGGGGCGGACGCGTCGCGTGCGCAGCCTATCCGATCCGTACCCGGTGAAGTTCACCGAAGCCGATGCGCGGGAGAAGGTCGTTCTCGTGCCGAACACCTCGCATGCGTTCAGCCGCCTGATGGCATCGGTGTTCACGAAGCAGGGCGTGCGCGCGGTGCCGCTGCCGCTCGGACGCGAGCGTGCGATCGCGCTGGGCAAGCGTTACGTGCACAACGATATCTGCTTTCCGGCCCAGATCACGATCGGGGAGACGCTGGCCGCGCTCGAGAGCGGGGACTACGACGGGTGCGATGTTGCCGTGGCGACGGGCAAGTACATCGGCGACTGCCGCCTGACGCATTACGCGGCGTTGCTGCGCCGGGCGCTCGACGATGCCGGCTACGAGAACGTGCCCATCATCACGAACGACGACGTGGATTATCACGACATGCATCCCGGCTTCAGGATGAATCTGGCAAGCGCCATCCGCATCGCGATGGGTCTGCCGATGATCGATGCGCTTGAAGAGATGCTGCGCAAGATCCGTCCGTACGAGCTTGAAGCGGGGTCTGCCGATACGGCGTTCGACCGGGCGATCGATGTGCTCATGGATGGCATCGAGGCTCATGGTGTGCGCGGCGCGGCACGCGGGTTCGCTCGCGCAGTCGATATCATGGATGCCGTGGCCTACGATCGCAGCAATCCTCGTCCGACGGTGCTCATCGTGGGCGAATACCTGCTCAACTTCCATCCGGGCGCGAACCACGAGGTCGAACGCTATCTGGAAGCAAACGGGCTCGAGGTGGTCGAGGCGCGGATGACCGACGTCATCCGCAAGACCTACTTCTACAAGCATGCCCAGGTGCGCGAATACCGGGTGGACAAGCCGCTCGGCGAGAAGACCTGGTATGCGGTGGCGGACGACCTGTTCAACGTCGCGCATGCGCTGACCGATCGCATCGCGGCGAAAAGCTCGCTCTACGAGCCGGCTATGCGCATGCAGGATCTGGTCCAGGCGAGCGACCCGATCATCCACCATACCTTCGATGCGGGCGAAGGCGTGCTCATACCCGGCGAGATCCTGCATCATGCTTCGCGCGGGTGCCGCAACTTCGTCATACTGCAGCCTTTCGGATGCCTGCCCAACCATATCGTCGGGCGCGGCATCGCGAAACGCCTGAAGGAGATGTATCCGGACGCGCAGATCCTGCCGCTCGACTACGATCCCGATGTGAGTTTCGCGAACGTGGAGAATCGTCTCCAGATGCTCATCATGAATGCTCGCGGGCGTGCGGAGTAGGAGGCTCCGTCCGATTCGATGCCTGATCGGGCGCGTGAATGTTCGCGGGCACGCGGGGCAGGAAAGGCGCCTCCCGTCGCGCGGGCGAATGCCCAGTTGAATGCCCGCGGGCGCGCGGGGTAGGACTATCCAGGGCGGAACGAAGCATAGGCGTTGCGAGCGCCCGTTGCCGCGAGGGGCGGGTCGATAGGCAGGATGAGCCGCCTGTGAACGGCGCAGGGAAAGAATCGGCTGCGGCACCCATTGCCGCGAGAGGTAGGATGGATTCTACGGTCCGGCTACTCGACATATAGCGAGCGCCCTCGGACGCGAGGGGAGGGGTCGCGAGCTGCGCCATGCCGAGGGCGCACTGCGCGAGCGCCCGCGGGCGCGAGGGGAGGGGTAGGACTATCCGGAACGGATCGAGGCGTAAGGATGAATCGGGCTCCGGTCGGCTCGTTGCGCGATGGCATATATGTTCCTTTCCCCTCCAGTGTCAAAAATACGGAGCTTAGTGGAGTTTCGTAAGTCGAATCAAGAAGATCCTCGACCGATTCTCGGCCAATGTTTCAATATATAGTGCATGCATGAGGCCTATGCGGCATATAGGGGAATGCTAGAAGCGTAGATTCGTGCGAGAGCAATAGCGTACGATGTAAGTTTCCCACTAAGCTCTGATATTCTGGCAGTTGAGCCTGAAACACCCGCGTTTTTTCGCAAAGCTCCGATTTTTCGGCAGATTGAGCTCATCCGAACGTTCCGGCCTGATAGGAAGTTGCCTGATAAGGAGCCGCCGTTTGGAATCGATCGGGAGCGGGGCTTGCACGCCTTCCCGAAAAGGCGACTCGGCGGTAGGATACGCGATACTGCATCATATGCGCCGAAACTCGAGGAGCCCCCTCTTCCATGAAGACCGCCTTTAGGATACTCGCGCGCGACCTGGGGCGTCTTGCGCGCAACCCGGTCGCGCTCATCGTCATAGCAGGACTTATCGTTCTCCCTGCGCTCTATGCGTGGTACTGCATCTGGGCGAATTGGGATCCGTACGGGAACACCGGGAACATCCGGGTGGCGGTGGCGAATGCCGATGCCGGCGCCGATACCGAGGCGCTCGGGCATATCGACGTCGGATCCCAGGTGGAAGCGAACCTGCAAGACGATGATCAGCTGGGTTGGGAGTTCGTGTCCGAAGACGAGGCCGTACAAGGCGTCGAGTCGGGCAGGTACTATGCCGCCTACGTTATCCCTGCCGATTTCAGCGCAGACTTCGCAAGCGTGCTCACCGGCAAGCCCGAGCACCCTACGATCACGTATTACGCCAACGAGAAGCACAGCGCCGTTGCCACGAAGGTGACCGATTCGGGCGCGACCGCCCTTGAGCGCAAGGTCAACGAGCAGTTCGCGTCCGCAGCGAGCGAGGCGGCCTCGTCCGCCGCGCGCGATGCCGCAAAGTCTGTGAAGGGCGAGGTCGAGGGTGCGAACGCAGGCGTTGCGGCCGGGGTCGCCGGCGCAAGCGACGACTTGTCGTCGGTGCGGGAGGCCCTGGCATCCGCTTCGGAAGGCATCGACGGCTGGAAGGGTTCGGTTTCGTCGGCGCGCACGACGCTCGGCGATGCGAAGTCCCTCGCCTCGTCGATCTCCTCGTCCCTCGATACGGCGGGGGCGCTCATGACGTCCGCCCAGGCCGATGCCGGATCGTTTTCGGCATCGGCATCCGGTGCGCTCACGAAGGGAAGCGTGGCCCTCGGCGGAGCTTCGAGCCAGGCATCGATCGCGGTCGGCAAGCTGGCGGCGAAGACGACCGAGGCGAAAGGCGACGTGGATGCCGCGATCGCATCGCTCAACAAGGCGATCGACCGCAACGATGAGGCCATCGCGGCGCTGAAGGCGCTCGCATCCGCCGATCCGAGCGTTTCGAAGGCGATCGACGATCTTCAGGCGCGCAACGATCGCTATCGGGCCGCCGTCGGCACGCTCCAGGAGACGAGCGACGCCCTGGATGCCGCCGTGAGCGCGGCGAACGGGCACGTGCAGGCGATGGGAGGCATCGTGTCGAACGGGCTTGCCGGCATCTCCTCGTCGGCGCAGTCCGTGAATACGACCATAACGCCCCAGGTGACGTCGGGTCTCGGATCCCTGTCGACATCTCTCGGACTGCTATCCGGCGTGTCGTCTGCGCTCGGGCCGCAGACCGATCAGGCCCTTGCGCTCCTGGATCAGCTCGATGGAACGCTCGGCGAAAGCGCCTCTGCCCTCGATGCGACGGCATCCACTCTCGCGACCACCCAGGCCGACCTGTCCTCGACGGCATCCGACCTGGCGGCTCTGTCCGATTCGCTTGAAATCGACGAGCTTTCCCAGATTCTCGGCATCGATCCGGCCGACGTGGGCGATTTCATGGCCTCGCCCGTGACGCTTACGACCAAGGTCGTCTATCCGGTGGAGAACTACGGGTCGTCGGTGGCTCCCTTCTATACCAATCTCGCCCTCTGGGTGGGCGGCTTCGTGCTCATGGCGCTCATCAAGCTCGAGGTCGATCGCGAAGGCATCGAAGGCCTCACCGCCACGAGGGCGTATCTCGGCCGCTGGCTTCTCTTCATGGTGCTTTCCATCCTGCAGGCGCTCGTGATCTGCACGGGCGATCTGGTCATCGGCGTGCAGTGCGAAAACCCCGTCGCCTTCCTCGCCGCCGGCGTGCTGACGTCGCTCGCCTACATGAACATCATCTTCATGCTCGGCATCACGCTTCGGCATATCGGCAAGGCTGCGGCGGTCATCCTGCTCATCATGCAGATTCCCGGGTCGTCGGGCATGTATCCGATCGAGATGATGCCGGGGTTCTTCCGCATGGTGCATCCGCTTCTCCCGTTCACCTACGGCATCGACGCGATGCGCCAGGCCATGGCCGGCATATACGGCCACGACCTCGCCTTCGACGCGGCCATCCTCCTGTCCATCGTGCTCGTCTCGCTTTTCATCGGCCTGGTCGTGCGTCCCTACGTGCTCAACCTCAATGTGCTCTTCGATGCCAAGCTGCACGAGACGGGCTTCCTCGTAAGCGAGGAGCAGGGCATGCGCCAATCGCGCTACCGTGCCCGCAATGTCATCCGGGCCCTGCTGGATACCGATACGTACCGTGCGATGCTGCTCGATCGCGCAGAGCGGTTCAACCGCAGCTACGATGGCATCGTGCGTGTCGGGTCGTATGTCGTCGCCGCGCTGCCGCTCGTTCTCATGGCGCTGGTCTCGTTCGTCAATGTGGACGTGGACGACAAGCTCCTGCTGCTTGCCGGCATGATCGCCCTCGTCATTCTCGTCGACGTGTTCCTCATCGTCGTCGAGTTTCTGCATGAAAGCCTCGGCTTCCAGCTGCGCATGGCCGGCCTCGGCGGGGATGCGCTCATCGATGACGCGCGCGACCACCTGCCTCTCCGCCATCATGATTTCTCGCCCGATCATCATGCGCGCGTCGTTGAGGCTCGGACCGCATCGACGAAGCCGGGCGCGCACGAGCGGGCAGGCGTCGAATCGGAGTGGATAGCGCTGCAAGAAGACCTGTTCAGGGGCGATGACCCTCTCGAATTCCACAATGGCGCAGATGCGGGCGGCCGCTCCCGAATCGGTGGCGAACACGGCGTCGTCCCCTTCGCATCCGGCGATAAGGCCGACGTCGATTCCCTCGTATCCCAAGAAGGCGCGGATGCGGGCCGCCGCGCACGGGTCGGCGGCGAGGGTATCGGCGACGGCGACTCCTTGGATTCTGGGAGCGCGCCCGGCATCGATCCCTTCGGGTCCGACGGCGCGCCCGGCTCTTCCGATGAGAAGGGAGGCGCGCGATGAAGCCTCCTCGGCTTGAGAGCCCGGCCAAGGTCGCAGGCGACGCCCTGCGGATATTCGCCGGCGACGTGCGCTATGGCGTGAAGAACGTCATCGGCATCATCGTCCTCATGGGCCTGGTGCTCGTGCCTCCGATGTATGCATGGTTCAATATCGCCGGCAGCTGGGATCCGTACGGGCATACCGAGGGGCTCAAGGTCGCGGTCGCGAACGAGGATGCGGGCTACGAAAGCGACCTGACGCCCGTGGACATCAACATGGGCGACGCCGTCGTGTCGTCGTTGCGCGCCGACGACAGCTTCGACTGGGTCTTCGTCAGCGAGGACGAAGCGGTCGAGGGCATCCGATCGGGCAGATACTATGCGGCCATCGTCATTCCCGAGGGTTTCAGCGCCGACATGATGACGTTGTTTTCGCCCGACGTCACGCATTCGGAGATCACCTATTACACCAACGAGAAGGAAAACCCCATCGCACCGCGCATCACGGAGAAAGGCGCCGCTTCGGTGCAGGATTCCGTACGCGTGAAATTCACCGAGACGGTGGATAAGGCGGCTCTGTCCCTTGCGAGCGACCTCGTGTCCTATATCGACGGCGATCAGGTCTCCGCCTATGCGGCGCGCATGGACGGGCATATGGCCGATGCGGCTCGCGACATGCGTTCGGCCGAGGGCGATATGCGCGCGTTCTCGTCCCTTATGACGGCGGCATCCGGCCTGTCCGATGCATCGGCCTCTATGCTTTCATCGTCGAAGGACGCCTCGTCGGGCGCCGCTTCCTCCATCACGGATGCGGCATCCGACCTGTCCGATGCGTCGGATTCGTTCGACGCGGCGACCGGAGCGGTGCAGGGCGCCCTGGCGCAGAGCCTCGCGGGTTTCGACGGCTTGGACGCCGAGGTGACTTCCGCGCTCGACGACGCCCAGGGCCGATCAAGCGATGCTTCGGCGATCCTGCGTTCCGCCGCGCAGGAGGCGGGGGATTCTCGCGCCGCTTACGAATCGGTGCGCGATGCCGTGGCGGCCGCCGATACGAGCGGGGAGGCCACGGCCGCGATCGACCGCGTCATCGCCGAGCTTGCAGCGCTGCAGCAGAACCTCGGCGACGCGGCGGACGCTCTCGATGCGGGTACGTCGAATGCATCAGCGCAGATAGATGCCGTACGGTCATCCATCGCCGATGCGAAGGCGAGCATTTCGGATGCATCGGGGTCGGACGATCTCAGGAAATCCTTGGACGCGCTGACCGCGTCGCTCGGGGATATCTCGACGAAGTCCTCGACGGTGGCGTCCGATCTGGCGGATGTTGCGGGAAGTCTTTCCCGCAATGCCGGATCGCTTTCCTCCCGCCTGTCCGATGCGGCCTCGTCGCTCGACGCCGCGGCGGACAAGCTTGACGATACCGCTTCCTATCTGGATGAATCCCGTGAAAAGCTCGCAGCGGCCCTTGCGTCGGGCAATCTTGACGAAGTGCGCACGATCTTGAACGGAGGGTCGGATGCCCTTGCCGAATATCTGGCCTCGCCTGTGCGCGTCGATCGGCAGGCCGTCTATGGGGTCGCGAACAACGGTTCGGCCATGGCTCCCTTCTACACGGTCCTTTCGCTTTGGGTCGGCGCCATCATCCTTGCGGCGATGATGAGGACCCGCATCGCCGATTGGCGCCTGTCCGAGCTGGGCATGCCGTCGCCCGCGGCGCGCTACTTCGGACGGTTCGGCATCTTCTCGCTGCTTTCCTTCGGACAGGCGCTGCTCGTATGCCTGGGCGATCTGTTCGTCCTGCAGATCCAGTGCGTCCATCCGGTCCTCTTCGTGATCGCCGGCATCGTGGCCGGTCAGGTATTCATGCTGATGATGTATACGTTGACTGCGATGTTCAACGAGGTGGGCAAGGCGGTTGCGGTCATTCTGCTCGTGATGCAGGTGGCGGGGTCGGGCGGCACGTTCCCTATCGAGATGACGGGTCCGTTCTTCCAGGCCGTCTATCCGTTTTTGCCCTTCACCCACGGCATGAACGCGATGGCGGCGTGCGTGGCGGGCATCTACGGCGGCGAATTCGCTTTCCACGTGGTCGCGCTGCTTGCGTTCGCGATACCGACGCTGCTGGTCGCGCTTGCGCTGCGCGGGCCGGCGCTGAAGCTCAACGATTTCGTCGACGGGAAGCTCGCTGAGACGAAGTTCATGTAGGGCGCACGGCTCGAGGGGTCGGGCAAGCCGTGCGGCATCGGCCGTGGGACCCTCGTGGAGCCCTATTTCGAGGCATGGCGTCTAAGCCAGGCATAGGCATGCGCCTCGAGGACGCGGCGGCGGATTAAAGCGTCCTTTGCTGGTACAGCCCCGCATCCTCGAATCCAAGGCTGCGATAGTACGCGCGCGTTCCGATGGCGCTGATGACGTTGAGATGCGAGAACCCCTCGTCCCGCGCAATGCGCGCAGCCTCTTCTATGAGACGTTTTCCTAGGCCGAGATGCTGCGCACCATCGCTTGAGGCATGCAGGCGCGCCGCCTTGCCATAGACGTGTACCTCGCGGACCATGGCTTCCCCCGGGTGCACGGGAAGCTCGTCCGCGTGGGAGGCGACATACTCCTGGTGCGGCATCGACAGGCGAAGGAACCCTGCGATGCGCCCGTCGGGGGTTTTCCACTGCAGGAAGCGTTCGCTCGTGTTCGTCGTTTCGTAGGGGATGATCTCGAGCTCGAGCGCATCTGCGTCGATGCGCGCGGTGCCCATCTCGCGGAAGCGAATCTCGGCAACGTCTGACGCGCGCCCGCACGCTTCGATCTCCGATTCGACCATCTGGCGCAGGTTGGTCTTCTTGTTGCCGACGAGGATATCGTCGGCGGAGATATCGCGGATCATGCGGGAGATGCGCGTATAGGGCGCGGATGCCAGCACGTCGGCGACCAGGATGTCGAGCAGCTCGTCTTCTCCGTAGGGGCGCCACAGGCCGGCTTCGTAGAGGTCGACCAGACCGGTTCCTGCGACGAGCGCGCAAGGGTAGAGCTTGACCTCGTCAGGCAGGAATGCCGGGTTCGTCACGAACTCACGGTAGTCGCGCTTGTCCGACTCGGGCGTCTGCCCGTAGAGGTTCACCATGAAGTGGGTGTGCAGCTTGAACCCGAAGGCGCGCATCAGCTCGAATGCATGCTCGATGGAACTCAGGTCTACCTGGCGGTCGTTCGCTTCGAGCACGCGTCCGTCGAGGCTCTGGATGCCTATTTGGATCTTCGTGCATCCGAGGCGCCGCGCGAGCGTGAGGCTTCGCGCATCGATGGCGTCGGGGCGCGTCTCGACGACGAGGCCGACCACGCGCCTGTGCGCGGTCTCATTGCGCCGCTGCTCGGATTCGAGCTCCTGCAGCGTGGCGGTTTGGACGCGGCCGGCGGCGCGCCATGCGTCGGAGGCATCGTAGAGCGATGCCACGGCATCGTTGTAGGTCTCTTCTCCTGCATCGACGCGCGCTTGCGCGGCGCGGGTCGCCTGCGCGAGGATGCCGGGGTCGTTCTCCAATCCGAATGCGCGCAGCTTCTCGCGCCGCGCGGCGGCGTGGGACTCCGCGTCCTCGTCGTTCAGGGCACGGAAAAGCTCGCGCACGAACCAGATCTGGTAGTTCTCGGGATAGTCGGTCCAGGTGCCGCCGAGCACGATGAGCTCGACCTTATCGATCGGATGTCCCATGGCGGCAAGGGCGCGCACGCGTGAGACGACCTGCAGGTACGGGTCGAAGAAGTTGTGCTCCGCCCGCTGGCAGGCGGGCTCGTTCGCCAGATAGCTCTTCGGCATGCGCACGTCGTTGGGGCAGTAAAGGCAGGCGCTCGCGCAGGGCCAAGGCTTGGTGATGACGGTGATGGTGGCCACGCCCGATGCGGTGCGGCGCGGTTTTATCTGGATGGCGGCGAGCAGCTCTCGTTCGAGTTCCGAAGTCACGTTCCACGAGCGCCATCGTGCAGGGTCGTTCCGCTTCGTCTTGAGGTAGAACGGCAGAAGGCCGCGCTTCGAGACGTGCGTGCAGCCGTCGGAATAGCCGTGGTTGCGGCGCTGCACGAGGCGCGCGACCTCCTCGGGGCCGAGGGAGCCGCGGGTGCGGATGCGGTCGATGATGTCGAGGAGGAGTTCTTCCATATCCAGGGATTCTAATGGATGCGTGCGGAGGCGTGCAGGGCCGGCAGGCGGATTCCATGCGTCTTCGCGGCGTGCCTCTTCGACAGGATCGGGCGCGTTCGGGCGACCGGAGCTTTTGCATCCCGAGATGCGCCCGGTAAAGACAGGGCCGGGAACGCACGGGCGGCCGTCCGCTATAATCCTGCGCATGAATACCGACGACGCGCGATACCTTGCTGCGCTCAACGAGCGTTTCTATCGGCTGCACGCCGATTCCTTCTCCGATACCCGGCAGGCTTTCTGGCAAGGGTGGATCCGCGCATGCGACAGGGTCGTGCCGGCCGTTCGCGAAGCGATCGGGCGCGCTGGGCATGGCGAAGCCTTCGATGAGGCCGGGATTACCGGGCGCGATGAAGCCTTCGAGGGGGTTGAACGCATCGGGGACGGCAGTTCCTCTGCCGTTCGCGTGCTCGATGCAGCCTGCGGCAACCTTCGGTTCGAGCGGTTTCTGGTAGCGCGCTATCCGCACGTGCCGTTCGCATTCGACGCGGTGGATTCGTGCGTCGAGCTCGCGCGCCTCGGGTCGGACGGTTTTTCCGGCGGGGATGTGCGCTTCGAAGAGCGTGATCTTATAGGGATGCTTCTCGAGGATCCGATATCTCCGTTTTCGTGCGAAGACGCATACGACCTGGCGGTCTGCTTCGGCTTCATGCATCATGCGCCCGGTTTCGAGAACCGCCTGCGCCTTCTTGAGGCCATGATGCGCGCGACGCGTCCGGAAGGCTTCGTCGTGGCGACGTTCTGGCAGTTCACGAACGATCCGGCACGTGCGGCGAAGGCTCGGTGCGACCATGCGCGCCTGACACGGTCCCTCGAGCGGCCGATCGCCTTCGAGCCAGGCGACTTCCTTCTCGGTTGGCAGGACGACAAGGCGGCCGTGCGCTATTGTCATGAGGCCGACGATGAGGAAATCGATCGGCTCGTCGCGGCGCTTGGGCGCCGCATGCCCGATACCCGCGTCGTGGACCGATTCAAGTCCGACGGCCGGACGGACGATCTCAACGCCTACGTCGTCCTTCAGCGCGCCTAGCAGCGGTTGTTTCAGTATTTTATGCGTGACGAGTCTTGTAAACCGAGCTGATATCTGAGTTTTTGAGCCGTTATCACGTGCAAGTCCTCTTCATATGTCTGAAGCAGCTTCTCTACATCGTTCTTCATGCTCTCAACTACGTGTCCGGGAAGGGCGATGGGCATGAGTGCAAGCATCGTTGCGTAGACATCGTTGTCTTTGCGGGCGCAGTAAAGTCGTTCGTCGTGTGCGCATAAGTTTCGAAAATAGACAAGAACGTTATAGGTCCTGAGGATATCGTGGGGAGTGATTCTTTCATCGTCCTTTGTGCGCAGGGTTGTTTCAAAAAGATGTCTGCACACAGCGTTTTGTTCGCTTCTTTTCATGAGTTGGAAGAAATGGGACATGTTGCCAAAAGTCAGGTCGTTTGCCAGAACCCACAATGGAACCTTGCCGTAGGCAGTTAGGTAATGAGCCATGAAGGGCCTGGTCGAGCTTTTAAGAACCAATTTTCTGTTTAGGATATCCATCAGGTAATTCAAACTCTTTGAATGCAACGCGGTCGTGTTTCCTTTAAAGCTTTTCGGGACAAGCATGTCTCTTGCGTTGCAGAATGATGATCGATCGAGATAATCTGAAACGCCCCTGTGTTTCTCGCAGAACGCGTACACCGTTGCGGTCTTGAGGGCAGCTTCCGCTTGAATCAGATAGCTAAAAGTTACTTGGCGAAGCTCCCTATCGAATTTAAACAGACTGTATAGCCAGCCAAATTCGGTGTTATTTGAATAAACGTCGTTAGCGCTTCGCCGCATTGCGTTTCTATCAAGGAATGGGTCTTTATAGCCATTGATGACTGAGTAATAGTTTTCACGAAGAAGCACCATAGAAGCTTGTGCGCCAATCTTCATCCCCCTCGACTTGAGAATGGAGATCTGCTCGGCTATCGTTTTGAATTCCTTCATGCAGGCTCCTCAAAAAAATCAAGGGGCCGCTGGCGAACCAACGACCCCTCTTTGTCTCTGCCTCACTTAGAGTCCACAGAGACTGTTTCAGTATTGAGCATTCTATATGATTCAGCAAGGAACTTCTATTCCACATTGAGGTTGCAAATCGAATTCGTACAAGATTGCAGGTCTTAGCGATTTTGCTAAAGCTCGATAGGAAGCCCCGCGCTTTGGACATGTTTCGTTCGTATAGCGCGCATGCTTTCGAAATGGTTAGCAGTTCGCGTCGAATTTCAGAAGCGCTTGGAAACGCGCATCGCTTCGTGCGAGAGCGGCAGGCGTCCCGTCCATCGCGATACGCCCGTCTTCGATGAAGACCACGCGGTCGAACCGTTCGATGCCTGCGAGGTGATGCGTCACCATGACGAGCGTACGGTTCTGCGCCGCGTTCATGAACGTATCGAGCAGGCCGGCCTCCGTATCAGGATCGAGCCCGCTCATCGGCTCATCGAGCATGATGATAGGCGCCTTCGACAGCAGAACGCGTGCGAGCGCGATGCGGTGGCGTTCGCCGCCGGAAAACCGTGCACCGTCCTCGCCGCAGAGCGTGTTCAGACCGTGGGGGAGGCGCGCAAGCGCCGGTGCGAGCCCGACGGATTCCATGACGCCTCGCAGGTCGTCATCGGTTGCGTTCGGATCGGCGATGCGCAGGTTCGCGCGCAGCGTCTGGTCGAAGACGTAGGGATCCTGCTGCACGTATCCGACGATGCGTGCGATGCCGTTTCCGAAGGACGACGCCTCGCGCCCCGCGATGCGTATCGACCCGTTCCGAGGCGCCGCGTCTCCGCGTATGAGCGAAAGCAGCGTCGATTTGCCCGACCCGCTCCGGCCGAGCACGGCGACCTTCTGGCCGAAGGGTATGTCGAGCGTGATGCCGTCGAGCGCGGGGCGGTCCGAGCCGCCGTAGACGTATGCGACCTCGCGCACGTCGATCGCGGGATGCACCGCATCCGCTTCGTTCAGAAGACGGGCATCTCCCTGCGCATCCGCATGGCACCTGCGGTTCGGGAAGGCGTCGCGATCGTCGGATCCGCGCTCCTGGCCGTTTCGACCGCCTTTCACGGGCTTCGTGCATGCGCGCCTGATGGCGCGAGCCTCATCCTCCGCTTCGGGAATGCGGTTCAGGTGCGTGATGGATTGGGCGTAGGTGCAGCTTACGGCCGCACCGTGCGGAAGGGGGGAGAATGCTTCCGCAAGGGAGAGGAATCCGAGGACGAAGGCCGCGACCCAGTTCGCCGCATCGCCCATGGCGCCCGGTTCGGCGAAGCGCTCGCCCGCCCAGACGATCGTCATGCATGTTCCGATGCAGAAGACCGCCGCCATCGAGGCGTCGATGACCTGGCGGCGGCGCTCAACTGCGGATTCTTCGCGTGCGATTGCGGACTGCGCCGCGCGATGCGTCTCGAGGAATTCCGCCCCGCGGCCCGCGAGCACGATATCGTTCGAGCCCAAGACGTCATCGGTCAGGTTCGCGTAGCATGCATCCGTCGCGTTCTTGCTGCGTTCCAGATGCGTGCGGTTCGCGCGCAAGGAAATGAGGGGAAGGACGAAGGCCGCAACGCCGAGGAGGACGGCCGTGCCGGCTGCGAAGGGCAGCGAGAGACATCCGAGCGCGATCACGACGAGCAGATAGAGCAGAAGCGCTGTCACGGCGGGGAAGATGCTGCGCAGGTAGAGGTTCTGGATATGTCCGATGTCGTCGGATACGAGCCCGAGCACCTCGCCTGCGCTCCTGCGCGATCCAGGCGCAAGCGCGGTCTTCTCGAGCGCGGCATACAGGCGAAGACGCAGGTCCGATGTCATGCGGAAGACCCAGTCGTGACTGACGAGGCGCTCGAAGTAGCGAAGGATGGGTTTTCCGCCTCCGAATACCTGCACGCAGATAAGGGGCAGGTAGACGAGCAGGATGGCATCAGGACGCTCGGCTGCGCGGCTGATGAGATAGCCCGACGAGAACATGAGGAGCGTCGCGAAGGCAAGGGCCGCCACGCCGAGGGCGACGGCACGGATGAGCTCGGGGCGGAACATCGAGAAGTACGGACGCACCCAGCGGTCGCGTTCCGGGGTATCGGCACCCGGGGCGAGGGCATCGGCGGAGTCGGCCGCATGCGCGAAGGCCGCATCGTCGGAGGCCCGGTCGTCAAGGCTGCAGGTTACGCGGGATGCGCGGACGCTTGGCGAACGGCCGGCCGAAAGAACCTCGTCCAGATGCGCAGCTTCGCCGGTCGCGGTTGGTGCAAACGTGAGGGCTGCATCATATGCGATGCGCGCGCCGTTATCCGCAGCATGCTGCGCGTCCACGGCGCCTTCGACTTCGACAAGACGGCCCCCTTCCATGCGGAAGACGCGGTCGGCCTGGTCGAGCCAGTGAAGGCGATGCGTGACGATGATGCAGAGCCGGCCCTCGAGCAAAGGCAGCATGCGCTGCTTGAGCTCCAGCTCCGTTTCCACGTCGAGATGTTCGGTCGGCTCGTCCAAGACGAGGATGCGACGTTCGGGCACGAGGAAGGCGCGCGCGAGCGCGATGCGTTGGGCTTGGCCGCCCGACAGCCCTCTGCCGCCTTCTCCGATCACGGCGTCGAGGCCGTCGGGCACCTCATCCACGAGGGCGTCGAGGCCTGCGGCCCGCGCTGCTTCGAGCACGGCCTCGTCAGACGCGTCGGGCGCGTAGAAGCGCAGGTTGTCGCGCAACGATGCTTTGAACACATAGGGATTCTGGGGGATGTAGACGACCTGGCGTCGCCAGGCGTCGCAGGAAAGGTCGACGTCGATAGGGGCTTCGGTTCCGCTGGAAACGGCGATCGTGCCCGTTGAAGGACGCAGGAAGCCCGCAATAAGGGAGGCAAGCGTGCTCTTTCCCGACCCGCTCGGACCTATGAGCGCGACGACCTCATGTCCGTGCAGATCGATGGTCGCCTCTTCGATTGCGGAGAAGCCGGCGTCCTCGTAGGCGACCGAGACGTTGCGTAGGGAAAGGACGGACGAATCGTTCCAGACCGCAGGCACGGCCTTTTCCTCCATCAGCGTTTCCTCGGTTCCGGTTCCCGTGCGTTCTTCAAGGTCGAGCATCGCCGCCAGAGCGTTCTTCCCATCGAGCGAGGCGTGGAAGTCTCCGGCGAAGGCGCGGATGGGCTTGAAATATTCGGGCGAGAGAAAGAGCACCGCGAGCGCCGGGGCGAGCGCGATGCTGCCATCGATCAGATGGAGGCCGAGCATGATCGCGACGGCGGCGACGCCAGCGGTCGCGATGAGGTCGAGCACGGCGCCCGAAAGCGTGGCGACCTTGAGCGTGTCGATCGTCGCGCGGCGGAATGCCTCGCTCGTCTCGAAGACCTGGACCCCGCGCGCCCGTCCGGCGCCGAGGGCCTTGATGGTAGGCAGCCCCCGCAGCGTGTCGATGAAATGGTTGGACATCGTCTGGAACGCGCGGTACTGGCGTTGCGCCTTATCCTGCGCCATGTTTCCGATCAAGATCATGAAGAAGACGATGATGGGGAACAGCACGAGCAGGATGAACGCCGAAACGATATCGAGCGGAATCGCAGCGATGAAGATGATCAGGGGAACCACGACGACGCCGACCATTTTGGGCAGCACGAGCTTGAGATACGATTCGACCTGCGCGGCTCCTTCGATGAGCGTCTGCGCGACGGCGGCCGAGCCTGCCTTCTCCTTCAGACGCGCGTCGCCCGAGAACGTCCGTTCCATCAGCCGCTCGCGAATCTCGTTCACGCGCGAGCGCGCGAACGATTCCATGCGGGTATCCGATATCCAGGTAACGGCTTGGGATGCAAGGAAGCATGCGGCGAAGACGGCGATGGGCAGGACCTGATCGGATACGGGATCCCCGTTCCAGATGCGTGCGATGGCCGTTGAGAGCCCCCATGCCTCTCCGAGTACGCAGAGCGCATGCGCGAAGGCGGCGACGAGAAGCATGATGAGCGCGCGTCGGACGGCGGGCAGGGCGAAAAGTCTCTTATCGAACATCGGCCGGCTTTCTATCGGGGAGGGGATGCCGCACGTCTCGGGTCGATCTTCGCCGTGCGTCTCGCGGAGGATGCGTACGGTCGCATGCGTCGATGGAATGCGCCGTTCGGCCTGGTCGACGGGCGCAGATTCTTACGTTTCGCATGCGGCGCAGGCATTCCGTTCGGTGCGTTCCCCTGCATGTGCATTGTTGCTCGATGCGTAGCATATGCATTCTAAGGCATGGTGCGGGCGGATGGGCGTATAGAGGCTTCGGCCTCGGTCAATCTGCAGACGAAAGGCCGGATTCGCTCGATCGTCCGCAAAGATGCGCGTCCGTAGGGTTCGGCAGAGATGACAGGCGGTTCTCATCTTCTGCGTCCGGTCTTTCGTCGAGCCGCGTGCTGGCGTAGGATGTGTCGTGCGACTCAGAGGGACGAACCGGCGATGCGCGCCGGTATGGGGAAAGGAAGCATCGCATCATGTACGACATCATCATCGTGGGAGCCGGTCCGGCGGGGTTGAGCGCCGCGTATTACGCGCTCTGCAACGGATGCAAGACGGTCATCTTCGAGGCAGGCCAGGTCGGAGGAACTATTTCGCACGTGTCGGCTATCACGCATTTCGCGGGCGCGCCGCAGTGGATGTCGGGCGCCGACTTCGCGAAGGCGTTGGAGGACGACGCGACGGCCGCCGGGGCGGACATTCGTCACGAAGCCGTGCGTGCGATAGAGATGACGGCCTCGGGCGTTCGTCGCGTTGTGACCGACGCCGGCGTCTATGAATCGAAATGCGTCGTCCTGGCGCACGGCGGCACGCCGCGAGCGGCGGGCTACGATGGGGAAGACGCTCTTGCCGGTCGTTTCACCAGGCTGAACGCACCGCGCGACGCTGCTCGGTTCGCCGGGCGCGAAGTCTATGTGATCGGCGGCGCGAACGGGGCCGCCAAGGAGGCGATCTTCCTGGCGAAGACGGCGGCGCGCGTGACCATCGTGTGCGTCGAGCCTGTGCTTGCGTGCTCGTCCCAGTTCAGGGGTATCATCGAGGCGACGGACGCCATCGTCGTTCGTCCTGCGAGCAAGATCGTCGCGGCGCGCGGGGAGGGCGAGCTTTCCGAGATCGACATCGAATCGTTGGCCGACGGGTCGGTCGAGACCGTGTCGTGCCCGGGCGCGGGCGTGTTCTCGTATGCGGGGGCCACGCCGAACACGGGCATGCTCGACGGCGCGATCGAGCTGGATGCCGCAGGCTATATCGTGACCGACGAGGCGATGCGCACGAGCGTGGACGGCGTGTTCGCGGCCGGAGACATCCGATCCAAGAAGGTGCGCCAGGTGGCGACTGCCGTCGGAGACGGCGCGATTGCCGGCATGTCCGCTTCTGCGTACTGTTCTAGATAGGTTCTGTCAACGCTCGGCGCATCTTCGACCGTTCTCTTCTCTGGTGTACGCTTCGGAAGAGGGGAGCGTTCTGCCCTCTTGCTTGCCATAGGGCGCGCTCGTGCCGTACAATCCCGAATTCGGCAGGCATTCCCCCGGAATTCGCCCGCCCCACACGCCGATCGTTTCGTGCGACGTCAACCCTGCGTCGCGTATGAATGCGCGTCCGCGCAGGGAAAGGACGTTGCCATGTCTTCGGACACCCGCATCATCGAGCCCAAATCTCCAGGCGATTCCGCAGCGGGTTCCCGCGCGCAATGGTCGGGCAAGCTTGCATTCGTGCTGGCCGCTGCCGCTTCCGCTGTCGGCTTGGGAAGCATGTGGCGCTTCCCGTATCTTGCGGCGCACTATGGCGGCGGTGCGTTCCTTCTGCTCTTCGTCGTTTTCGTGTTCACGCTCGGCATTTCGCTCCTCACGCTGGAAGTCGCCTTCGGCCGCAAGACGCGGCAGAGCGCGATCGGCGCATATCGCCAGTTCGGAGATCGGTATTCTTTCATCGGCGTGCTGTCGTCGGCAGTGCCGTTCATCATCGCGCCCTATTATTGCGTGATCGGCGGCTGGGTGACCAAGTACGCGTTCGCCTACGTCTTCGACTCGCCTTCGGCGATGGCCGACGGGGGGACGTACTTCTCGTCCTTCATCGCGAACGGGCCGCAGAGCGTGAGTTTCATGCTGGTGTTTCTGACGGTCACATTCCTGACGGTCGCGCTTGGCGTGAACGGCGGCATCGAAAAGGCGAATCTCATCATGATGCCGGCGCTTATCGTCATGTCCATCGCGGTGGCTGCCTATACGCTGACGCTTCCCGGCGCGCTTGACGGGCTCGTCTATTACCTGAAGCCTGACTTTTCCAAATTCTCGATAGACCTCGTAGTCGCCGCGCTCGGGCAGACGTTCTTCGCGCTCTCCATCGCGATGGCCATCATGGTGACGTACGGCTCTTACGTGAAGTCCGAGGTGTCCATTCCCACGTCGTCCGTGCAGACCGCCGGCATGACGCTCGGCATATCCCTGCTCGCGGGCATGATGGTCGTGCCCGCCGCCTTCGTCGCGTTCGGCTCGGGTGCCGCCGTCGCCGAGAACTCGGGTCCGTCGCTCATGTTCATCGTGCTTCCTCAGGTATTCGAGAACATGGGGCCGGTCGCGGGTGCGCTCGGGTTCGTGTTCTTCCTGCTCGTGTTCTTCGCGGCGCTCACGAGCGCCATCTCGCTCGTCGAAGCGTGCACGTCGATTCTGGCCGATGCCCTCGGCGCCATGCGCCGTCGCGCGCTCGTCATCGTCATCGTGTACGTGTCTGTCGTCGGCATCGTCGTGGCGCTCGGGTACAGCGGGCTTTCGTTCATCCAGCCGATGGGCGAGGGATCGACGATCCTCGATGCGCTCGACTTCGTTTCCAATTCGGTGCTCATGCCTGCAGTCGCGCTGATCACCTGCCTGTTCTTCGGATGGATCGTGAAGCCTCGGGTCATCATCGACGAAATTCGCCGCTCGTCGGAATTCCGCCTGGCGAATGCGTGGTCGGCCATGATCAAGTACGTGGCGCCGGTCTGTATCCTCGTGATTCTCGTGGCGTCGATCGGGAAATCCCTCGGGTTCTTCAGCTTCTAGGCGCATAACGGCCGTTCATCACGTATATCGCCCACGCCCAGCCGTTCGTGGCAGGCTGGCCGATGGGACGCGCATTCGTGCCCGAGTTTCCTTCCGGGTTTCGTGTTTCGGCTTCTGCAAGACCATAGGCTGCCGTGCGGGCATGCGTGCGCTCCGCTTCCTGCGTCTCTTCAGTTTGCCGCCTCGTCTTCCGAGAGCTTGCAGCTTTGCTCTTCCGTGCGGTCGGCCAGGAATCGATGCACACGAGCTACCGCGTAGATTCCAAAGATCGCCGTATACATGAACATCGACGCGATCGCCGCGTCGCCGCCTCCGATCGCGGCAGGCATGAGCAGCAGAAGCAGATGCACGTACACCAGTCCGAAGAACAGGTACGCAAGGCGTTGCACGGCCTTCCATCCCCTTGCGTCCATGTGCTTCTTCACGGACTTGAACGACGTTACGCCAAGCAGGATGAGCAGCACGAATAGGCCGATTGCCACAACGATGCCTATCATGACGTTATTCCTGACGCCTGCGCCTCCGATTAGGGGGAAAAGGTAAGACTGCAGGTATACGACCACGTGCCCGAGCGTGAGGATCCAGGCGACGATAGAGAGTTCGGCACGGATGGGGCGCAGCCAGAGCGCGACCTTCGATGTGCGCGGAAGCACGCCGATATACATGACCACAATGAACAATGCCAGCGGCACCAGGCATTTCTGAATAGTCCAGAAGAAGGCCAGGCGCACGCTTCGCGAAGCATCGAGCGAGTCGAGCATCAGAAACGCCACGACGACGATCGCCGCAAGGACGTAGAAGGCGAGAGGTGCCTTCTTCAGGGGGTTTCGCAGCGCGAAACATGCTGCGATGGCGATGAGAAGAATAAGAACCGCATTCATGGCCTTAGGATTCCAAGCCCTTCCTTGCCTGTGTGCACCGATTCGTATGGCGCGGCATAGCGGCCCTTCCATGAAGAGGTGCATCCGAGAAGCCATCCGCCTGTTCTGCGGTCAGGAGCATGAACTACACATTGGCCAGCATATCATAGGTCGCGTTGCGGCCGCGCAGCGCTTCGACGACGGAAAACGTTCTGCGCTCTGCGTCTTGGAATCTTTGGGTTCTGTCATGGGTTCCTACGTTTTCGGTGTCGTCGAGCTGTCGGCAGTTCTTCTCGTGCCGTTTTCGTACAAGACGTCGAGAAGATTCTGAAGCGAAGAAACGCCGATCTTCTCGTAGACGTGTGAAATATGCGTTTTGACGGTGCCTTCGGAGAGAACGAGCTTCTGCTGAATGAACGGTCGAGAACGTCCTTGCGCAAGGAGCTCGAGAACCTGGATTTCGCGATTGGATAAGCCGTATGCCGATCCGATGAATGCACAGCGCATGGCGATCGCTTCCAAAGCGGCCGTTCCGCTTGCGCCGGTTGATGCGCCCTCGTCGATGGAATGTGTGCCGAAGGTCTCATGGTCAGGTGGTTTTATCGAACGCGTGGAAATAAGAAGGATGATGGCGAACGCAACCGCCAGAGCGAAGATCAGCGATGCCGTCTGATCGTTTTCCATAAGGACGATCCATCCGAGCGAGCACATGCAATAAGGGAAGAGCGCTATTCCAGCCAAGCGATATGCGGGCCGCCCCGTCTCTTTGATCGCAGCGATCAAGATCGTCCACAGCAGAACATGTGCGAAGAATTCGGCCGACGTCAATTCGACGGCGATGGCCTTGCCTTCTGCGTCGGCCGCGTAAGGCTGAAGCAGGGCCACCATGATGCTTGCTATGAGTATCAGCAGCGGAATCTGATATCGATGGACCAGCGGATATCGCATCGGCTTGAACAGGGAGATCGAAAACGCAAGCAGCAGCACGCAGGCGATGCAGGTCCGCTGCATGGATTCGACGAAACCGTCCATGGCGTAATCGGGCCGTACCGCACCCCAGAGCCCGACGTTGCTTAAGGCTCCCAAAACCACGATGGCGATTCCCGCCGAAAGGAGCAGCGCCGAAACATGTCGAAGCGCTTGATCCGAAAAAGGCTCTTTTTCGATACGCTTCTGCTTCATTCCGGCTTTAAGGCGATGCGTCGTCATCAGCGCGATCGTCGAGACTGCCGGACATGTGCAGCAAAGATACAGCTGTATGAGAGGAGGGCTTCCGTAGTTGATCGCCGTGCTGGCGACCTGCTCGATTATCTGACCGAAGAGGACGACGGAGATACCGGCTTCAAGGGGCAGGCATCGCGCGATCGATACATAGAGGGCTACGATCACCCAGATGTAGGCGAAACCCAGAACCAGCGATGCGACGATGCTAACGGTATACGTCGATAAAAGCGTTTGGAACGGCGCTATGGAAAAGCCCACCGTGCAGAAGCTCATGAAGATAGGGATTATGGCGGATGCGGCGACGGAAGCCCTGTCGACTGTCTTCGGAAACAAAAGAAGGATCAGCGCCGCCAGCGCGCGTCCGCCGTGAAACGCGTAGCGTGTCGCTTCGAAAGCAGGGCTCGTCTCCGCCGGCGGAATGAATGCGGTTCCGTAGCCCACGAGGTTCGCCCAAATTCCCAATGCACCCAAGGCAAGCAACAGGCATAGGGCGCATGCGAACTCTTTGGGGCCGGGCCATTCGAATCGAAGGATCGTGGCCTTCAGCATTTTATCCCCCCCCCAACTGGTGCTGCGTGATCGGTAGGCCTTTTAGGATCATCCAGACGAGTTGATCGTCCTATTCGGATGATCAACGTGCTTCAGGGCGAAATCCGCCAAGTCCGTCGATGCATGAACATGCTGTATCGCATACGTTGTCCCTGCTTTCGGAGACGTTCCGAAGGCAGGGAACAAGGAAGCAATGGGGAGGGGAGAAGAGCAATGACTTACACAGTATCTCGTCGTGCCTTTCTACGCAACATGGGCGTCGCTGCGGCAGGTACCGCCGTGGGCGCGTCAGCGCTCGGCCTTGCAGGCTGCTCTAGCTCGGGCGGTTCGGGCGGACAGGCATGGGACAAGGAAGCTGAAGTCGTGATCGTCGGATTCGGCGGCGCTGGAGCATGCGCTGCTATTTCGGCAGCAGATGCAGGGGCCTCTGTTCTTGTCCTGGAGAAGAACGCCGAGGCTGAACATCTATGCAACACGGTCATGTCCGGAGGCATATTCCACTCTCCTGACCAAGATGGCGATAAAGAGGCTCTTAAGGAATACCTGCGCGCTATGTTCTCGGGCGAGAATCTTCCTACCAAGACGGAAGGGGAATCGTCTCCTCGATATATCGACGGCATCGTGGACAAGTTCGCCGAATACGAGCCTAAAAACGTCGAGTTCATGCAGAGCCTCGATCCCGACTACAACGTGATCGAACGCGGCGGCGCTGCATTTCCGAGCTTTCCTGGAGCGGAGGCCTCGAAGTACAAGTCCTATAACAGCTCTTATGGCAAGGCTGCAACGGGACCGAAGTTCCCTACGCTCGACATGCCGAAAGAAGACACGGCGGCCGGCCTCGCATTCTTCAACTGCCTTAAGGCGGGCGTTTCTGCACGATCCGAGAAGATCGAGATCGACTACGGCATGCGAGGAAGCAAGCTTCTCATTAACGATGCAGGGGAAGTGATAGGGCTTGTTGCCCTGCAGGGTGAAGAGGAGGTCCGCGTCAAGGCGACCAAGGCGGTCATTCTCACCTGCGGAGGCTTCGAATACAGCGAGGATATGCGCCGTGCGTTCCTCGAGGGTCAAGGCATTACCGGTTGGGCATTCTACGGCACGACCTCTAACGAAGGCGACGGCATTCGCATGGGTTGCGAGGTCGGCGCGCAGTTGGCGAAGGTCGGCAAGGCCGCGTCGCGACTTATCTGGGCATGTCCGGACGTCGTGAAGAACGGCATGAATGTCGGATCGATCACCGATTCGGTTGGCGGGGCGGGCACGATCGTCGTCAACGCCGAAGGCCGACGCTTCATGAACGAAGTGCTGATCACCAAGGATCCCAGCCGTTACTTCTCATACAAGAATGCCGTGCATATGGACATCGAGAAGCTCGAGTTCCCTAATACTCCTTCATACATGATCATCGACGAGACGAAGCGCACATCGGGACCTTTGGTCAATATCACGCTCTCTACGTGCGGATTCGGAGTCATCCCCTGGGACGAGAGCAATCAGACCGCGGTCGATAACGGCTGGCTTATCAAGGCGGACAGCATCGAGGAGCTTGCAGAGAAGATCCGTGATTCCCACGGTGACAACAAGGGTCGCATGAGTCCTGAAGTCCTGGTCGAGACCATGGAGAAGTATCAAGCTATGGTTGAGTCGGGCGTCGACGAGGAGTTCGGGCGTTCGAGCAAGACGAAGGATCCCATTTCGGGCGAAGAGGTCGACAAAGGCTTCCAGCCCATCGACACGCCGCCGTTCTATGCGATGCCTCTTGTTGCGGGCGGGCCTAATACGAAAGGCGGATTGCAGACCGACGGCGATCGCCATGTAGTCAATTGGAACAATGAGATCATCCCGCGTCTTTACTCGGCAGGAGAGATGTCTTCCGTGTTCAAGTTCGTGTATCAAGGCGGCGGAAACCTCACCGAGTGCATCGTGTGCGGACGTATCGCGGGAGAGAACGCCGCGGCGGAAACGGCCTGGGAAGGCAAGTAGATATCTCGGCATCCCGCTGTCCGAAGGGCATCGGCGGCGGGATGCTTCCCATAGGCGCTGAACGAGCGAGGTTTCGTCTTGTTCGTGCGCAACCGCAAGGGGAGGACCCTGCGTGGCGCACAAGGGGGTACGAACTTGAAGAGCTTGCAAAGTAAAACTCTCATCTCATGCGTCGCGATCGGGTTGCTTGCCGCAACGTGTCTGGCGGCATGCGGGGGCCAACGCGAGAGCGAATCTCAGCAGGGCGCCGCGAACGAAGCGCCGAGTGCAGCTTCGATCTCTGCGTGGAGCTATGCCGATGATTGCAGCCTATGCCATGCTGCAGAGTCGAACTCGCTGACCGATCCTGCGTGTCTTGCGGGCATCCATGCCGCAAACGGAAATACCTGCCAGACCTGTCATGCCGATGAGTCCGACTTGGCCGTCGTCCATGAAGGCGCCAATGCCGAGAAAGCGCAGAAGGTCACGAAGCTTCGTAAGACCGGCATCAAGCAGGATGCGTGCCTTGGTTGCCATGGCAGCTATGACGATCTTGCCGCCAAGACGGCCGACTCGACCGTCCTGACCGATTCCGAGGGGAAGACCGTGAATCCCCATGCGCTGCCTGCGAACGAGGACCATTCAGAGACCACCTGCGCGAGCTGCCATGTCATGCATACGAAGAAATCCGTCTCGGAGACCGCACCGGAGTATTGCATATCCTGCCACCATGCGAACGTATACGCGTGCCACACCTGTCACGATTAAAGATCCAAGGATCCATCATCTGCAGCCGAACTTCTCCTCTAAGAGCAAGAAGGCGCCGGCATGCCGGCGCCTTCTCTCGCGATGCTCTCTTGCGCACGACGGAAGGAGGGGTGCGGACGGAGAGGGCAGGAGTGCGGTCGTGGGATCGTGGGTGGCTTATGCCTGGGCAAGCGCCTTGCCGGCCAGGCGCCCGAACGTGGCGCAACGCCCCGCATTGAGGCCTACGGCAAGATTGGGATACACGCCTCCGTAAAAGCCTCCTTGATCGTTTCCGACTACGCGAACGCCCTCGATGGCGTGACCGTCCTCGCCGTAGGGGCGCAGGTCGTCGTCGACTTTGATGCCGTCGGTGGTGCAGAGCGAGAATCCGCAGGACTTCACCGTGGCATAGAACGGCGGAGTGCGCAGTTCGCTCAGGCGGAAGGCCTCCTTGCCGAAATCGGGATCGACCTGATTGTCGAAATTCTCGTTCTGGCGTTCGCACGTGGCGAGGAAGGCATCCATGTCCGTGATGCCGAGCGCCTTCCCGAGCTCCTCGAGCGTATCGGCTTTCACGATGTAGCCGGCTTCGACGAAGGATTCCATCTCCGGTTCGATCCAGTCCTCCACCATCGTCGGGAACGAGTCATGGTCGCCGCCCTCGTGGTAGCAGATGGTCGAGCATCCTGTGGTATGGAAGCGGTCGATATCGGTTTTCCAGTTGGCATCCCAGATCTGGTGCCAGAAACGGTTGCCCTTCGGGCGGTTGGCCGAGGTCTTCATGACGTATTCGTACGGCTCGCTTTCGTTATGGAAGCGCTGCCCGCTATGGTCGACGCGCAAGAAGGGCTGGGAGCTATAGAAGAAATAGCCGTATTCCTTGATGCCGACGTTGTACGGGTCTCCTTCGTGCTGCTCGGCCGTGAGCAGGCAGCGGTTGAACACGACGCCGGAAGGAATGGAGTCCATGGAAGATCCGAGCCAGAGCAGCGACTTGATGCCGTCGCCCGTGCAGCTGGGGAAGGCGTCGAAGGTTCCGTGGCTTGCGTACTCCTCGGCATGGCGATCCATATACATGGCTTTGTCGTAGGCATAGCCGCCGGTTGCTATCACGACGCCTTTGGAGGCATTGACGCGGATCATGCCATCGGGGCCTTCGGCATACAGCCCAATGACGCGGCCGGACTCATTGGCGATCAGGCGCCGCATGACGGTGCTGAATCGCTCCTCGCATCCGTCGAACGACGTGATGTAGGCATCGAATATCTTGGAGACTTCTCCTTCGCGTGCGGGGTATTCGCCGTTGGTCCCGTGTCCGACCGGCCATTCGAGATATCTTGTGCCTTCGGGCATGCTCCATTCGAGCTGGACCTCCATGCCGTTTTGAGCGAGCAGGTCCGTGTACCAGTCGATCGCTTCGCCGGAATTCTCGGCCCATTTCCTGATGAGGCGTGTGTCTGCGCGGCCCTGCGCATAGCTTGAAAGATTGTTGACGATGTCGGGGATGTCGATGGATATGCCGCGCTCTTTCTGAGCCTTGGAATTCACGGCTCCGAGCGCGGAGGATCGAATGCCGTTTCCGGCCGGGCTCTTTTCGATGAGCAAGGTCTTCGCGCCGTTTTCGGCGGCGGATGCGGCGGCGAAGTACCCGGACGTCCCCGCTCCTACGACGACGACTTCGAAATCGAGGATGTCGACGCAATCGGCATCCGAAATCTCGGGCGCTTCGCCGAGCCAGCTCGGCGCATCCGATGCTTGATGCATATCTTCCGCGTTCTGCGATGCCGCTTCCCCCTTAGGCGCACAGCTTGATATCGCGCCTACAGCGGATAGCGAAGCGACTGCCGCGGCGCCCGTGAGAAACGAGCGACGAGACATATCGAACGAACGTGCCATATTCCCTCCCTTGACGAACGGTATGTTTTCAGGCGAAGCGGCGATGCGGCATCTGCGTGGTGCTCCGATGCGATCGGCGTCCCCTCTGCGCCTACGGCTTTCCTGATGGCCGCGACTCGCATGATGGCATGCGTCGGCTTTTCCGTAATCACCTAGAATGAGGGCGGATGCGGGTTTTCACCTGAAAGAGGTGAGCGGGTTTTCAGGGCACAAGCCTTTCGTGCCAAGAGGGAGGGGTCTCATCGTGCTTCGCGAGGCAAGGCTTCATCATTGCGGCATAGGGTTCGTGTGGATGTGGGTCTACGCGATGTTCGAGACGCCGGCGTTCTATCCTCATCGCGAAGGAGTCGGCATCAACGCCGACCCGTCGTGGCTTGCCTCCGCGGCATCGGTCGCGCTTGCCCTGTTTGCGTTCGGACTCTGGTTCTCCCGCCATCGCCCCGTTCATGAGCGCTCGATCGGCTGGGTCGGTTCGGCGCTTGTCGTGCTGGGCACGCTGCTTTCCGCCGTGCCGCCCGAGAGCGGTGCGACGGCCTTCATGGATGCGTGCGCCGGAGCCATGTCGGGCGTCGGCACGGCTCTGCTCATGCTGGTGTGGTGCTCCGCATTGAGCCGCCTGACCATTGGGCAGGCGGAGCTCGGGATATGCCTGAGCACCGCTCTGCCGCTTGTCGGCGCTCTGGTCTTTCCCTATCTCGACGGCGCCGTCGGAATGGCGGCCGTTTCGTCGCTTCCCGTCATCTCCGCAGCGCTCTTGAGCATGACGATCGAGGATGCTTCGGTTCATGAAGGCGCTTCCTCTTCCGACGACGTTGCTGATGCCCGTCTCTCGATCGCCGGGTTCCTGCGGGCCATGATGGTCGTCGCGGTCGTCTACGCGATCACGGGATGCTTGGGAGTCTTTCAGGATGTCAAAGGGGATGCCCTGCTCGTCTGGGGCATCGATGTGCCGACGATTTTGGGGGCAGGGCTCGGAATCGTGCTCGTATTCTCGTTCGTTCAGTTCTCGCATGCCACCGATTTCACGGAGCTGTTTCGTTGGCTCGCGCCTTTGCTGACGGTTGCCTTGGCGTTCTTTCCGTGGGATGGTCGTGCGATGCCGATAGCCTCTTCGACGATCTTGTCCATGGCGGATACCGCTATGCAGGCCATTTCGCTCCTGTGCCTGGTTGCCATCGTGAAGCGGCGTATTGCGAATGCGTATGGCGCCGCAGGGCTATGCCTGGGTTCGATACAGCTCGGCGTGCTTGTCGGGAATGTGGCAGGTGCACGGGCCATCGACTCGGTGAGAGTGCTTCCCGACGGCATGTTCGCGCTCGCCTTCGTGCTGATGTGCGTGCTTGCATGCTCCCAAGTGCTGCTCGCACGCACAGAGAGCCAGCCGTCCGGATCGTCTCCTGCTGCTGTCCGGGTTCGCTTTCCAGCGTTTGGAACGGCTCGGGAGACCGTTGGTGAGGATGAGTTTCGAACCGCGGTTTCTCGTTCGCGAGGGAGCGTTTGCCTTGATGCGAGTGAGCAGCCTTCGGCGGGGCGTGCCGAACAGGATTGCGCACGTCGCGACGGCGGCGTCTTCCTCGTGCATGAAGAGGAGATCGATGCGCGATGCGCCCAGCTCGCGCATGAGTTCGGGCTTTCCCTGCGCGAGCAGGAGGTGTTGGGCTATCTTGGTCGCGGCAGGTCGCAGCCGTATATTCGCGACCAGCTCGTTCTTTCCAAGAACACGGTCGCTTCCCACGTGAAGCATATCTACGCGAAGCTGGGAGTGCATTCCAAGCAGGAGGTCATCGATTTGTTCGAATGACCGGAGCGCGTGCGTTCATTGCCCCTCCAGGCAGCTTAAGGCTTCATGCGATGCGGCATGGCGGGCTTGCGGCCGCGCGTGTCGCATAATGAGTTTCGACACCATGCATGCCTCCCGTGCCGGGCACCGCCTGGTCGAACCTTCCGGATCTGCACCCTTCGTAGCAATCGGGACGATTTCCTCCAGGCCTGCGGCAAATCGGATAAGATAGTGCGGTCATTGTCGGGCTGCGGCCGCGCATCGTCCTCCCAAAGGCGGACGGCAGCGCGCCGCATGTCGGCAGCAGGCCGTCTGCTGCATCGTACGTGCAAGGGGAGTTACCATGAAGGTCCTGTATAACGACGGAACGGTCGCCGAATGCGCCGAGGACGAAGAGCTCGACGTTCTGCGCCACTCCGCCGCCCACATCATGGCGCAAGCGGTCAAGCGTCTGTATCCCGAAGCCGACTTCGGCTACGGTCCCGCCACCGATAACGGGTTCTACTACGACATCGACTTCGCCGACACGAAAATCTCCGAAGAGGACTTCGCCGCCATCGAAGTCGAAATGAAGAAGATCTGCAAGGAGAACCTGAAATTCAGCGCCTTCGAGCTCCCGCGCGCCGAAGCGGTTGCGCTCATGGAAGAACGCGGCGAGAAGTACAAGGTCGAGCACATCGGCGACCTGCCCGAGGACGCGCGTATCACGTTCTATCAGCAGGGCGAATACATCGACATGTGCGTCGGCCCGCACATCTGCTACACCAAGGCGCTCAAGGCGTTCAAGCTGACCGCCGTGTCGGGCGCGTATTGGAAAGGCGACAAAGACAACAAGATGCTCACGCGCATCAACGGCATCGCCTTCCGCAGCAAGGAAGAGCTCGCCGAGCACGAGCGCATGGTCGCCGAGGCCGAGAAGCGCGACCACCGTCGCATCGGCCGCGAGATGGAGCTCTTCATGATGGCCGACGAAGGCCCGGGCTTTCCGTTCTGGCTTCCCAACGGCATGCGCCTGAAGAACTCCCTCATGCAGTACTGGATGGACATGCAGGACGCCTACGGATACGAGCAGGTGGACACCCCGATCATCCTGAACAAGAGCCTGTGGGAAACGTCCGGCCACTGGGACCACTACAAAGAGAACATGTACACGACGGAGATCGATGGGGAAGAGTACGCCGTCAAGCCGATGAACTGCCCCGGCGCGTGCCTGATCTACAAGAGCAAGCCGCGTTCGTACCGCGATCTGCCGCTGAAGCTCGCCGAGGCAGGCAAGGACCACCGCCATGAGCTCAAGGGCGCGCTGCACGGACTGTTCCGCGTGCGCGCGTTCACGCAGGACGACGCGCACCTGTTCATCCGTCCCGATCAAATCACCGAGCAGGTCACCGATACGGCGCATCTCATCTCCACGTACTACGAGCAGTTCGGCTTCCCGTATCGCGTCGAGCTTTCCACGCGCCCCGAGGACTCCATGGGCTCCGACGAGGATTGGGAGCTCGCCGAGGCGGGCCTGCGCGCCGCGCTCGAGGCCATGGGCGTGGACTACACCCTGAACGAGGGCGACGGCGCCTTCTACGGCCCGAAGATCGACTTCCATCTGCAGGACTGCCTGGGGCGCACCTGGCAGTGCGGCACGATCCAGCTTGACTTCCAGCTCCCGCAGAACTTCGAGCTCGAATACACCGACGCCGACGGCGCGAAGAAGCGCCCGATCATGATCCATCGCGCGGGCTTCGGCTCGTTCGAGCGCTTTATCGGCATGCTGACCGAGCAGTATGCGGGCAAGTTTCCGACGTGGCTTTCTCCGTGCCAGGTCAAGGTGCTGCCGGTGTCCGAGAAGCATCGCGAATACGCGCGCGGCGTCTACGACGCCCTGCGTGCGGCGGGCATTCGTGCGAAGCTCGACGAGCGCGACGAGAAGATCGGCTACAAGATCCGCGAGGCGCGTGGCATCGACCGCGTTCCGTACATGCTGATCCTCGGCGAGAAAGAAGAGGGCGCCGGCAACATCTCGGTGCGCGATCGCAGCAACGAGACGGTCGAGCGCGACCTTGGGGAATTCATCGCCGACGTGACGGCTGAGATCAAGGAACGCCGCGGTTAAACGCGGTTTTCCATTCGGTCGGCGCGTCCGCGAGCGCACGCCCATCCGATGCTCTTCGGATGGGCATTTTCCTTTCAGGGGCAACTGTACGCGAAACGGAGACAGGAGCGGGTATACTTTTCAGCGAATCCGGGCGAGCAGGGTAGCTTCGCCGACCGGATCGCGTTCCGCACGATTGAAGGGAAGAACTATGACCGACGAAAACCGCATGCCCGAAGGGGCGCCCGGCGCAGCACCCGAGCAGCCGGCGCAGGCTCCTTCCGTTCCGCCCGCGGCTTCCGAGCCTCAGGGCGTTGCGCCCGCCGCACCCGCTGCGACCGAGCCTATGCCGCAGGCTCCCTCCGCCGCTCCTGCCGCAGGCCAGGCTCAGACGACCGCCATTCCCCCGTATGCTCCGACGAATGATGCGCCTGCGTATCAGCAGACCGCCGGCACGTATCAGCAGCAGCCGGCATCGGGCGGCAACGGCCTTGCCATCGGCTCGCTCGTCTGCGGCATCCTGGCCATCCTGACCGTTCTCTTTCCCATTATCGCTATCGTCCTCGGCATCGTCGCTATCGTCCTCGGTGTCCAAGCGTCCAAGCGCGGCAAGGACGGCAAGGCGACGGCCGGCAAGGTGACGGGCGGCATTGGCATCGCCCTCGGCGTCATCATCTGGATCGCCTCGGCGATCTTCCTGACCTCGGTTCTGCCTGGCATGACCGAGGAGCTTGCATCCACCTCCGCGCCTTCGGCCATGGAGGCTCCGGCGACCTCTTCGAACGACGCCGCGAAGTCCGGCTCCTCTTCGGCCGATGCCGACGGCGCGCGCGATGCGCTCAAGGCGTATCTCGACGAGAACCTGGACACGTCCGCCACGCAGAACGCGTTCTTCGAGCAGGCGTTCGCCAGCGCCATCGAAGCGTCCACGAACGTCAGCATCGATAAGCTGGGGCTGACCGGCGCCGATTTCGTCAACTGGATGCTCGCGAGCGATTCGTATTCCATCGACAATGTATCGGTCTCCTCCGACGGCATGACGGCGACGGCTCAGGTCACGATGCAGGTCAGGGACTACAACGAGTTCAACAACGTCTATGCCCAGAAGATCGGGGAAGCGGCCAGCTCCTTCGCTGCATCCGCCGATGAAGACGAGATGTATCGCCAGGTCGGCTCCGCCATCTCCGATGCCATGAGCGCAACGCCGATGACGAGCACGACCATCTCGGCCTCTCTTACGAAGTCCGGCAGCACGTGGACGGTCGACCAAGCGACCCAGAGCGCGATCGACAACGCGATCTTCGGGAGCGGCAACTAAGGGAAGAGATATCCTGAAACGTCGTCGCGGATCGTTGCGACGACGAACGTACGCGCCATATGGCCCGGTCGAATCATTTCGGCCGGGCTTTTTCTTGCGCGCGGCGCTTTGCGAGCCAGTCAGGCTTCCATATCCCAGGCTTCCATATCTTTCGCACGATGGGCGAAGGCGACCGAGTCGACGAGCCCATCGTCTTTCATGCGCATCGCGCTTTGCATCGCGCCTTTCCCTGCACGCATTGGATGGATTTTCGCGCGACGCGATTCGTCGGGAGTAGGGTAGTGGGTCGTTGCAGGGGAATGAAAAGGAAGAAGGTTTCCCATGGCATCGGTTCTTGAAGCGATCATGCTCGTGTGCTTCGGGCTTTCGTGGCCCATCAATGCGATAAAGGCGTACAAGGCTCAGACGGCGGCAGGCACGTCGTGGGCATTTCTCGCCCTGATCACATTCGGATACGTCGCCGGCATCGCTGCCAAGTTCGTCGGAGGCATGGTGAACTGGGTGCTCGCCGTCTACTTCTTGAATCTTGCGGCGCTGGCTGTGAACTGGGCGATCTTCTTCAGGAACCGTGCCGTCGATGCCCAGCGCGCGGCCGACCGCGCCGCGTAGAACCGCGCACGAAGCTCTCCGATCTATTCCCGTTCGGGAAAATTAGGATTTCGCCCGTGCCCTCCTGGTGACGAACGTTCTCAGCATGGACCTTTCCATCGATAGGAGAGGCGCATGAACCTCAACGTGTAGTCGCCGTAGTGGAGGAGGACGATCCCTATCAACCTCCTGCGATCGCCGCTTCAGAACCTTCCTTGCGCGAGGGCGCAGGCGAAGGCATGGGTCGAAAACGATTTCGGTGATGGGGCTATCTCGCGGATGAGCTGCAGATAGGGCGGCATGAGGTCCGCCGGTTTCGCATCCAGGTCCGATTCGTCGTATTCGACGATGGCGACGGCCTGGTAGGGAAGGAACGGATACGTGCGCACCTCGTATCGCCTAGCGCCCTCGGCAAGGTGGATGCGCGTGTGCCGAACTTCGTGCAGGGAAGGATCCGCGAACGCGTGCAGGTCGCGGAAGCGCTTCCCGTCGATGGCGAGGGCGTAACGCTCGCAGGCGCCGTCGAACGATTCGCGCGCGGTACCTTCATAGATGTCTGTCGAGCAGGTCAGGCGGAAGTATTCGCGCCGAGACCCTTCGACGTTCTTGGTTCCCGACGCCTTGCTGCCTTCATGTTCCCCGATGCTTCGTACGCCGGCATCGCCGGTTTCCGCATCGCGTGCGATCGCCTCGAGCCTTGCATGAGACTCGAGGATGATGCGGGTTTCTGACATATGGCCGCCGCCCTGGTTCGATCTGCGCTTGCCGCCTCGCTTCTCGGTGCGTTCGCCATCCCGGTTCGATGCGCGTTTGCCATCCTGCTCCTCAACGCGTTCTCCACCCCGTTCCGTCGCGCCCGCCGGCCTCAGCAGGATTTGCTCGACATCCTCGGCATACGTTCCGACGCGTTCGAGCAGGGCGCTTTCGTTCGGCTTCCTGATCAGGAAGATGCGCCGATGCGGAAGCACCCTGCCGCATCCGGCCGCTGAAAGGGCGCATGCGAGCGCATCGCCGATCTTGGCGTCCATGCCATCGCGCGCAGGCACGAACGACACGTGGGGATGTCCCGCCCATGCACGCCTGATCCGTTCTTCCATGGCGCGCGCACCCAGGACGTCTTCTCGCCGCGCGGCATTGCCCTCCATCCCATAGGCTGCGGATTCCGCCGCCGCGAGCGATTCGAGATGGATGACGGCATCGTAGCGTTCGAAGGCTTCATCGACGGAAAGGCCTGCACGCGCGAGCATGAGCGGGAATTCCATTGCAGGAAGATAGGCCGCCCCGTCCATGATGCCGCGGTCGCAGAGCACGACCGCCCTGCAATCCGCGCTGCGCTCAAGCGTGATGCGGGCGGTGCGCTCCAGGGACAGCTGCAGATCGAGGATCTGCTCTTGAAAGGTGCCCTCGGATACGTCGATGCCGGGCCGCATGCCCGTTTCCATCAGGAGCGTCGCCGCTTCCGGAAGCGTGACGACCTGATATCCGCGCACCTCGAGCTCATGCGCGAGCACGGGTATGGCGGTCGTCTTCCCGGCGCACGGACCTCCGGTGACGGCGATGGTCGCGATGTTCGATCCTTCGCGCGATGCCCGCCCGTCGAACAGTTCGGCCAGGCTCATGCCGTACAGGTCGGCCAGGCGCACGAGCGCATCCATGCTCGGGTACGACGCGCCCCGCTCCCACCTGGAGACGGCCTTTCCCGTGATGCCGACGGCTGCGCCGCACGCATCTTGGGAAAGCCCCGCGCGCATGCGCAGCGCAAGGAGCCTTCGTCCCAGCAATGCCTTGTCCATCGTCGCTCGCTTCCTGTGATCGATGCCGAAGGAATCCGTCGGATGGGCGAACCCATCGCAATCGGCGTTCTGGTCGAAAGGCGTGTCGCCCGGCTGCTTCATGCCGATATCGATGCGCTGATGACGCACGCGGTTTCCGTTCGAAAATTCTATTTGAAATAGAGTATAGGAAACTATACCGAGAAACCAGTGATTCTCATAGAGGCACCGAACAGGGTGTGCGGGAAAGCCCTATCATCACGCCATCGACGTGCGAGACATACCGAAGCAGAATCGAAGGAAGGCGACGCGATGGATGCGAACCAGGGGGATATCCTGACGATGCCGCACGAGCGGATCGAAGGGATCCAGCTCGAGGGAATCAAGAAGACCGTGGCACGCTGCTACGAGAACATTCCGTACTACAAGAAGGCGTACGACGAAGCGGGCTTCGACCCGTATTCCGTCGAATCGCTCGACGACCTCGGGCGCGCTCCGTTCGTCGGCAAGCAGGACCTGCGCAACAACTACCCGTACGGCATGCTCGCCGTGCCGCGCAGCGAGGTGCGCGAGATCCATCTGTCCTCCGGCACGACCGGGGTCGCGACGCTTGCGGCCTACACGCAGCGCGATCTGGAGATCTGGGCGGAATGCTTCGGGCGCGGCATCGTCTACGCCGGCGGCGGCGCAGACGACGTCGTTCAGGTGAATTACGGATACGGCCTGTTCACCGGCGGACTGGGTGCCCATTACGGCAGCCAGCATTCGGGAGCTGCGGTCATCCCCGCGTCCTCGGGCAACACCGAGCGCCAGATTCGCCTGCTCAAGGATCTCGGCACCACCATCATGTGCTGCACGCCCAGCTACGCGATGCACATCGCCGATACCGCCCTCGAGGCGGGCATCGATCCTTCCGAGGAATTCCATCTGCGCGCCGGCATCCACGGCGCCGAGCCTTTCAGCGATTCCCTGCGCGCCGAACTCGAGCGAAAGCTCGGATACAAGGTGCTCGATGTGTACGGCCTGACCGAAACCATGGGTCCGGGCGTCGCGATCGAATGCTGGGAGCAGGCCGGCCTGCATCTGGCCGAGGATCACTTCTATGCCGAAGTCATCGATCCGGTCACCGGGAAGAATCTGCCCGACGGCGAATGGGGCGAGCTCGTCATCACGACGGTCGATCGCGAGGCGAGCCCCGTCGTGCGCTATCGCACGCGCGACATCACGCGCATCATTCCCGGAGCCTGCGCCTGCGGACGTACGCATCGCCGTATCGACCGCCTGCACGGCCGCACCGACGACATGCTCGTCATTCGCGGCGTGAACGTCTTCCCGAGCCAGATCGAAGACGTCGTCAAGAGCATTCCCGATGCGTCGTCGTGGTATCGGATCGAACTGGAGACCGTGAAGTCGCTCGATGTCGTGACGCTCAAGATCGAGGCCAATCCCGGCTTCGCGCTCGATTCCATCGCCGCGGTCCAGCGCCTCCAGCGCGAGATCCAGGCGAAGCTCAAGGCGGCGCTGTCGGTTAGAATCGAGGTCAAGGTCGTGGAGCCGAAGAGCATTCCGCGCAGCGAAGGTAAGGCGAAGCGCGTCTTCGACGCGAGGGAGGGGATTCGGTAATGGTCGATCAGATCACGGTGTTCCTTGAAAACAGCGAAGGCCGCCTTCTGGCCTTGTGCCGCTGCCTGGGCCGGGCGGGCGTGGACATGCGGGCCCTCACGATCGCGGAGACGTCGGACTACGGACTCGTGCGTATCATCTGCAACGATGCCGAGGCTGCCATGGAGGCGCTGGAAGAAGGCGGATTCAGCGCCACGAAGACCAAGGTCGCGGCCATAGCGGTGCCGAACCGTCCGGGCGGCCTGTCCGAACTGCTCGAGGCGCTCGACGGGCTCGGGCTGAATATCGAATACGGATACTGCTTCTCGACCGAAGCAGGCCAGGCGGTGGACGTCTTCAAGATCCACGGCGGCGCCCAGGCGGCCGAAGCCGCGTTCGCCCTCGAGGCCGCGGGCTTCAAGGTCCTTTCGTCCGAAGATCTTGCCTAAGGCTCGTTCGTCGCGCATATAGGCGGCATGATGCGTGAGGGAAGAACCGGCTTCGCGGGAAAAGCCGCGCGTCTCATGGGCGCGCGGCTTTTCTTGCCATAGGGACCTTTCCCCTCCCATTTCTCGCCTAAGCTTCAAAAGAATCTGTTTTCAGGTAAAATCACCGGAGGGAAACCAAGGGATAGTGTTTATGAGAGGAGACTCCCGCTATGAAGGAATCCAAGACCAAAGTTCGTGTCGGCCTGCTGGCAGCCCTTACCGCCGTTTCGGCGCTCGTGCTCGCGCTCGGACTTACCGCGTGCGGCGGTGCCGGTGGCGGCGATGCCGACAAGACGCCGTTCGTCGGCACGTGGGACATTTCGTCCATCTCCGGCGAGGAAGCCGTGACCGAGGACGACATGAAGATGATGAGCGACATGGGCCTCAATGCGTTCATGAACCTCGACGAGGACGGCACGGCCAGCATCGACCTGTTCGGCGAAGTCATGACGGGCACCTGGACCGTCAAGAGCGCGACCGAGATCGACGTCACGATCGACGGCAGCACCCAGGCTGCGACCCTCGATGGAGACAAGCTCACCATGACCGACAAGACCAGCACGCTCGTGTTCACGAAGGGCGATCCGAAGGAAGTCTCTTCCGCGGGCGGCGCTTCCAAGTAACCTGCGCGCGAACCGCACGCATTTCGTCATGAAGCCTGAGAGGGTTTCGATCGGCGAAGAGTCGCGCGTTCCTTTCTGCCGATCAGGAAGGTTCTGCGACTTGAATAGAGAGGGGCGGCCGGCCTTGGCGTCGGTCGCCTCTCGTGCGTCCGGGGTTCGTATCGGCGGATTCGTGCGCTCCTTCCGTCGCGGATGGATGCTTCCCGCCTTCGTGCCATGGAAGCTATTCGCGGTCTCGCGGTACAATGCCTCGGTATGCTTCAGGCTCTGTTCAGAGGGGATACGCGCATGACCAAGATCCAGATGACCACGCCGCTCGTCGAGATGGACGGCGACGAGATGACCCGCATCATGTGGCAGATGATAAAAGACGAGCTCATCTGTCCGTTCGTCGATCTCAAGACCGAATATTACGATCTCGGCCTTGCGCATCGCGACGAGACCGACGATCAGGTCACCGTGGATTCCGCCGAGGCGACCAAGCGCCTGGGCGTCGCGGTCAAGTGCGCGACCATCACGCCGAATGCGGCCCGCGTCGAGGAATACGACCTGAAACGCATGTGGAAAAGCCCGAACGGCACCATTCGCGCGATGCTCGACGGCACCGTCTTCCGTGCGCCCATCGTGGTGCGCGGCATCGAACCGTGCGTCAAGAACTGGGTGCGCCCGATCACGCTCGCGCGTCATGCGTACGGCGATGTCTATCGGGATGCCGAGATGCGCATCCCCGGCCCCGGCACGGTCGAGCTCGTCTACACCGCGTCCGACGGCACCGAGACGCGCCGGCTCGTGCACGAGTTCACGGAGCCTGGCGTGGTCGAGGGCATGCATAACCTGGATGCTTCCATCGAAAGCTTCGCGCGGGCCTGCTTCGACTTCGCGCTCGCCACGAGCCAGGACGTCTGGTTCGCCACGAAGGACACCATCTCCAAGATCTACGACCATCGCTTCAAGGATATCTTCCAGGAAGTCTTCGATGTCGACTACGCCGCACGCTTCGAAGAGGCCGGCATCGAGTACTTCTACACGCTCATCGACGATGCCGTGGCGCGCGTCATGAAGGCGGAGGGCGGCTTCATCTGGGCCTGCAAGAACTACGACGGCGACGTGATGAGCGACATGGTCTCGTCGGCGTTCGGATCGCTCGCGATGATGACCTCGGTGCTCGCGTCTCCTCACGGCTATTGGGAATACGAGGCCGCACACGGCACGGTCCAGCGCCATTACTACAAGCATCTCGCGGGCGAGGAGACGTCCACGAATTCGGTGGCCACGATCTTCGCGTGGACGGGAGCCCTGCGCAAGCGTGCCGAACTCGACGGACTGACCGATCTCGCGGCTTTCGCCGACGCGCTCGAGCAGGCGACGGTCGCCACGATCGAGTCGGGGAAGATGACCGGCGATCTTGCGCGCATCACGTCGATCGAGCATCCGACGAAGCTCAGCACAGGTGCGTTCATCAAGGCCGTCGCAGAGAATCTGAAGGGCCGCCTGTAGGTCGAGGCCCTAGGGCGTCCGGCATTCCCATCGGCTTGTTCATCTGCACGATTCCCATACGCGCGGGCATGAGGTCCATTCGATACGAGATTGTTGCTCCCAATCGACGCATGTGGTTTTAGAATGGCAACACCGCACTATGCACGACGCAACGACGCGCCCTCCGGGGCGCGTTTTACATGAGGAGCCCGCATGCTTTCCGAACGAGTCCTGACGAAGATCGTCCATAGGATGACGAAGAATCACCTTGCGATGGTTCCTGCTTCTGAATCCCGCATTCCCGAGGCGAAGCCCGGCCAACGTTACATGCTGTACATGCATGTGCCGTTCTGCCAGCGTCTCTGCCCGTTCTGCAGCTTCAATCGCTATCGGTTCGACGAGAAGGTGGCGCGCCCGTACTTCGAGAGCATGCGCAAGGAAATGCTCATGCTGAAGGATCTGGGGTACGACTTCCACGATCTGTACATCGGCGGCGGCACGCCCACGATCATGCTCGACGAACTGTGCGAAACCATCGATCTGGCGCGCGACACGTTCCATATCGAAGACGTGGGCACTGAGACGAATCCGAACCATCTGGCCCAGCCGTATCTTGACAAGCTGCGCGGACGCGTGCAGCGTCTGTCGGTCGGCGTCCAGAGCTTCGACGACGGCCTGCTCAAGCAGATGGATCGCTACAAGAAGTATGGCAGCGGCGACGAAATCCTCGCGCGCATCGCCGAGGCCATACCGTACTTCGACTCGCTCAACGTGGATATGATCTTCAATTTCCCTTCGCAAACCGAAGAGATCCTGATCAGCGACCTTGAGAAGATCGCGACGTGCGGATGCCGCCAGACCACGTTTTCGCCGCTTTACGTGTCGAGCGCGACCACGCGCAAGATGACGGAGACCTTGGGCTCGATGGATTACGACCGCGAGCGCCGCTACTATCATCTGATCGACGGCGTTCTGGCAGGTGGCGAAGATCCTCTGTTCAAGCGCACGACGCTCTGGACCTTCACGCGCAACGGCGCAGACGCCGCGGCGGTTGAAGCGGCGCCCGACCGCGCATCGTCCGCAGTTGACGCCGCGGCGTGCACGGAGGTTCGAGCGGGAACCGGCGACGCAGTGGAGGCGGCGGAACCTATGTCGGCAGCGCGTCTCGATGAATTCCAGGTGTCGTGCGAGCAGTATCCCGCCATCGGCAGCGGGTCCATATCGTGTCTTGACGGATGCATTTATGTGAACACCTTCAGCATCAAGGAATACAACGAAGCCATCGCCGCGGGCCGCATGCCGCTCATGGGCAAGAGCAGGATGGGCGCGCGCGATCTGATGCGGTACCGTTTCCTGCTGCAGCTCTATCAGCTGCGGCTCGATAAACGCCAGTTCAAGCGCGATTTCGGCATCAGCATCGAACGCGGGCTTCCGGCCGAGATGGCGTTCATGCGTCTGAACGGGGCTTTCGCGACCGACAATGAGGAAGAGCTGACGCTGACGCCGAAGGGGCGGTATCTGACCGTGGTGATGTACCGCCAATTCCTGAGCGGCATGAACAATCTGCGCGATCAGGCGCGCGATGCGCTTTCCGGCCCTGAGCACGAGCTTCTGTTCGGAGACGGCACGCAGGGGTAGGCGAATCGTCTACTTGCGCACCGGCTCGACAGAGATGCGTTTGGGCTGCTCATAGGTACAGAGATGCCGGTTCTATAGGGAATGGGCCCGATGCGTTCATACAAGCGCCGACCCGGCGGGGAATGCGACGCGCGCAGTTCCGCACGAGCCGAACGCGCCGGTGGCGCGTTCGTGCGAGCTCAGGACTGTTTGAGCACGCGCATCCCCGTCGGGTCGGCGCATTGCTAGGAGTATTGCGCGAATCTCGATATCAACGGTGCATGTCGGCATTCCTCGGCTCAATGCATGGCCGCCTTGCCGATGCCTATAGAGCACGCTCATTACGCGCGCTTCGCCCGTATCGTGCTTTTTCAGCAGAGCCATACGATTCTCTTATGACTCGATAAGAATTGACTAACTGATAAGCCTAGGTCAGCACATGGAAATTGCTTATCGGCACGGCAGATTTTAGCAAGTTTTTAGCAAATCTGCGCGCTTTTCTGCAAGCATCTCGACCGCACGGAGCTTGTCTCGTTCGTCGGCGTGCGTGTATACGCCCATGGTCACGCCCGCATCCTTATGCCCTGCGAGGCGCTGCGCCGCCTTGACGTCCACGCCTGCCTTCGCGAGTGCCGTGACGTAGCTATGCCGCAGATCATGCAGATGCAGGCCTTCGCACCCGTAATCCGCGCGCCTCCTTTTCCACCATGAGCGAAGGCTTGTGGCCGTCACCGGCCTTCCGTCGTCGCGGCATACGAGGTGCATATCATCCGGCGCGTCCATGCCTACAGCCTTCATGGTGGATTCTGCCTGAGCGAGCCGCCTATCGACCATCGCCCGCGTATCTTCGTCGAGCGGAATATACCTCGCGCCAGCGTTCGTCTTCGTCATGTCTCGGCGTATATGGATGCCATTTCCCGTGTAATCAGCTGCTAGGACGGCGCACGCTTCGCCCGAGCGCATGCCCGTGCGCGCTATGAGCGCGACGGCGAAACCGTTCTCATTGTCCGGTAGGGAGCGAATAAGGTTCTCGACTTCCTCCATCGAAAGCCAAGGCCTCTCCGCCGTGTCTCGCCGTGCGACGGTCACGTCTTCGGCGACATTGACGTCAACGAGGCCATGGCGGCGCGCGTCCTCGATGCAGGCGGCGATATAGCGTTGTATATAAGCAAGCGTCGCGCCGCACACGTTCTTCCCGATGCGCGCATATGTCTCTTCGAGCATGGAGGCGGTTATAAGCCGGACGGGTACGTCTCCGATGATGTTCATCGTCTTCTTGACCGTGGCGTCCTTCGTCTCGGCGCTCTTCGCCGTTATGCGCCCTATTTCGACAAGCCGCGCGTTCCATTCGTCCCACGCCTCGCGCAATGTCACGCTCTTTCGGTTTCTGAGCTGCGGCGTCTCGCGCTCGACTTCGGCGGCGAATTCCGCGCCCTTGGCCTTCGCGACGCGGCGCGAGCCTTCCACGGTGCATGACCGCGTGCGTCGCTTGCCGGATGCGTCGGCGGGGAAGCGAACGACGACGCGCCACCTATGGCAGCGAGAGGCAGGCTTCTTCTCCGCGCGCACGAGGTAGAAGGGGAGCATGGGCGCCTCCTTTGCAAGAAACTACATTGACGGGGCTTGCTAGCTTATATAGCCCGAACGAACAAACCTCTTCCACGCGAACCAGCCGGGAATCGCCGCCATCACGACGCCTGCGATGAAAGAGCCGACGTTTCCTTGAAACAGCAGGGATAGCGCAGAAAGAAGGAAGAGCGCGGCGAGCAACGCCAGGAGGATGCCGACGACCAGGCTTCCAATGCTTTTTGAAGAGGCTGGATACGACGAAGCGGGCTGGTAACCTGCGATAGGCGCAGGCGTTGGCGAACTCGTCTGGACGAACCCGAGAAGCGGGCTTTGTACGTTCATGCTGACCCGGCAGGTAATAGACCCGTTCATCGACGAAAGCATGGCCGTCGCGGGGATGCTTTCGGGAAGCGGTTCATCTATGGACAGGCAAAGATACTCCCGAATGGGGTAGGTTGCGTCCGTGTTGGTCTGGCCGACGAGAACGCCGTTCACGTAGCATTCGTAGCGCGGCATGCCTTTATTCACTCCGCTCGCCATCTGCCCGAGAACGAGCGTCGCCTGCTCCTGCAACGAGGTTCTGTCTGCGAGGATTTGAGCGATGGCCAGCTTGGTTTTCGCCGTCTGCGCGGTCTTGACGCGTCTAAGGGCTTCGATCCGAGGAGCGAGCGCCCTTGACACGTACGACGGGTCTGCGACGAGGGAGCGATAGCAATACGCCGTCGCCTTGGTGTCCTCGATGGACGAATGGGCGTTGAATTTCAGTCCGTAATGGGCTGCGCACTCCGTGAGCTTGACCCAACGTGAGCCGCCGGAGAATTCACGCATCACGTCGAATGAATTCTCGGGGTAAGAATCCAAGGCACCCGCCGCGACGAGGAAGCCTATATCGAACGGGGTGTTGTATCCGACGATGAGCTTGTCCGGGGTCATGATGCTCCGGATGGCGGGAATCAGCTCGGCCATCGTCGGCGCGTCCTTCACCATCCTAGGCGAGATGCGGTTTACCCGCTCCGCATCGGGCCATTTCTTCTTTCTACTGGGCTTGACCAGCGTATTCATCAGCACATTGTCATAGCCGTCTATTATCGATATGGATAGCACCTCGTCACGGTTCGGCTCCAGCCCTGTCGTCTCCGTGTCGAATACGATTACGTGGTCGAGAGGAAAGCCGGTTATAAGCTCGCTTTGGTCTTTGAACGTCCTCATTCGACCCTCCTAGAATTCCCAATCGTCAGGCACGCAGAACCAGACTACACGCCCTATGACGGTTATTTCCTCGGTTCCCTCGACGTTATAGTTGTAAAGCTGTTTCTCGTACGTCGGGTCCGTGCTGTCCGGGATGAGCTCGTAGCCGTTGGCCAATTTATGCACGCGTTTGATCGTCGCATCATACCCGTTCACGCACACGGCATAGGGCTTGCCGTCGCGATCTATCGTCTTAGAGGGGTCTACGAGCGCATAGCACCCATTAGGGAGAATCCTGTTCATCGACTCGCCGCACACCTTGAGAAGGTATGCGCGCGGGTACTTGTCGCGAACGCTGACGGGTATATGATGCATCTCGTCAACGGCCAGCATCTCTATCGGCGTGCCTGCCGCTATGGAGCCGTATAGAGGCACGTCAACGAAGCCATCCGGGGTGGGGGTTGGGCGCATCATCCCGCCGTCTTCGATGATGTCGCCCTTTCTGAGGCCGTAGCAGGCGGCTATTCGCTCGATAGCGCCCATCCGTGGTTCGGAATATCCGTTTTCCCATTTGGAGACAGCATTCTCGGTTACGCCTGCGACGTCGGCGAGTTCTCGCTGGGTCAGGTCGAATCTATCCCTGATTGTCCGGATATTGTCCGCTATGCCCATCACGCCTCCTTGAGCCGTAATAAATTTCTTAAATTCTAGTAATTAAATTCTTGACAGTAAAGCGTAATTTAATTACTGTTATGGCATCGGCAATACAGGGGGTGATGACGTTGCAAACGCTTAAGCAGGTGCGCGAAGCCAGAGGTGTTAGTAAAATCGCCATGGCTCGCCACCTGGGAATAACCGACAAGACGTATGCCGTCTACGAAAAGAATCCCAAACGTATGCGCATCGGAGTCGCTAAAGAAGCGGCGAAATTTCTCGGATGCGACATTGGGGATATTTTTTTCGCCTAAAACAGTAATTTAATTACTGCTGCACCTTGAAATACCGAGAGCGCAGGAAGCGCGCGGCGCATCTCGGGCCTAGCGGCGGCACCCCTCCGCACTAAGGGATGCACTTCGATAAGCGCATGCGCGGCGACGGGAAAGGAGCCGCGTATGAAAGGCGAAAACGAGAAGAAAGCGCCAACTGTCGAAGACGAAGTCCGGCGCTTTCTCGCGAATGTGAACAGGAATTTAGAAAAGGGCGTGCTCTCTAATGACCAATGCTTAGCCTTCGCAGAGGTCGTGAGAACATGCGCAGAATACGACCTTCACTAGGCTAGTCTTCAGATTCCTGCCTCTTGTCGCCGATGAGCTCGAAAACCTTTCGATAGACGGACTCGAGATAATTGGCAGTCAACTCTGGGTTGCTTAGATGGTCGGACTCGCCATCCCTGCGAATCGCCTCGATGACGATATCGACAGTAAAGTTCATCGCCACGTCCCTTACATCTTTTTTCAACTCGAATTGACTCATATTCATCACCTCCCTTCACGGGAGATTCTACGCCGCCGCGCATGCGCTTATCGACAACGAAATTTCCAACAAAAGAAGGAGCACGTCATGAAAGACGTGATGGACGTGACCGAGCTCGCGGCGTGCCTCGGCATCTCGCGCCGCACGGTCGAGCGGATGATCGCGGACGGCCGCATCAGCCACGCGCATAAGATCGCGCGCCGCTGGTACGTGAACGCAGCGATGGAATGGCCCGATGTCTTCGGGCGTGAAAAAGAAATAGCCCCTGGACAGAGGGGCTAAATGTGGGGATTAACCACGAAAGGATGGTACCACATGGAAATGCAATTGTTTAGCAGCGCCGAATTCGGCTCAATTCGCGCCATAAGCCGGGACGGCGAACCGTGGTTCGTTGCGAAAGACGTATGTACCGCGCTCGGCGTCGCCAATAGCCGCGATGCGCTCGCCCGGCTCGACGACGACGAGAAGGGCGTCGGTTTAACCGACACCCTTGGCGGGGCGCAGGAAATGACGATCATTAACGAACCTGGCCTCTACACCCTCGTCCTTTCCTCGCGCAAGCCCGAGGCTCGCGCTTTCAAACGCTGGATCACCCATGAGGTCATTCCGGCAATCCGCCGCACGGGCGGATATATGGCGGCGCGCGACGGCGAGACCCCCGAGGAGACGATGGCGCGCGCCGTGCTCATCGCGCAGGAGGCCATCGCACGCAAGGACGCGAGCATCGCGAGCCTCGAAGCCAAGAACGCCGCGCTTTCGCCGAAAGCGGGCATGTACGACGCGTGCATGGCGGGCGAGCGATGGACGAGCGTCACGGAGGCCGCGCGCATCATGGCGCAGTACGACCCGGCCGTCAGGCGGAAAGATCTCTACGAATGGCTTCGTCGCGACCGCATCGCGACCGCCGACAACCAGGCGACTCGATACGCCATCGAGCGAGCCTATGCGGTCAACTACCAGCCCCCGGCGCGCTTCGACCAGGCCACGGGCGAGCTGGTGCGCACGAAACCATACATCAAGCTCACGAGCAAGGGGCTGGACTGGTGCATACGGCGCTACTGCGACCGCCGGGAGGCGGCGCTATGAGGCCGCCGTCGCGGGAGGAACTCTCCGTCGCATGGGAGGCGCTGGGGGTTCCGGAGGTGCTGGGAAGCATGGATGCACGGCATGTGCTCGGCGGTATCGTCGCGGCCGTCGTAGGGTGGGCCGTCTGCACGGCGTTCTTGCTAAGCAAGGTGGCTTCGTGATGAGACCGGCCGCGCTCGCGCCTCTAGCAGTATCCGCAGCGCAGATACTCGGCTATATCGTCCGAAGGGCGCAGTATGGCATCGGGGTTTTCCTCGCAGGCTCGCATGCCCCGCTCGGTAAGCGTCCATATGCGCGCGGCCTCCGTTCCGTAACCGAAATTTGCCGTCGTGTTCTCGTATTCGACCATGCTGCATTTGAAAAGGCCGCTGAGCATGCAGTTGGAGCCTTCATTGTCCGGGAGGATTATCTCACCGCTATCGAACATGACTGCGACGCAATGGCGGGCATCGACCTTGGATTCGCGAAGAATGCGTCGAGCGAGTTTCCTTTCTTCAGCACTCCATATCCTCGCCGTGCGTCGGGCTTGCCAAACCCTGAAAGCCTGCCGACCGACGTTGTAACCGATGAGCAGGCCGATGAAAAGGCTCATGGCCATGAGGCCGATCGTCTCGCCGGGGTGGTCGAGAAAAGCATCGTAGAGATGCCCTGCGTACGCCACCACGCCGCTGCCGACGGTTCCAATAACACCGATGGCGTTCACGAAGTTCTCTTTAGCCCACTCCCACGCTTTGGCCAAGTCCTGCTCCTTTCCGACGGGGCAGATTAATTATACGCGCGAACGGAGGTACGAAATGCTGGATTGGCTATCGCTTCTCGTCGGCATCGCCATAGGCATTGTTGTCAGCTATCTGGAGCAAAAGGAGAGACATGGGTGAAATAAGAAACGGCCACGAGGAGAAGTCCTGATGGCGTCGGTCAGGACCGACGCGCGCACCGGAAACCACGTCGTGCGCGCTTATGCGGGAACGGACCCCGCGACCGGCAAGGCGGTGTATCTTTCCGAAACCGTGCCCCGCGATGCTCCGGAGAGCGCCGTGGAGGAGGCCGCGCGGAGGCTCGACAAGCGCGCCAAGGCCGCGAAGGCGAGCCCCGAGGCGCTCACGGTCGGCTCCGCCGTCAAGTTCTACCTCGACGGGCGCGAAGACGCGGGCATGTCGCCCACGACGCTCTCGTCGTACCGGTCCTACCTGCGACGGCACGTGATGCCGGCCGTTGGGTCGATTCCCTTCGACAGGGCCGGGGCGGCGGATTTCTCGCGCATGTTCCGACACCTCATGCGGCCCAAGAGGTCGGGAGGGGCCGGGCTGTCGCTCTCGACTGTATCGCGCATCCGGGCGATGCTCTCGGGCTGCTTCGAGACGCTGCTCTTGGACGGCGTGACCGAGCGCGACCCGATGGCGGGCGTCAAGGTGCCCGCAGGGCGCAGGCGCGAGGCCGCGCCTCTCATGCCAAACGACATCTCAGCGCTCAAGGCGTGGGTCGCTTCGACGCTCGCAGACGACGAAACGCCTTGGGACGACCGCGTCCTCGCGACCGTCTGGGTGGTCGCCTTCGGCACAGGGTGCAGGCGCGGCGAGCTGTCGGCATTCGCCGTCGACAGCCTGCGACGCGCCAGATACGGCGACGATTCGGCTTGGTCGCTGCGCGTGTCGAGGTCGGTCGCCGAGGCGCGCGGCTCCCTGATCGTCAAGGAGCCGAAGTCCGCCACATCGAAGCGCACCGTCGCGCTGGACGATGCGACCTTCGCGGTCCTCTCCGACATGCTCGCCAGGCGCTCTGCGCTTCTGGGGCCTCCCGCGCCGTCAGCGCCGCTGTTCGTCGACGCCATGGGGGAGAGGATCGCGCCGTCGAGGATGTCGCGAGAGTTCTCGGCGCTCTGCAAGCGCCTGCATCTCGCCAAGGGCGTGCACCTGCACACCCTGCGCCACACGCACGCGACGTACCTCCTGGAAGCGGGCGAGAGCATCAGGGCGGTGCAGGAGAGGCTCGGGCATTCGAGCGTCAAGACCACGCTCGAGCTGTACGGGCACGTGCTGCCCGGGCGAGACCTCGAGGCGGCGCGTCTTTTCGCCAAGGCGACGGAGAGCTCCCAGGCGATGCCGTGGGAGAGATAGGAGGAGGGCATGATGGAGATCCCGAGACACGTTCCGAAGGAGGAAGTCTGCCCCGAGTGCGGCAGGAAATACCGGCTGTCCGAGTTCAGGCGCAAGCGCGAAGACGTTTCCGCAGACGGCACGCTCCTCGTCATGTACGGATGGGTGGACGCCGCGGCCCTCTACTGCCCGTTCTGCGGCACGGCGATACCTCGCAGCAAGGGAGGGAGATCGTGATGCGGATGCCGAGATTCGTATCCGAAGCAGATTCCCGCGATGTCGAGACCGCAATAGTGGCTGCGTTCGGTATCTCCCTTTTCGCGATCCTCGCATGGCTCGCGTTTCAATTCGTCGGCACGGCCGTTTTCACCGTCGTGATTATCATCGTCGCGACCTTAGCTTCGATCTCCATGCTGGCAGTTGGCATTCTCTACGCGATGAGCAGGCTTCGATAGCGTCTCGAAACAGCCATGTAACGCGTCATGTAACGGGTTTAGCGCAAAGACCTGATAAACACCAATCCATCAGGCATTACGAATGTATGGAAGGAAGGCTCTGCATTGGATAACTACTGCAATGAAGAGAAGGGCGGTTCGGCCTCCGCGGTCGAGCATCCGGCCCATTACACCGCCGGTGACGTCGAGTGCATCGACGCGATCCGCTCCGCCCTCGGAGACGGCTTCGCGGACTACTGCCTCGGCAACGTGATCAAGTACGTATGGCGCCATCGCATGAAGGGCGGCGCGGAAGACCTCGAGAAGGCCCGCGTCTATCTGGACTGGGCAATCGAGGCCGAGGCGGAGGGCGCCAAGGAGGAGTTCATCCCGATCGAATGGTGGTTGCAGGAGACGACGCGTCGAGCGTCGGAGAAGGAGAGTCAATGAGCATCAACAGGGTTTTCATCACGGGCAACCTGACTCGCGATTCCGAGCTGAGGACCACGGCGACGGGCATGTCGGTGCTGGGGTTCTCCGTGGCCGTCAACGACCGCACGAAGGACGCCTCGACGGGGGAGTGGAAGGATCGCGCGAGCTTCGTGGACTGCACCGTCTTCGGCAGGCGGGCCGACGCCTTGGCGCGACTGCTCGGCAAGGGGCAGAAGGTCGCCGTGGCGGGGCGCCTGCGTCAGACGACGTGGGAGCGCGACGGGCAGAAGAGAAGCAAGCTCGAGGTCGTCGCCGACGACGTGGAGCTTATGTCGCGCCGCGATGACGGGAAGCAGGCAGCTACTGGGCATGCGGACACGTTCCCTATCGACGCATCACTCTACGACGCGGACATCCCGTTCTAGGAAGGAGCAGCGATGAAAGGGGAGCGCTTTTACCCGATACCGTGGGACGCGTACAGCGAGTTCGGCATGCGTCGCCTGCGGATGCTCCACGGAGACGGCCCGGCGGCGTTCGGACGGTGGCATATCCTGCTCGGCATGCTCTATGCGTCGGACGGCTGCATCCTGGCCGACGACGCATCTACGAGGATCGTGCTTATGAGCGAGCTGGAGCTCGACGAGGACGGCCTCGACCGGTTCATACAGGCCCTCGCGACGGTCGGGTTCATCGACGGCGCGGCATACGAGGCGCGAGGCTCCATAGTGTCGCCGGGCGTCGTGAAGCAGCTCGAGTATATCGATTCCAAGCGGCGCGCTGCGGCCGCCGGAGGACGCGCGAAGGCCGCAGCGGCGAAGGCGAGGAAGGGCGCGAAAAACGGCGCCGACGAGCTCTGCACGGACGCCTGAAACGTGCTAATGCCACGTGCTAGTAGCACCTGCTAATGCCAAGCGTGCTGCCTTATATAAATAAATAAATATAAATACTCATATCCCCTCGTAACAGTGTGGATGTGGAAAACCTCGAAGGAGTGTGGATAACCATGTACGGACAGCCCGGAGGCCCGTCGCCGCGCAAGGCGCGCAAGGGCGGATTCGCCTACGTTCTCGGCGGTCTCATAGCCGCGTCCCTCGCCGTCTCCGCAACGCTTCTCTGCGTCGCGCTCGTGGCCTTTTCGGCTCAGGTCCTTCTGAGCGTCTTGGGCGCGGTCGGGACGGCGCTATGAGGACGCAGGGCGGCATGGAGGCCGGCATCATCAAGGGCGCCAGGAGAAGCGGCGCATACGAGGCGAACCCCGCGCCCACGACGCGCACGAAGGGCGGACGGACGCATATCGACCATGCCTTGCAGCTCATCGCCAAGGACGTCCACGCAGCCGCCTTCGCCGACGACGCGACGTCGTTCCTGCGCGCGGTGGACCGCTTGCGCCGCGAGTGCGACCGCGTCCTCGAGAAGGCGGACGAATGAGGTATGCGAGCGTCTTCAGCGGCATAGAGGCCGCGTCGGTCGCGTGGGAAGGCCTCGGATGGGAGCCGGAAGCCTTCGCCGAGGTCGACGCGTTCCCTTCGGCGGTGCTCGCCGAGAGGTTCCCCGAGGTGCCGAACCTCGGCGACGTGACGCAAGTCAAATGGAAACGTTTTCGTGACAAGGTCGATCTGGTCGTCGGGGGAAGCCCGTGCCAGTCGTTCTCGATCGCGGGGAAGAGGGAGGGTCTTGATGGAGCAAGCGGCCTCATGTGGGAATTCGTTCGATGCGTACGCGAGATACGTCCTCGATGGCTTCTTTGGGAGAACGTCCCGGGAGCGCTCTCGAGCTCGCATGGGGAGGACTTCCGATGCCTGCTCGAAGCCTTGGAAAAACTCGGGTATGGTCTGGCATGGCGGGTTCTTGACAGCCAGTTCTTCGGAGTACCCCAGCGACGCAGGCGCGTCTTTCTTGTCGGACATTCTGGAGGAGTTCCCAGACCCGAAGTACTATTTGAGCGCGAAAGCTTGCGCTGGGATTTTGCGTCGAGCAAGGACAAGAGGAAAGAGCTTGCCGCCCGAGCTGGAAGAAGCGCTAAAGCAGCAGGCTTCTGCAATGCGGCGATAAAAGCCGAGAGCATAGGGTTCGTGCCCGCGCAGGTGGAATCCCAAAACGACAGGACGGTGGGAGCTTTGTGCGCCCGCGACTTCAAGGGCGTTGGCAACGAGTATGTGAGCGAGGGAAAACTGGTCGTTGACAGGCCATCCTGCATGATTCGCCGCTTGACGCCCACCGAATGCGAGCGTCTGCAGGGCTTCCCCGACGGATGGACGAAGGTTCCCTACCGGGGCAAGCCCGCAGACGAATGCCCCGACGGCGCCAGGTACAAGGCGCTCGGCAATTCCATGGCCGTGCCGGTCATGCGGTGGATAGGGAAAAGGATCGCCCTTGCCGAATCCGGCTCATGTAACGGCCCATGTAACGGTGTTTCCGACGCGAGTCAGGAAACGGCGAACCATCAGGCATGACGAAGACGAAAGAGAATACACGTGCATTGGATAACTAGTGCAATGAAAAGAAGGGAAGGGATTACGAATGGCTGACTACCGCGACGAGGAGGCGACCGGCGAGGTCGTGCCGAAGGAGGATCGCGATGAGTAACGAACGCATGGAGGTCGCCGACAGGCTGCGCAGGGGCGGAATCGCGAGAGATGCCGAGGAAGCATACGTGCTCCTGCTGTCCTGCATCGGCATAATGCCGCAACTGCCTGCTAAGAACACGTACGAAGATGCCCTGGTCCGCATTGCCGACCTCGTAGATCCGACGTGCAAGGTTAATGAGATGCTGGACAACGATGAGTTTCTGATTTGCATCGTCTCTGACTTCATATGCAGAAAGTGCGGACACGAGACCATCGTCGAGCGAAATTTAGACGGGTCGGCAGAGCGGCCGAACTACTGCTCCAACTGCGGCGCAAGGGTGGTCGACGGCGATGAGTGACGAGCTGCTTCCCTGCCCGTTCTGCGGAGAGCGCCCCGTGCTCCTCTGCGACGGCACGACCGCTGCGCATGCATGTTCGGTGTTTGATATCGAGATGAGGGTACCAAGATGCGCCTGGAACCATAGGTTTCCTTGCAGCGTACCCGTATATAGCGACGGAGAGCCGATCATGCCGGGCGATATCGTCAGGCATCCCGACATGCACGATTCGCGCATGGTGACCGAGGTCGTTTTAGGGCTGCACGGGGCATCCGTGCGATGCATGTGCGGCTTCGAGACGATGCGGCACGACCTCTTCCGCCGAGCCGATACCGACACCCCGGCGTCACTGGCGGACGAGATCGACGAGTGGATAGGCACCGAGCAAGATTCGTACGAGCCGCTGCATGGCATCGCGGAGCGCCTGCGCAAATTAGGAGAGGAGTACGGGAATGGCGTATAGCGACTACGGGGATCGCGTTCCAAGAGGACGAATCATGAGCGGGCATACGCGCAGCGAGACGACCGCCGAGCTTTCCGAGGCTGCGCTCTCGAAGCTGCGCCGCGAGTGCTCGCTGGTGGCGAGCGAGGTGTGGGTTGACGCCGCCCACCGCGTGGATTTCGTAGGGTTCAGGCCGATGCCGCATGCGGACAGCCTATCGGTCGCGGTCGAGCGCGGCGAGTTCGTCTACGTCGAGGTCAAAAGCTGCATGGACGACTACCGCAGCGGGCATGGCCTGTGCCTCCTGGGCGATGAATCGTGGCTCGTGTGCCCGCAGGAGCTGGCTGAAGAGGTGCGATACGACCATGAGAAGGTTGGTGCCGCCCGTATCTTGAGCCCTGACAAGGCGGGCAGGCTGAGGACGGTCAAGCTGCCCTGCATGCCCGCTACCGTACGCAGCTTGAGCGCCGCAGAGCTGCTGTGGCGGATGGTCTCCCGCTCGTCGCATGTGTACCGGACGAGCATGGATGTGATCGGGGGCGACGAGCGATGAGCGGATACGAGCAGCCCATGGAGAATGCCGTATCCGGCTGCATCGTCCATGAGGCGAGGCCGAAATACACCAAAGAGCCGGCGCGCGACGGATGGTGGCGCTGCACACGGTGCGGAGTATTCGTGCGGGAGAGATGCGTGACGGATCTGTGCAGGTACATACCCGTAAGGCACTGCCCCAACTGCGGCGTCAGGGCGGTGGAGCCATGAGCGAGCGCATGATGTCGGCCGACGTCCTGGTGTCGGTATCCACGACCCTCGATGACCCTGAGGCCGTAGATGGGACCTTGGCCTTTATGGTCGCCGAAGACGGCATGGATGCGGGCGGATGGGACGTGGGGGGCTTCCGCGCGATCGTTCGATGCAGGGACTGCAAGTACATGGACACGGTCGATCTGAGCTGGATATACGGAGATCATAGGAACGACCATTGCTTCTGCGAGCGATTGGACGACGGCTTCGGAGTCGAGCCGAACGGCTTCTGCGCATGGGGAGAGAGGAGAGGATCATGAAGGTAGCGATCAATACACGATTCGGTGCGTTCGGTCTTTCGTGCAAAGAGCTCGACAGGCTGCGCGAGGAGGCTCCGGAACTGTTCTTCGACTGGGGAGGGTTCCGCGACTACGAGCCATGGGTTCGAGCGCATCCGGCTCTCGTCGCGGCGGTCGAGCGCGAGATCGAGACGGGCAATGACGAGCTCGCCGTCGTGGAGGTGCCCGACGGCATCGAATTCGGCATCTTCGACTACGACGGCCTCGAGACCGTCTATGAGGTCGGGCACACATGGGGATAGAGACATGGACCGATGAGCATACGCGCCGGCTCAACCAGGCATGCGAGGCGCGCAAGGCCGAGGGCTTCTGCGACGTCTCGTGCCTGCTCATCGGCTGGTGCGACTGGGTATACGAGGACGTGAGGCGGGCGGATGCCCGCGGAGAGGGGAGAGGCGTGAGGGAGTTCGTTCTGATATTCGAGCGAGGGGTGGACGCTGCGGCGCTCGCGAAGGGGCGTCACGGCTTTCTGCCGGGGAAATCACGGAAGAACATCGCGGCGTTCGCTTGCATGTGCGATGCCGTTCTGGCACGCAACGCGATCGAGGATGCGCACGGCATCATGGCCGAGCTTCGCCCGCTCGATGGGGGCGATGGACGTTGAGCAGCTTGAGGAGTACCCGTTCGCCCTCGATGGCGCTGCGCTCATCCGACGGGGACGCGTGGCGCGCGGCGCAGGCAAGGCGGTGGCTCCGATCGGTACGGGCCGCAAGGGAGAAGGCGCGGGCGGCTCGCGAGATGGCCGACGCCCAGCGCGAGGCGCTCGACGGCATCAGGGGCATAGACTACGCATCCGATGCCGTCTCGTCGGGAGCGGGGGACGATGCCGTGATGCGCGCCGTTTCGGCCATGCAGGCGGCGGTGAGCTCCTATGCCGCAGCCGAGGCAGAAGCGACCGGGGTCGTGGCCGACGCGTTCGAGCGCCTGTCCCGGCTCGATGCGCCTCTGGCCTGCCACATCCTGACGCTCCATTACCTGCGAAATCTCACGTGGGGGCAGGTCGGCGACGAGGTCGGATACTCAGAGCGTAGCGTCAGGCGCCTATCGACGGTCGCCTTAGCGGATGCCTATGACGTGATGCCGCATGAGATGCGATCTCCGCATCATCCTGCAATCTAATGAAAGTTGACCGCTTTTGGCCGTCCGATGCCTGCTATTCTGATACAAGGCAGGCGTAGGGATAAGGTGACAGATTCCGAGATTCCAAGGCTTGCTTCAATATTATTCGTATTAAGGAAAGCTTTTTAGCCGTTCGCGCAGTTCGCGGACGGCTTTCTCGTTTGATGGGGGGGGGGGTAGCTTCTACGCCATGGCGAAGAATAACCCCCGGCGGGCCAACGGGAGCCGACGCAATGCCTTGCGTCGGTGGCTCGCTCAGTTCGGATATCCGTGCGCGCTATGCGGAAGGCCGATAGATTACTCGCTGCCTGCTCGGCATCCTATGAGTTACGAGGTCGACGAGGTGGTCCCCGTGTCACGGTTCTGGGACACGGGGTGGAACCGTCAGCAAGGATGTCCATGCGGCGGCTATCCCAGCGCCGAGGCCGCCGCTCTCGCCAGGGAGAACGTTCAAGCCGCTCACCGCATCTGCAACCAGAGGAAAGGCAATGGCTTGAAAGCAAGCGGAGGGCGGGCCGCGGCGATAGCGAGGACAAGGGAATGGCTATGAGCTCCGGAAGGGGGCTAGACCCCCTCCCCGGCCCCCAGGAGGCCATCCCGGCGGCATAGTGCCATTTTCTCAAACGGGGCATAGGAATCTGAATCGAGGTGACGTTCATGGCGTTCTCCAAGCCCGCGACGCAGCGGGAACTTGATTACATCCGCGAGAGGTGGAAGACGGACTCGCCCTCCGATATCGCAGATCACCTCGGGCGAACCGACCGCTTCGTTTACAAGAAGATCAACGACATGCACCTGCGCGAGGAGCGCGATTCATCTTCGATGCACGGCAGGCATGAAAAACCTCCCAGCAAGAGGCCGGAACCGAAGGCCGAAGTCGACGCTGAATCGTCAAAGCGCGGGCGCCCCAAGTCGAGCCGCGAGCGCCTGTGCGCGCTCAGGGACCTCATTTGGGACAGCTTGCAGCAGGCCCAGCCGAGAGACGTCCCTAAGCTCTCGGAGGAGTATAGGACGGTGATGGAGAAGCTTGAGAAGTCCGACGGAAGCGTCAGGAGCGCGAGCCATATCTCAGACATCATCTCGATCGTACGCCCTTCCGACGCTTCATCAGGCGAGGGGATACGACAGGCGAGATAGCAGGGGGAGCATGGCATGCCGGCTCGCGGCGGCGGCAGGGCTTGAGGCGATCGATTGGCAGCGGGACATGCTGGACGATTGGGGCGCGAGAACACCTGATGGCACGCGTTACCTCCATTCGAAGATAGGCGGCAGCATCCCGCGCCAGACGGGCAAGAGCACGGGAGGGATAGCCTGGACGACGTTCCGTGCCGTGGCGGAGGGCGCCGTGTGCCTATGGACGGACCACAACTACTCCACGACATGCGAGATGCTGCGGCGCTTCCGCGAGATATTCGGCAAGCGCCCGAACGACCCGGACGCGAAGCACCCAGAATTCAACAGGCTTCTTATCGATGTTTCCAGCAAGACCGCGCAGGAGGCTATGTTCTTCGAGCGGGGCGGCTCTATCCACTTCGCGACGAGGACGAAGAGTTCCTCTCTCGGTTACAGCTTCGATCTGGTCGTGTACGACGAGGCACAGGAGCTGACGTACGAGCACCAGCAGGCCATCAGCCCCACGACCACGAGCGGCAAGCTCCACGACCTGCAATTGATCTATCTCGGAACCCCGACGCGCCCGACGAGCTTCGGCGATGTTTTCGCAGCCGAGCGCAAGGCGGTCCTCGCCGGCGAATCGCCCGATATGTGCTGGTGGGAATGGGGCATAGACGAAGTAGGAGACATTTACGACGAGAGCCGTTGGTACGAGGTGAACCCCTCTTTGAAAGACGATGGCGGGGTTGCCGACATATACGCCTTAAGGGCCGCCCTCCCGCCGACGAACACGGAGCTCGCTTTCGCCCAGGAGTACCTGGGTTACTGGCTCCCGGGCATTAAGCAGAAGGCCGAGCCTCTCATCGGCGAAGGGCTTTGGGATGCGGCCGCCGTCGCCGATGCTCCGGCAGGGGAGCCGAGCGCCTTCGGGATCAAGTTCAGCTCCGACGGTTCCCGCGTCTGCCTGTCCGTGTGCGTGATAGACGGCGAGCAGGCTTACGTCGAGCTGGTGGACGACAGGAGCACGACGCACGGAACCAAGTGGCTCGTGGCCGCCGTCGCCCGCAAAGGCGCCGATATTCCGTTCGTCGTCGATGGCAAGTCCGGTGCCAGGAACTTGATAGATCGCGTCCTTGCGGCGAATCCCGAATGCATGGTGAGCGCCGTTTCTACGGAGAACGCCATAGCGGCCGCGAGCGGCTTTGTGAACGAGCTGAGGGAGGGGACGTTGGTTCATATCGGTAAAACCGAGGATGGCGATGCACTCTCTATAAGCGCCGCACGTTCGACCAAGCGGAACATAGGAAGCAACGGAGGGTTCGGCTTCGGCGGCGAGGCGTCGACGCCTGTCGAATCCGCAGCGCTTGCGGCATGGGCCGCGCGGCAGCGCGAGGCCGAGGAACCGGAAGACGACATGGAGGTCTACTTCTGATGTCGATGAATATCACCGAATCGATCGCGCGTGCGGATGGGCTCGATCCCGACGACGCGGCCATCGTGAGCGACCTCGTCGCCGAATGGAGGGACCATTACGGGCGCAACGCGCTTCGCGACGCCTACTACTACGGCAAGGTGCGCGTGAAGGACCTCGGCGTCTCCGTATCGCCGAAGTTCGCGGCAAAGCTCGACCCGCACGTCGACTGGGCCGCCAAATGCGTCGACTGGTGGAGCGACCGCGTGCAGTACGAGGGCATCGAGAGCGACGACGCGGCCGTGTCGGACCGCATCGAGCGCGTGATGGCCGACAACGATATGAAGAACCTCGTGCATAAGGCAGTCACGTGCTCACTACGCCATTGCTGTTCGTTCATGGCGGTCACGGCGGGCGACATGCTCGCCGGTGAGCCTGCGACGGTCGTGTCCGCCTATCCGGCCACGGCCGCGAGCGCGCTGTACGACGAGGCTAAGAAACGCATCCGCGCCGGCATGGTCGTGGTCGAAAGCGCGAAGCCGCGCGGCACCGAGCAGCGCTACCCGGTGCTCGTGTACGTCTTCACGGATGCCGACCTCATCGTGCTCTCGCGCGGAGACGTGCGATCGTCCGCGTGGACGGCGGAATACCGCCCGCACGGCATGGGACGCGTCCCCATGGAGCCGATCGCGTACCATGCGACGCTCGAACGGCCTTTCGGCCTTCCGCGCATCGATTCGACGGTCATGAGCCTCGTGGACGACGCGCAGCGCGCCATGCTCAACATGACCGCCGCCGCGGCGTTCGCGGCCGCCCCGCAGAAGTACCTCATGGGCGCGGACAAGACCACTGCGGAGAAGATCGACGGCTCGCCTTTCGCCGCCTTCGTCGGCTCCATCTTCGTCGGCACGACGAACAGCAAGGGGGGCATCCCGAGCTTCGGGCAGCTCTCTCAGATGTCCATGCAGCCGCACACGGAGTACATGCGCATGCTCGCAGCGCAGTTCAGCAACGCGACGGGCGTCCCTCTCTCGTCGCTCGGCATCGTCACCGACAACCCGTCGAGCGCCGAGGCCATCTACGCCGGCAAGGAGGACGCCGTGGTCGACATCCAGGCGTTCATCAACGCATGCAAGCGCTCGCTTTCCTCCATCGCCGTCATGGCTCTGGCCGCAGAGACGAACGTGTCTTACGAGCAGGCCCATGCGGCGGCCGGCGTCATCGACGTGAACTTCCGCAACCCCGCCATGCCATCGGTCGTCTCGCAGTCCGACGCCATGGTCAAGCAGATAAGCGCCATCCCGTGGCTCGCCGAATCCGACGTGGCGCTGCGAGAGCTCGGCTACACCGACGAACAGGTCAACCAGCTAAGAAGCGTCCGCCGCAGGTCCAAGGGCGACGCGCTCGCCGCATCAATCATCGCTGAGGGCGCATGATGGCCCGTGAATACGAGATAGAGGACCTCGCGAAATACCGCCGCGACATCGATGCCGTGACGCAGCGCGCGTGCACGTCGTTCAGGCGCGATGCAATGGCTATAGTGGCCCGTTACGGCGACCCCGCATCATGGACGCGCGGCGACAAGGCGGAGATCCGCGATGCCGTCGCGAGTCTCATATCGACGCATGTCGACGCGCATTCGGCCGCGACCCAGGCTCTCGCGTCGGGATTCGTCGAGGACGTCCTTGAAGCGCAGGGCGCGGGTACGGCCGTCGAGGTGATCGAGCGCGACGCGGCGCATCCTGCCGGTCAGAGCGCGCGGTACTGGTACCGCAGGCTCGACGAGGGCGATATCGACGGATTCGTAGCGGGGTGCGAGTCGTTCGTCGAGCGGAGCGTGTCGCATGCCGGCGATATGTCGCTGCTCGACGCTGCGTCCGGGCGCAAGGGCAAGGCGCGTCTTCGCTACGCGCGCGTGCCGTCGGGGCCAACCTGCCCTTTCTGCCTGATGCTTGCGTCGCGCGGCTTCGCATATGTGACGCCTGAGTCAGCAGGCGAGCTCGGGAAGTTCCACGACAAGTGCGACTGCCGCATCGTCGCGGGCTACGAGGGCCTCAAGGTCAAGGGATACGATCCCGAAGGCATGCGTGTGCGCATCAAGGCATGCCGCGACGCCATCGGATCGCCGTCCGACGTCTGGGACGATTTCGCCGCCCTGCCTCAGGCAGAGAAGGCGAGGTACGGCAGAGGGGGGCGTGCTTACGATGCGAGGCTTCCGGAAGAGCTTGTGGAGCGCATAGGCGAGAATTCGAACGCCTTCAACGACTACTATTTCCAGCGCATCATGGCAGAGATGGGCACGCGCGACAGGGAGTGGCTTTACGACGGTACTATCCATGAGCCGACGTATGCGACGGCAGCCATCAAGAAATCAGTCACCGAGACAAACCCATGGGAAGAAAGGAGCGCGAAGAGGCTTGCGACAGTAGGGATTAAGCCCGATTTCATACGGGATTATGAATGGTTTGTCGACACGGACGGCATCAAGAAAAGACGGGGTCTTCCTGATTTCGCAAATGGAGTAGAGATGAAGACGCCGAAAGCATCGAAGAACCCATACGGTGCCGTCGACAACTACTTGGAAAGCTGCATTGGGAAAAAAGGGCTCACGAGGATTGTCATAGACAATTACGAGTCTGGCTTTTCCGACGAAGAACTTCGCGCCGCCATAGTCGAAGTGATGAGAGACTATCCGTTCGATATGGTGAGCTATTACGGGAAAGACAATTGTCTTAGGAACGTGTACAAAAAAGATAAGCACCAAAGGGTCCAGACGTAGACCGGGTGCTTATCTTCAAGCCGGATTCTACGCCAATTTTTAAAAATAGTCAAAATAAGCTTCTCGCATCGGGGTGTGGCAGAACGGCAGACGCGCATGCCGTAAGGCGTGTTGGTTCGAATCCCGCCGCCCCGACCAATATTTCCCATTGGTTCAACAGGAAGAACGCGCGGTTCTGGTCCGCGAGATCGTGGTTCGAATCCACGGTGGGAAGCCATACGGAAGAGACGACCTGGCGGAGGTCGCTAAAAGCCGCGCATACGTCGAATCAGGGCATCCCGCACGGGGTGCCCTTTTTCATGCCCGGAAGGGCGACTTGCACATGCCCCGCACGGGGCGGGATTCGCCCCGCATGGGGCGGGAAGGAGCCGGCATGGCGGAAGAGGACAAGAGCCTGGAGAACGGCGAAGACGGAGGCGAACCGAAGGATTGGAAGGCGGAGGCCCGCAAATGGGAATCGCGCGCCAAGGCGAACTTCGAGAAAGCCAAAGCCTACGACGAGGCGCAGGAGGCGGGAAAAAGCGAGCTCGAAAAGGCGCGCGCCAAGGCAGAGAAGCTCGACGGCGAGCTCAAGGCGATGAAGGCCAAGGCGGAGCGCGACGCGCTCGTCGCGAAGGTCGCCAAGGAGACGGGCGTTCCCGCATCGCTCGTCAAGGGCGAGACGGAAGACGAGATGCGCGATTTCGCGAAGTCGGTCTCCGAGTACGCGAAGCCAGCGACAGGCGCCCGCACCCCCAAGAACGGCGCGTTCGACCACCGCGGCGCATCCGATGCCGACGAGGCGAAGCGCCTGCTGGCGAAGCAGATTTTCTAAAACTAGGAAGATAGGAGCAATACATGGCAGCAGCACTCACCACCACGAAGATCGTCCTGCCAAAGGAGGTCGCCAAAGGCATCGTCAAGAAGTCCCGAGACGCGTCCGTCATCCAGACGCTCTCGCCCGCGACGCCGATGCTGTTCAAGGACGTGAGCCACGTCCTGTTCACCAAGGAGCCCGAGGCCGAGTTCGTCGCCGAGGGGGGCAACAAGGGGCCGTCCGACGTCGAGTTCAAGCCGATTCCCGGGGAGATCCACAAGGCGCAGGTCACCGTCCGCCTCTCCGACGAGGTCAAGTGGGCCGACGAGGATTCCCAGCTCGAGATCATCGACGCGATCATCGACGCTTCCGCCGCCGCAGTCGGCCGCGGCCTCGACTACGGCGTATTCCACGCCATCAACCCGGCGACCGGCACCGCCGCAGCCGGCATGACGGCGCTCACCGCAGGCGCGAGCGCCGTCACGGCGACCGCAGATCCCGCGGCCGACCTCGATGCGCTCGTCGAGAAGGTCAACGAGGACTACGACATCTCCGGCGTCGCCCTCTCCAAGGCCTGGGCGAACGCATTGCGCAAGCTGCGCGTGCCCGCGACAGGCGCCCGCCAGTTCCCCGAGATCCCGCTGAACCTCAAGACGGGGTCTCTCGACGGCATCGCCGCCGCGACCTCCGGCACCGTCAACGGCAAGCTCGCCAAGACCCCGACCAAGGTGCTCGCGATCATGGGGGCGTTCGACCTCATCAAATGGGGCATCGTCCGAGACCTCGGGCTCGATGTCATCGAGACGGGCGACCCGGACGGCCTGGGCGACCTCAAGCGCATGAACCAGATCGCGTACCGCACCGAGGTCGTGTACAGCTGGGCCGTGCTCGATCCCAAGGGCTTCTCCGTCCTCAAGGCGTCCTAAGGATGGAGACGCTCAAGGCGCTCGTCCCCGTCCTCAACGAGGAAAGCGGGCGCGTGGTGATGCCGGGACGCTCGTTCAGGGTGTCGGATGCGGCGTACGCATCCGACCTCGCGTCGCGCGGCCTGGCCGCGAAGGCGGGGAAGCCGGAGCCTGCGAGGAAGCGGGCGCCGGCGAGGAAGAAGGAGGGATAGCCTATGGAGCCTTACGCGACCGTGGAAGACCTCAAGGCCGCGTGGCCCTCCTACGATGCGGGCAAGGAGGCGAGGGCGAGATACCTGCTGTCTTTCGCCTCCTCCGCAATCTCGGCCATGTGCGATGCGTCCATCATCGATGCGGCGATCCTTAAAGGAGTCGCGTGCCAGGCGGTGATCCGCATGATGCAGTCCGACGGGGAGGCGTCGGGCGTCACGCAGGAGTCGTGGGGCGCGTCGCCCTATAGCGGTTCGGTGACGTACTCGAACCCGTCCGGCGACCTGTACCTGACCGCCTTCGAGAAGCGCCTGCTCGGCATCGATGGCGACATGGACGCCCGCTTCGCCATGCCGGGAGGCCTGGCATGAGGCGGCCGACCGTGACGCTGCTCGTGCGCGAGCGCAGGGCGGACGGCCGCGACCGCCTCGGCAACGAGGTCCGCTCATGGGGCGATCCCGTGCCCGTCGGCGGGTGCCTGTGGGCGCCGGGCGACGGAGGGGCGATAGGGGATTCCCGTCCCGAGGGGCGGGAGGTCAAGGCCACGGCGCATTTCCCCAAAGGCTGCTCCCTTCGCCTCGAAGGCGCGCTCGTCGCCCTTGAAGGCGGGGAATGGCTCGCCGTGCAGGGCACGCCGGACGCATATCCAGAAGGCGCCGTGCGGGGCCGCTGGGCGATCCGCGCGAGATTGGAGGCATGGCATGGATGACGGATGCGAGATGAGGCTCCAGAGGTTCTCGCTTCGGAGCGCGGGCTGCAAGGCCCTTCTGAGCTCGATCGGCGTGCGCGCGATGCTGCGCGCTAAAGGCGAGACGGTGCGCTCGAAGGCCGCCGGCATGTACGGCGCCAAGGGGTACGGCGTGAGGATCAAGCAGGGCGCGACGCGCGCCCGCGCGATCGTGTACACGGCCGACCGCCATGCCATGGCGTCGAACCGCAAGCACAACACGCTCAAGAAGGCGTCCTCATGAGCGCGCTGTTCTCGTCCACCCAGATGGCCGTCGAATGGGCGGCCTCCGTCCTCGAGACCCGCGCCTGCACGTACATGCCCGACGACGCGTACGAGCAGGTGGTGTGCGTCGTGGAGCGCACAGGGGGGGACGTCGCCTACCCGCACGACGCCCCGGAGATATCGTTCCAGGTATGGGCGAAGGCTGAGGCCGACGCCGAGGCCGGCGCGATGATGGTCGCCATAGCGGCGAGCACCAAGCCGCCGGAAGACCCGCATGTGAACGCCGTCGGCGTGCCGACCGTGTTCAGCTACGGGCGTGAGGAGGGCGGATGGTTCGTCTGGCAGACGACCGTCCCGTTCTCCGTGCGCCTCATCGACTAAAGAATCAGACAACAGAAGGAATAGGAGGCTCGCATGCTTGATGTGAGCAAGGTCCTCGTCGGCTCGCCCGACCAGGCCACGACCGGCGCGATCCTCGACGCGCCCGTCGGAACGCCGCTTCCCAAGAGCGCCGTCGAGGCGCTCGACGCGAAGTTCGCAAGCTCGGGATACATCACGTCAGATGGCGTGAAGGTGTCGACCGATCGCAAGACGTCGGACATCGCCGACTGGTCCGGCTCGACCGTCCGCAAGCTGCTCCAGAGCTTCGACGGCACCATCTCGTGGAGCGAGATGCAGATGTCCGTCGAATCCCTGCGTCATGCGTTCGGCGCGTCGGCGGTCAAGGAGACCAAGGCGAACAACCAGCACGGAAACCAGGTTTCGCTCGAGCTCTCGGCATCCATGCCCGAAGCCCGCAGCTGGGTCTTCAAGATGAAGGACGGCAAGGCGCGCATGCTCATCGTCGTGTCGAACGGCCAGGTGACCGACGTCGACTCCCTCACGTTCAACTCATCGGACGCGATCGCGCTGCCCGTCACGCTGTCGTGCTATCCCGACGCGTCGGGCGTGAGCATCTACATCTATACCGACGACGGACAGGTGGTCGGTGCCTGATGCTTACCCTCACAAGCGAACGGCCCTCGCTCGCCGTCGATGTAGACGGCGAGGTCAGGAAGCTGCCAGTCACGCTCAACCGCGCGGAGCTTGCGTCGATGATGAAGGCCAAGACGGGCGACGAGGCGCGCCCCGAGGAGTTCATGGAGTGGTTCTACTCCTTCGCCCGCCGCTACCTCGGCGACGTCGTGGACGAGTGCGGCGACGACGCCCTCTCGTCGCTCATCAGGGAATGGTCGGCCGAGCGCGAGAAGGTCGGAGAGCCCGGGCTGGGGGAATCCTAAGCCTGTCCCGGACGGTGGCCGAGGCGGGCGACGCGCTCGATTACGACCTCATGACGCTGTGCGGGGGTCTCTCGACCGACGACCTCGGCGGGCGGCTCTCCGCGCGCGGCCTCATGGGGTTCCTGGCGCATCTGCCCATCTCGTCCGCCACGTCGCGCAGGCTCAACGGAGGATGCGCCGAGCTCGCCGACTGGCACGGCTCGGACAAGGCGAACATGCTGCTCGCCACGCTCGTCGACGAGCTGCGGATGCTCTCGTGGGGCTTCTCGCAGGCGCATTCCGAGCATTCGCTGCGCGGATATATGCCCGAGCCCATACCGCGACCCGGCATTCCGAAAAGGGACAGGCGCGTCGGCTCCGAGCCGATACCCGTCAAGGATTTCGATTCCTGGTGGGAATCGTTCGAGACGAAGGAGATCGACGATGGCTAATTCCGAGGTCGGATCGGCGTACGTGTCGATCGTCCCTTCTTTGAAGGGAGCGGCCGGCAAGATCGAGCGCGAGCTCGGCGGCGCCCTGAAGAACGCGGCCGCGGTCGGCGCGACGGCGATGGCCGCGCTCGGCGCGGGGATAGCGGTCATTTCCAAGAAGTCGCTCGACGCGTACGCGTCATACGAGCAGCTCACGGGCGGCGTCGTTACATTGTTCGACACCGCCGCCGATACCGTCATGGAGAACGCTTCGCGGGCTTACGAGACCGCCGGGCTTTCGGCCAACCAATACATGGAGCAGGCCACGAGCTTCAGCGCGTCGCTCGTCCAGTCGTTGGACGGCGACTACGCCGCCGCCGCGAAGTATGCGGACATGGCCATAACGGACATGTCAGACAACGCGAACAAGATGGGTACCAATATCGGGTCAATCCAGGATGCCTACCAGGGCTTCGCGAAGCAGAACTTCACGATGCTCGACAACCTCAAGCTCGGCTACGGCGGCACGAGGGCCGAGATGCAGAGGCTTCTCGACAAGGCGATGGAGATCAAGGCCGAGCATGGCGAGATAGTCGATTACAGCATAGACAGCTACGCCGATATCGTCGAGGCGATCCACGTCGTCCAGGAGGAGATGGGCATCACCGGCACGACTGCCGAGGAGGCCTCCGAGACGATTGAAGGCAGCATCAACATGGCGAAGGCGGCGTGGGAGAACTGGCTCGTCGGTCTCGCCGACGAGAACGCCGACATCGACGCGCTTACCGACCAGCTGCTCGAATCGATAAGCAACGTGGCCAAGAACGTAGGCCCCCGCCTCGCGAAGATAACGCAGACGATCATCGAGCACCTGCCTCAGATGGGCAGGGAGGTGGCCGAGGCCGCGGGAGAGTACCTGCCGCCGATCGTCGCCGACATGCTCACGACGGTATGGAACACGGCAGTGGACGGGCTGGGGCTGCCGTTCCCCAAGCTCGACTCCGACGAGGTCGAGGACGGCATCCGCTCGACCGTCGAGAGGATCACGGCGACGATACAGGGTGCCGTAGATCTGATCGCGCCGATCGTGCAAGGCGCGTTCGAGGGGTTCATAGGATTCGCCATGCAGGCGAAGGAGGACTTCCAGCCGTTCGTGGACTCCGTGCGCGACGGAATCGCGTCGCCCAAGTTCAAACAGGCGGCAGAAGACCTCAAAGGAGCGTTCGAGAGGCTCGGAGAGGCTTTCGAGCCTCTCGCGGAGAAGCTCGAGGGCATGAACGGGCCTTTGCACGAGTTCATACAGGCGGCCATGTCCGTCGCGGGGTCGGGCGTCGTGCAGTGGTTCATAGATACCGCCGACGCCATCGGCAGCTTCATCGACGGGTTCGCCTCCGCCCTTGAGAACCCTTCGTTCCAGGCGGCCCTCGACCAGGCGTCGACCGGCTTCGAATCGTTGCAGCAGGGGATGGGCGACCTCTCTTCGGCATGCGAGCCGTTCGCGGCCGCGTGGAACGAGAACGTCAAGCCCGTCCAGGACGCCATCCGCGAGTTCGTGGGATCGGCCGTCGGAGCCATGTTCATCGAGCTTATCCGCGAGATAGGCGTCGCGATGCAGCTCACGGGCGCGATGTTCTCCTACGTCGGCGAGAAGATATCGGGTGTCCGCCAGAAGGTCGAGGACATCATCCTATGGTTCGCCCGCCTCGCCGCGGGAGCCGTGCAGGCGAAGGAGAACGTCGCCAACGCCTTCGGGCAGCTCCCGGCGCGCGTGGGAGAGGCCTTCGCGACGCTCAAGTCGTCGGCCGAAAGGAAGCTCGAAGGGATCGTCCGCGCGGCCCGCTCGATACCCGAGCGCGTCATCGGGTTCTTCTCCGGCCTGGGAGACCGCATCTCGAGCGCCATCGGGAGCATCCATATGCCGCGCCCGCACATCTCGTGGAGCACCGTATCGGTCGGGCCTGCGTCCATCAGCGTGCCCGATATCACATGGGCTGCGATGGGCGTCGCGACGACGGGCGTGAGCCTGCTCGGGATCGGCGAGGCGGGCCAGGAGGCCGTCGTGCCGCTCCAGGGCCGCCACATGATGCCCATGGCCGAGGCGATCGCGGACGACCTCTCGTCCAGAGGGGCGTCGCGCGAGGTCGTCGACTGGCTCGCCGAGAACCTCCCGTCCATCATCGCCGAATGCACGCCCGTCATGGGCAGGCGGACGTTCGACCGCGAGGCGCGTCGCGCCTCTCTCGCATAAGGAGGCATGCATGAGCAGGCTCAAGTACGTCTCCGCCCGCCGCGAGGAGGTGGAGCTGGACGGAGATCTGGCATGGTCGGGCGCCGCAGCCGACATGCGCGGCCGCACGTGGACGTACAGGCTCGGGCGGCGCGGCGCGACGGGCATGTCGCTCGACGCGCGCAAGGCCGAGCTCGATACGGTCTTCCTCGACGAATCGGAGGCCGACCGGCTGCGCCGCCTGGCGGACCGCGACCTGCGCGAGCGCACGCCCGGCACGCTCGTCGTCGGCGGCGAGTGGAGCCGCACGTGCTATATCGTCGCATCGGAGCCGTCCGGCATCTTCGCGGGGCACCACAAGGAGAGGATGACGATCGCGCTCCTCGGGAGCGGCTGGCGCCGCGAGCGCCTGCACCGCTTCGCCATCCGAGAGCATCAGGCCTCCGACGGCGGCTACGATTACAGGCACGACTGGGGGCTCGACTACATGCGCGGCCCCGAGCCGCGCTTCATCGACGGCGGCATGCTCGGCGAGAGCGACTTCAAGCTCGTCGTCTTCGGCCCGGTCTCAAACCCGTCGGTAACGATCGGCGGGAACGTCTACTCCCTGAGATGCGACGTGCCCGCAGGCGGGCACGTCATCGTGGACAGCACCGACTGCACCATCGTCGCCGTCACGCGCCAGGGCGCCCTCTCGAACGCCTTCAAGGCGGGCGAGAGGGGAGGCGGCAAGGGGAGCGGCCGGTACATATTCCAGCCCATCCCCGAAGGCGTCCTCGACGTCTCGGCATCCGGCGAGTTCGGGTTCGACCTCGTCGTCTACGAGAGCGAGAGCGAGCCGCCATGGAGCGCATAGACGATCCCGTCCTCGTCGTGACCGACGAGGCGAGGGCGGACCTCGCGGCCATCCGCGAATTCGAGATGGACATGGCCTTCGGAGACTCGGAGAACGATTTCTCGGCATCCTTCTCGTCTCCGGTCTGCGTCGGCGGAGAGTACGTCTACATAGACGGCACCGAGTACGGCGGCGTCATCGACAGCGTCAAGACGTCGACCGAATCCGACCTCGTCACCTACGAGGGGCGCACCTGGCACGGCATCCTGGCCGGCAAGGTCCTCTGCCCGAACAAGGGGGACGACTACCTGACGGCGACGGGCGACGCGAACGCGTGCATCGCCTGGATCGTGTCGCGCTGCGGCCTCGATCCGCTCTTCTCGGCCGCATCGGGGCCGAGCGGCCTCAAGCGGGTCGACTACCGCTTCAAGCGGTACGTGGACGCCTACGCGGGCCTGCGTGGCATGCTGGCCTCGGTCGGCGGGCGCCTCGGCATGCGCCGGGAGGACGGGCGCGTGCTGCTCTGGGCTGAGCCGTCCGAGGGGCACGAGGACGCTGCAGGCGAGCTCATGGGATTCACTGCCACGCGGGACGTGCGGCCCGTGAACCACCTGGTGTGCCTCGGCAAGGGCGAGCTTTCAGAGCGCGCCGTCGTGCACCTCTACGCCGATGCAAACGGCAAGGTGTCGAAGTCTCAGACCTACAAGGGCATAGACGAGCGCGCGCAGACTTACGAGATGACGTCGTCGGAGGCCGACGACCTCGAGAAGGACGGCCGCAAGAGGCTCAAGGAGCTTCAGGGGCAGGGTGCTGTGACGATGGACGTCGACGGGGACGGCTCGTGGGCGGTCGGAGACGCGCTCACGGCCTCGGACTCCCGCCTCGGCCAGACCGTGACCGCGACCATCCGCAAGAAGATCGTGAAGGTGTCCGGCGGCTTCCTCACGGCCACCTACGAGGTCGCCGACGGAGCGCGCGCCACGACGTCGCGCACGAGGACCGACGCGAGCGAGGCCCTGGCCGCGGCGTTCTCACGAGCCGAGCAGGCCCAGGCGGCGGCCGCCGCGGCCAAGCAGACGGCCGCCAGGAAGACCCGCAACTTCGTCGGCCGCCCCGTCCCGCCGTACTCGGTCGGCGACACCTGGACGGACACCGAGACGGGCGTCATGTACGTATGCACGAAATCAAAGGAGGCATGATGCCTTTCGCCATTGAGGACTGGACGCCCGCCGCGACCATCGGCGGCGGCTCCGAGAACGTATGGAGGGACGCGGCGGGCCTGCACATCACGCGGACCAAGGAGGGCGAGCCCGTTTCGGGAGGCAACCTCCTCGCGGCCTCCGACGGCCTGCACGTGCGCGACGGCGACGTGGACATGCTCAAGGCGACGGGCGACGGCGTCACGGTCGGGCGCGACGGCGGAGGCCGCGTGAGGACCGTCGGCGACGGCGTCGAGTTCTACATACCGGGGATCGACGGGAAGGCGGCGGCCCTGAGGTACGACGACAGGCTCGGCGTCCTGTACCTCGAAGGCTTCAAGGTCGGCGTGAGCGGCACCGGGTATTCGCGCCTGAGCGCGGACCACGAGGCAGGGGGCATCGTCTCGGGATCGTCCGTCACCTCCAACGCCCGGTCGCCTATCGGGGGCACGGAGCCGTTCGGCGACGCCAGCATAGCGATGAAGGCTTTCACCGGGCAGGGGCATGTATTCAACGAGCACAGCCTCGTCCTCGACGCGTCGAGGGGGCTTTCGCTCGACGGCGACAGGATCGCCGCCTTCCCGTGCGAGGCGGTGGACTCGGGCATGTGGGGCGGATACAGGTTCTCCGACGGGAACGCCCTCATCTGGGGGCGCAAGGGCTTCGACATGTCCTCGACGGGCGAGTGGGGCGCGCTCTACTACGGCGACGTGCCCGCCGTCGACTACCCGTTCGCCTTCGCCGGGCAGCCCTACGAGCTGACCGGCATCCTCGGCTCGAAGTACTACTGGCTCGTGTCGAACGCCGAGTGCACGAAGACCAGGACAGGAACCTACTACAACGTATCCCCGTCCCGCCACGCCACGGCCTCCCGATGCTGGGTGACCTACATAGTGTGCGGCAGGTGGAAGTAAGGAGGCCCGAAGTGGCATTGGAATTGGTGACCGGCTACGCGGGGCATCCCCACGTCACCGCAGACCAGGCGGGACGCTTCAACGCCGGCATCGTGGGCGAGCGGGACGCGGTGCTCCCCGTCGGCGACCGGTGGCGCTGCACCCCGGCCTCGGCGAACTCGGTCACGGTGTCGCCCGGAGACGCGGTCGTCAACGGCCGGCACGTCTCGATGGACATCCCGCAGACGCTCACGATCGAGAGCGGCAGCCAGGGCGCGGTGCGAAACGACGTGGTCGCCCTGCGCTACTCGAAGAACGCCGGCACGGGCGTGGAGACGGTCGCGCTCGTCGTTATCAAAGGCGACGAGAGCGCGTCGGGCAAGGCGTACGACCCGTTCCTGAACAACGGCAGCATCGTGAACGGCGCGACGACGCACGAGATGGCGCTCTGGCGCATCCCGGTCGAAGGCGTGTCGATGCGCAGGCCCGAGAAGATGCACAGGACGTTCTCGAACCTCATGGACGTCGCGAACAGGCTCGACGTCGTCGAGGGCTCGCACGACCTGAGGTGGCAGACGCTCTGGGAGGGCGACTGGTGGGCGGGGAAGGCGTCCGATTCCACCAAGGCAGGCTCGCGCACGCTCACGCGCTCAGCATCAGGCGCGAAGCAGCTCTGCTTCCTCTTCTCCCTCTGCGAGAAGACCGAGGGCGGCACGTGGGTGACGAGGAACACGGGATGGTACTCGGTCGTAATCCCGTCGATGCAGTGGCCGTGGGGCGCGGGGCATACCTTCGCCTACAGCTATATGCGAAGCGACGGCGGAGCCGACTGGGCGTACAAGTACATATACCTCTACGCCGACAGGATGGTCGGCTACGAGATGAACGACGAGGGGAACAACCGCATCTGCACCCTTCGCGGCGTCTATGCCATCTATTAGGAGGCGCGCATGGACGGAATCCAGATCGACGCCTCGATGCTCGTCACGACGACAACGATAGCGGTAGCGCTCGTGGGGCTTTTCTTCCAGGGCGTGAAGCTCTCGGCCGACCGCTCGAAGGACCGCGAGGAGCGCGCCGGCCAGATGGCCAAGACCGACGCCAAGCTCGACGAGCTCATGCGATCGGTGGGCGACCTCGCGGGGAGGATAGCCGCGATGGGCGAGCGCATGAGCACGATGGCCATCGCGCAGACGCGCATCGCGGAGCAGGTGGACGACCACGAGAGGCGCATCAGCGCCATCGAGGGCGAGCATAAGTCCAACCATTACGGCAGATAGGAGAAAAGATCATGAAGATCAATTGGAGAGTCCGCGTCAAGAGCCTGTGGTTCTGGCTGACGCTCATACCCGCCGTGCTGCTGCTCGCGCAGGTATGCGCCGCGCCGTTCGGCTACGAGTGGGATTTCGCCGTGCTCAACCAGCAGCTCGCGGCGATCGTCAACGCGATCTTCGCGATCCTCGTCATCGTCGGCGCTCCGGTCGACATGACGACCAAGGGCTGGGGCGACTCTCCCCAGGCCATGGGATACGACGTCCCCAAGGGGGAGTAGTGTCGTTCGCGGCATCCACCCTGCTCGGCCTGGCCGCGGCGTGCTTCGTCGCCGCCTTCCTGGCCGGCAGGGACTACAGGTAGGGCCGGGCAGCGCCCGGACGGATATCGGGGAACAGGGCGGCGTCCTTCGGGGCGCCGCCCCCTCTTTTCCACGGAAAGGGATCGAATGAACGGCAAGGAGTCCTGCTCCTGGGACAAATTCCAGCCTATCGAGGTCGAGAAGCTGGGCGACTACGGCATCCCGGGCCACCGCTTCCAGGGCATGGCCTGCGACGGCACCAACCTCTACCTCGCGTCGCACGAGTCCGACTCGGGGGCGACCACGATAACCGAGGTCCGCGCGTCGGACGGCTCCATCGCGCGCCGCGCCGAGATACCGCTCACGGGGCACTTCAACTCGATGATGCATCTCGACGGCTGGCTCTACGCGTCATGCGCCGGCGACGGCGGGGACTACGGCTATATGGCATGCATCAAGTGCGCCGACATGTCCTACAAGACGTACAGGCTCCCCTACGACATGTGGAGCATCGCCGTGGCGGACTCCGGCAGCGGCATGCATCTGGCGGGCCTCATCGCCGATTCGCACGAGTGGGCGCTGTTCGACAGGGAAGACCCGGACGCCTGGACCCTCTCGCCGTTCCGCCGGTTCAAGGGCTACGACGGCTCCGGCATCGCCCAGGGATGCGACGCCGACGCCGACCACATCTACCACCTGTACGCCTACGACGACGGCGATTACAACGCGACCAACGTGATCGCCTGCATGGAATGGGACGGGCACGTGCGCCGCGTGCTCTCCGTGCGCGGCGCCGAGGGCGTCGAGCTCGAGGACGTGTGCGTGCCGGGAAACGGCGACGTCTACGTCGACGGCATAGACGGCTCGGTCTGGCATGGGCGCATCGCCAACGTCCTCAAGCCGGAGTTCAAGACCGGCGTGCGCACGCCCTGGGCGGGGCCGTGCGTCCAGAACGTCTACCGGGAGGGCAACGGAACCGAGAGGCTCGCCAGCTCGTCGCCGCGCGTCGTCGAATCCTTCAAATGCTCGCCCTTCGTGTACTTCTCGACCCTCTCGGACGTCCGAGGCGAGGCGCGCGTCAACGGCTACGGGTTCCCCGTCTCCTACGACGCGGCGTCCGGCGACCTGTCCTGCACCGGAAGCTACATGAAGGGATACAAGACCGTCCAGTTCTCGCTCGTCTGGAAGATGACGGGGGATTCGCGCCAGTACGGCTGGGCGCTCGATCCCGACAGCTGGATCTGCGACCAGGCGGCGGAGAGAAGCCACTACGGCGCGGCGGGGATCGCGAAGAGCGGCCTGATGCCGAGGGGACTGCGCGTCGGATGCCTGACGGGCCTCTTCTCCCTCAAGCCGACCGCCCGTATCGATATGTGAGGAGGTCGCCATGAGCGACGAGAAGGAACCGACCCGAGAAGAGATCATGGACCAGGACGCCCACGACGTCCCCGACGTCGCCGAGGTCCCGGAGCACGAAGAGGACGGAGGCGACCTGTGACGCCTAAACGGTATGTGCTCAAGCCGAAGAAGGCGGAAGCATTCGAGCTCCAGCTCTATCATCAGGTCGAAATGCCCGAATGGTTCGACATCGAGGCGACTTATTGCATCGAAGGTTCTTCGGCCTTCAAGATCCATCTTCGTTCAGGCGACATCGTCATAGCCGCCGAGGGCGACTGGATCGTGAAGCTTGAAGGCGAGCCGTGCTGCCATGTCTGCCCGGCCGCTCTTTTCGACGATCGTTTCGAGGAGGTCGAAGATGCCTAACGCAGACACCCTCCTCTCCGTCGCACGCGGCCAGATAGGATACTCCCGCTGGGACGATCCGGAGCCCGGCACCAAGTACGGCCGATGGTATGCCGAGAAGTACGGCCCCGCCTGGCTCGCCGGCAACGGCGTGCCGTACTGCGCCATGTTCGTCAGCTACGTGTTCGACCATGCGGGCGTCAAGTGCGCGGGCCTCGAGGACACCTACTGCCCTAACATCCACAACAAGGCCGTCGCCGCCGACGACGACTACAGCGCCCGCAACGCGAAGCCCGGCGACGTCGTGCTGTTCGACTGGGGCCACGACGGCGAGGACGACCACGTGGGCATCGTCGAGGAGAACACGGGCTCCTACCTCGTGACGATCGAGGGGAACACATCGAACGGCTCATCCGGCAGCCAGTCCAACGGCGGCAGGGTGGCCCGCCGTACGCGCTCCTACGGTGTGTGCACCATCGCCGTGCGCCCCTCGTTCGCGGCCGACGCGCAATGGAAGACCAGCGAAGACGGCAAGAGCTGGTGGTACGACCACGGAGACGGGTCGTACGCCGTCGGCTGGGAGAAGATAAACGGCGAATGGTTCTTCTTCGATGACAACGGCTGGATGGTCGTCGGATGGCTCCAGCGCGGCAAGCGATGGTATTACCTCAACGAGAAGCACGACGGCCACTACGGCGCGATGCAGACCGGCTGGATCAAGGTAGGAGGAAAGTATTACTACACCGACGGCTCGGGCGCTCTGGTGTCCGGCTGGCAGCTCATCGGGGGCCGCTGGTACCGCTTCAACGAGAAGCACGACGGCACATGGGGCGCGATGCTGACCGGCTGGACGAAGTCCGGCGGCCACTGGTACTGGCTCTGGCCGGACTCGGGAAAGATGGGCGCGTCCGAGATAATCCGCATCGAAGGCAAGGCCTACATGCTCGACGCCGAAGGCCGGGCCGTGACCGATAAGGACGTTACGATTCATTTCGATGCATCGGGCGCGGCTGTACTGTGGATGTAATGCACATGTAAACACGAGAGGGACGGCTTCGGCCGTCCCTTTTTTTTCATGCCGTTCAACGGTGTTGAAGAAACGTTTATTGATTGTACGAACCTGCGAGGGTATTATACTCACCTTTAAAAAAGAACCTTATACGACAGGGAGGAGAGACGATTATGAAATCCCTCGACGTCGCGAACATCCTCATCGCCAAATACGGCGATGAATTCAGCATCACCAATCTCAGCCTCAATAAGCTCGTATACCTCGCCCAGGTCGAAGCCCTCAAGGCCGACCCCTCGAAGCCGCTTTTCGACGATGCCATACAGGCATGGGACTACGGACCGGTCGAGCCTGCCGTGTACCACGAGTTCAAGGACTATCGACGTGCTCGAATCCCTTCGTCCGCCGCATCCGCGCCGGAAGCCGTTGCATCCTCCGACGAGGTGGCCATCATCGACCTGACGGCGGGCAAGTACGGCTTCCTCACCGCGTTCGACCTCGTCGACCTCACGCATCGCGAGGGAGGCGCATGGCACAACAAATACGTCAGGGGCAGGCACAACGTCGAGATAACGGCCTCCGACATCCTCGATTCCGACGATGTAAAGGTCGAATTCGACCTTAGTAAGACTTTGGCGGCGGGAATCCTGGGCGTTAAAGAAGATTGGCCTAACGCCATTCGTCTGCTTGAAGACGCGTGATGCCTAGCGCTGCACCCCTATGCTTCGATGGCGGAGGCGAAGAAATTGCCTCCGCCATCGTCGACGCCCTCGCGTCCACCATTATCGCCGCGCACGATGCGTTGGTAGACCAGAGGGGCTTCAACCCCAAGGCGAAGCTTCCGGAAGACGAGACGGCGGAACGCGTCAAGGCTGCCATCTGCGCATCGTTCTGCACATATTTCGGCTCTCAGCCGTCCGATAGATTCACCGACGTTTTCGACCAAGTTGCACATTTCGCATCGAATTTCGCGAGAGACCACATCTTCCTCGACGGGAACAAGAGGACGACCATGGTCATGTCGTTTGCGATTCTGCGCATACCGGGGTTCACGATTGGCGGCGCCGACTCGTATATCCCTGAATACAATGAGGCGTATCGCTGGATTCAGGATGTGGTCACGAACGAATGCACCGAAAAAGAGCTTGCCGCATACCTCCGCAATAACTACCTCCCCGTTACCGGGCGAAACGCTCCATGAGCCACGGAGAGCCGTTCTAAGGCCTCATGTTGCCGCTTCCGGTATCAAGTATCGCGGAAACGGGCGGTTTCATCCGGTATAATGAAGAGGTGCCGACGCGGCGGGTAAAACTACCCCTAAGAATCGGGGCTCGTGCGCACGAGCCGCCTCGGTTTGAAGGCCGCCCATTATATCGGGCGGCCCTCGTTCTTCAGCCTTCGCCCTCGGCCGACCATGCGGCGTTGTGATTTCCTTTAGCAAATCCTTTAGCAAATCGCGCGAAAACATGCCGCGCGCGATCGCGATGGCGAGAGTGATTTAGCAATTCCTTTAGCATTCTGCACGGTTTTTGCAAGCGTTTGAACTGGCGTTATTCTAAAATAGAATGGCGTGTTGTCGCCCGTTGTCGCGTCGTGTCAATCGGCTGTCGTAAGGTTTAAGTTTTGACTCGATAAGAACTCGGTAGTTCCTATTCCTCCCGCATCCGCATAGAATCTCATCATGCCGGTCGAGGGGACCGGTCGCGCAATGTTGCCGAAGGGGAGCGGCACGCAGGGGGATGCGTTTCCGCGCACGGGAATCGAATGCGCGGGAATTCCGCTCTCTCGGGCGTTGCCGGTCTCGCGTATCCCGCGATGCGCGCGGACTTTTCCAAAGCAAGGGGGAGCACCATGGATCTTTCACGTCGTAATTTTCTTGCAGGCGTCGGCATCGCAGGCGTCGCCGCCGCAGGGGCCGGTCTGGTCGGCTGCTCGGATGGTTCTGATGGGGCTAAGACCGGCGTGGCCGGGTCCGTCGCGCCTGCGGACGAGGATCTGCTCTATACTGCGCGCATCAACCCGCAGGATCACGACTATCGCAGCAACACGACCGACTTCAAGACGCTCTTCTCGCCGATCTCCATCGGCTCGATGGAGATCTCGAATCGCATGGTGAAGTCCGCCGCCGGCTCTGCCTGCTATCTGTCCGGCGTGGCCGACGAACTCATCCAGTACTACGTCAACTTCGCCAAGGGCGGCGTCGAACTCATCTGGATCGAGGGAGAGGCGTTCTCGTTCGCTCCTGACGGCAGCGGGCTTTCCGCGGAAGCCATCGAGCTCGGTAAGTCGCTCGTGGCAGCCTGTGCAGAGTACGGCGCTCATCTGGGCTATCAATGGGCCGTCTTCGGCACGTCCGTCGCCGAGGCCGACATGGACGTCGCCACGATCCAGGCCATCGAGGACGCCGGCGTGACCGTCGCCAAAGCGCTCAAAGAGATGGGCTTCGAAGCGATCGAAATCAACGCCGCCGGTTTCAACCAGGGCGAGATGTTTCTGTCGCGTTTCCATAACACGCGCACCGACGACTACGGCGGAAGCATCGAGAACCGCGCGCGTTTCGTCACCGAGTGCATCACGAAGATCAAGCAGGCCTGCGGCGACGATTTCAACGTCCAGGTCCTGATCGACTGCATCGAGGAGAACGACAACCTCACCAACAACGCGACGCTTATGAATCTCGACAACACGCTGACCGTACCCCACAACCTCGTGACCGGCACGGCAGAGGGCATCGAGTTCGCGAAGCTCTTCGAAGCCGCCGGCGCCGACGCCATGCATCTGCGTCTGGGTCCTTTAGGCAACCACCCCTGCCAGTTCGGCAGCGATCTGTACTTCATCCTGAACGGCATCGAGGGCGCGACAGGCTACGGCACGCAGTGGGATTTCAGCCGTCACTGGGAAGGCAAGCTCATCGGCGATCACAGCGGCGCAGGCATGCTGCTCGACGTCGTCGCCGAATACAAGCAGCAGCTGAAGATTCCTGTCGGCACGGTCACCTACATGGATCCGGCGCATGCTCCCGACTTCTTCGAGCAGGCGCTCGTCGACGGCAAGGTCGACTTCTATATCATGAACCGTCCGCTGACGGTCGATCCCGACTACGTCAACAAGCTGCGCGACGGCAAGATCGACGAGATCGCTCCCTGCACGCGCTGCCTGCACTGCCATATCGGCAGCAACCAGCTTAACGCGATGATGGGCTACTGCCGCGTGAACGCCCTCACCCAGCGCGTCATGCGCGAGGGCGGCCCTGCCTCTTACGAACTTCCGGAAGCCTCCGCATCCAAGAAGGTCATGGTCATCGGCGGCGGGCCGGCCGGCATGGAGGCCGCGCGCATCGCAGCATTCCGCGGGCATAAGGTGACGCTGTTCGAAAAGAATGCCAAGCTCGGCGGCCTGCTCACCTTCGCGCACCTCGTGAAGGGCGAGCATGAGAACCTGACCGATCTCGAGGCGTACCTGGAGCATCAGCTCGAGCTTTCCGGCGTCGACGTGAAGACGGGCCAGGAAGTCGACGCGGACCTCATCTTATCCGAAGCGCCCGATGCGGTCGTGCTGGCCTGCGGCGGCGTGCGCGTCGACAGCGGGCTTGACGCCTCGTCCGGCGTTCCGATCGTCGCCTTCGACGACTTCATGACGACGGAGATGGGCGACGACGTCGTCGTCATGGGTTCGAACGCTCAGGCTTTCGACGCCGCGCTCTGGCTCACCGTGCATAAGAAGAGGGTCGTCATGGTCACGGCTGGCAAGAACGAAGAGCTCGACATGCAGCAGTCTCAGCATGCGATGCGTTTCATGACCACGGCGCTTTATGCGCTCGGCGTGCGCGTTTTCCCCGAGGCATCCATCGCCGAGGTCGGGGATGGGCATGTCGTCATCAAGACCGGCCAAGGGCTTGAAGTCACCGTTGCCGCCGATGCCATCGTCGATGGCGCGGAGATGCAGCCGAACACCGCGCTTGTCGACGGGCTTTCAAGCGTCGAGACGTATGCCGTCGGCGATGCGGCGGCTCCGTTCAACATCGCGACGGCCATCCGTTCCGGCAACGACGCCGGCCGCGCGATCTAGGCGCCGAACGGCTGCAGCGCGCGGTCGAGGATGCCGTTCATCTTGGCGATCGCCATGCCGTAGTTCGTGCACGGGATGCCCTGCGCGGCGGCATGGCGCAGCCGCCAGCGCATCTCGCGCTCGTTGAGCATGCAGCCTCCGCAGTGGACGACCAGCCGAAAGCCTGAGAGATCATCGGGGAATTCGGCGCCCGACGTGAATGAGAAGTCGATGTCGCGGCCCGTATGGTCGCGAATCCACCTCGGGAGCTTCACCGTGCCGATGTCCTCGCATTGACGATGGTGCGTGCAGCCCTCAGAGATCAGCACCGCATCGCCGTTTTCGAGCCTATCAAGCTCGCGTGCGCCTGCGACCTGCGCATCAAGATCGCCCTTGTATCGTGCCATCAGGATCGAGAACGATGTGAGGGGGATATCCTCGGGCACGATCTGGGACACAGGGCGAAACGCCTGGGAGTCGGTGATCACCAGGCGTGGCGGATGCGCGAGCGCGTCCATCATGGCCGCAAGCTCGGTCTCGCGCGTCACGTGCGCATGCGCCCCGGCATCGAGCACGTCGCGTATGGTCATCTGCTGGGGGAGGATGAGCCTGCCTTTGGGTGCCGCGGCGTCGATGGGAACCACGAGCACGACGTCGTCGCAGGGTTCGAGCAGGTCGCCCACCACACGCCGGGGCTCCTTCGCGCCGGCGGCGATCGTGCCGATGAGCTCCTTGAGCTCGTGGACGCCCGTTCCCGTCAAGGCGCTTGCGAACAGGCGCCCATGCGGCGGGTTCGCGTTCGCTTCCAAAGACGTCTTCGGCTCTTGTTCGCCCACGAGGTCGCACTTGCCCATGACGACCGCATACGGAACGCCTCGCTCTTCGAACAAGCCTATGAGCGTGCGATCGGCATCCGAAAGCCCCGTGACGCTATCCGCCACGAGCACGGCCGCGTCGGTCGAATCGAGCACGCGGCGCGCCTTCCTGACGCGCAGGGTTCCGAGCTCTCCCTCATCGTCCATGCCGGGCGTGTCGATGATGAGCACGGGTCCCAAAGGCGCGAGCTCCATGGCTTTGCGCACCGGATCGGTCGTCGTTCCGGCCACCTCCGAAACCACGGCGAGGTCCTGCCCGACGACCGCATTGACCAAGCTCGACTTGCCTGCGTTGCACGCGCCGAAGAATCCGATGTGGATCCGTTCGCCGCTCGTCGCGCCGTTCAATCCCATAGGATCCTCCCGCCTAGAACCTGAAGTCGTTGCCGCGGCCGCCGGCGATATCGCTCAGATACCGCTCGGTACGTGCGCGCGTGGCCTCGTTCGGGATCTTCAGCAGTTCGCGGCGCACCATGGTCTCGCCCTTCTCCTTCGTAGCGGGCGTCGCGTAGTCGACCAGGTATTCCATGAGCGTCATGAGCGCATTGGGGTGGCAGTAGTTCAGGATCTGCCCGCCTTTGCAGAATTGCATGAAGCGGTCGCCCGTGCGTCCGGCACGGTAGCATGCCGTGCAGAAGCTTGGGATGTGGTCGTTGTCCATGAGCCAGGCGACGACCTCGTCGAGCGTTCGTTGGTCCGACACGTCGAACTGCTCGGTGTCATGCGGGCGGTCCTCTTGCGTGTAGCCGCCCACGCTCGTGCGGCTGCCGCCCGAAATCTGCGAGATGCCGTAGCGCAGCGCGCGCTCGCGCACGCTTTGGGACTCGCGCGTCGAGATGATCATGCCCGTATAGGGCACGGCTATGCGGATGAGCGCGATGATCTTGTCGAAGACGTCGTCGGGAATGCCGTTGTCGAACGCGTCGGGATCGATGTCCATCGCCGGCTTCACGCGCGGCACGCTGATGGTATGGGGGCCTACGCCATGCACGGCCTCCAGGTGCTCGGCGTGCATGATGAGCCCCGTGAATTCGTAGGCGTATCCTTCCAGTCCGAACAGCACGCCCAGACCCACGTCGTCGATGCCGCCCTCCATGGCGCGGTCGTGCGCCTCGGTGTGCCAGCAGTAGTCCGATTTCGGTCCCGTGGGGTGGAGCTCCTCGTAGCGTTCGCGGTTGTAGGTCTCTTGGAACAGGATGTAGGTGCCGATCTCGGCTTCCTTGAGCATCCGATACTCTTCGACGGTCGTGGCCGCGATATTGACGTTCACGCGGCGTATGGCGCCGTTCTCGTGCTTGATGGAATAGATGGTCCGCATGCATTCCAGGATGTAGTCGATGGGGCTGTGCACCGGATCCTCGCCCGCTTCGATGGCCAGGCGCTTGTGTCCCATGTCCTGCAGCGCCACGACTTCGGCGCGCACTTCGTCCTGGGTCAGCCTGTGGCGCGGGATGTCTCGGTTCTCGGCATGGTAGGGGCAGTACAGACAGCCGTTCACGCAATAGTTGGAAAGGTAGAGCGGGGCGAACAGGACGATGCGGTTGCCGTAGTAGGCCAGCTTGATCCTATGGGCGAGACGGCGTATCTCCTCGTTGACGCCGGCATCCTCGCATGCGAGCAGCACCGCCGCCTCCCGATGGGTTATGACCGCGCAATGGTCCTTGGCAGGCGCCAGATGCGATTCGGCTTTCTTCAGAATCTCGCGGCAGAGGCCGACATCGTCCTTATGCGCCTGCGCGAACGCGAGCGTTTCGAGAATCTCGTCATGGTTGATGAATTCGTCTGCATGAAGCGATGCAGGATCGTATCGATGGACCGTCATGCGATTGCCTTCCCCCTTGAATTGGATGCGTCCCTTCATTCGATGCATTCACCCGGTCAGACCGGGGAAAGCTTCGGATCCCCCCGGTCGACGACGGTTCGGTAGCCGATGGAGGCGATGCGTGCGTCCAGGCGTCGTCGGCCCTCCGCAGCCTCCTCGCCCGTGCATGCCTTGTTGTCGTACGGGTCGTATCGCGTGCGCACCGAAGCGGGCGATACGTTGGGCATGATGACGTTCGCTCCGGCCAGGATGCCCTTCTCGCGCCCTGCGGGATCGAGGGTCGCGAGCGCCGTCGTGGCCGGGATGAGCAGGCCGGGGGAGATGAGCCGGATGAGCGAGAGCAGATAGCATGTGAGGTCGACCGATCCGCGGGGCGCATCGGAAAACGGCGTGGCATGGTGAGGCACGAACGGGCCGATGCCGCACATCTCGGGGCGGAATTCCTCGATAAGCTTCAGGTCGCGCGCCAGCTCGCGGGGGCCTTGGCCGGGCGATCCCACCATGAAGCCGAGGCCCACTGCGTATCCGATGTCGCGCAGGTCGGATACGCAGCGCATGCGCTTCTCGTACGACATCGAACGCGGATGCAGCATCGCGTAGTGATCGGGGCTTGCGGTCTCATGGCGCAGGAGATAGCGGTCTGCGCCCGCATCGAACAAGCGGCGGTAGCTCGCGCGGCTGCGCTCGCCCAGCGAAAGCGTGACGGCGCAGTCGGAATGCCGGTCCTTGATCGTCGAAACGACGGTGCAGAGCATATCGTCTGTGAACCGGGGGTCTTCGCCGCCTTGCAGCACGAACGTGCGGTACCCGATGCCGTAGCCCTCCTCGACGCATTCGAGGATCTGGTCGGGCGTCAGACGATAGCGGTCGGCGCGGCCGTTTGAGCGTCTCAGGCCGCAGTAGAGGCAGTCGTTGACGCAATAGCTGCTGAACTCGATGAGGCCGCGCAGATAGACATCGGTGCCGTAAACCGCGCGCCGAGCTTCGGCGGCGCGTTCGGCGGCATGTGCGGCGAGGGCGGCGTCGCATTCGGCTATGAGGCGCTCGTAGCCTTCCGTCGGCAATGTGTGGTCGGCCTCGAGCGCATGGATGAGCTCATGCGGCTTCGCGTCCATGATCGTGTCGTCAATCTTGCGAGATGACGCTCGAATAGGCCGTTTTCACGCTGACGCCGTCGATGTTTCCCACTTTGCCGGCCAGCGCCGATATCTCGTTTTCGGGAGCGTCGAGCGCCACGCTTATGATGTTCACGCCGCGCTCTCGATAGGGAATCCCCATGCGTCCGATGATGTGGCGTGCGTACTCGTGCAGTATCGCGTTGAGTTCGGCTACATGCTCGGAGTCCTCGACGACGATGCCCATGATGGCGACCCTGCTCTTCATGACCTGCTCTCCTCTCGCGGGAACACGACGCGGCCATGAAAAGAAAAAAGGGTATGCATTCGCGCCCTGCAGTCAGATTCACGACCACGCTCGTCTTCATATCGGGCGACGTCATGGTAGAAGGCGGCCGCCGCGTTTCGCAAGCGAGGAGCGGACCGCTCCATAAAACCCGCGTTCTTTCGAAGCGGGTCATCAGAAATCGTCCGACGATTCATGACCTTCCATCATCGGAACGGGAGACTCGGCAACGAGGGTTTACAGAAGATTTGCGAGGTGCCTCCGGGGCTTTGGCAGAGATCGCGGTTATCGCAGCTCTATCGCATTTCGAAAAGGTCCCGGCGGAAGGGCATGCGCGTGCTCAGGACTGTCTGAGCACGCGCATGCCC